>Ga0209084_1003614_pt1 | contig 11290 bp, 11 predicted proteins | sample C_130820_MF_Meta_FD_187309 | JGI IMG/M metagenome (GOLD analysis project Ga0209084, IMG submission 187309) | Freshwater microbial communities from Lake Croche, Canada to study carbon cycling - C_130820_MF_MetaG (SPAdes) (version 2) | ecosystem: Environmental > Aquatic > Freshwater > Lake... | reverse complement strand
TGAGCTTCCCTAGCCTGTTTGAGGCCAAGACTGTCAACGGTGAGGGCAAACCCGCCTTCAGCGCGGTCTTCCTGCTCGACCCCAAGGACCCGCAGGTCAAGGCCGTCAACGCGGCCATCGAGGCCGTGGCACGCGAGAAGTGGGGCGTCAAGGCCGACGCCAATCTGAAGACTTTGCGCGCGGCCGACAAGACCTGCCTGCACAGCGGCGACCTGAAGTCCAATTACGCGGGCTTCGAGGGCATGCTGTACCTGAGCGCACGCAACGCGCTGCGGCCCTTGGTGATCGACGTCAACAAGTCCCCGTTGGCCGAGGAGGACGGCAAGCCCTACGCGGGCTGCTTCGTCAACGCCAGCGTTGAGCTGTGGGTGCAGGACAACAACTACGGCAAGCGCATCAACGCGACGCTGGCCGGTGTGCAGTTCTACAAGGACGGCGAACACTTCGGTGGCGGCTCTATCGCCGATGCCGACGACTTCGAGGACATGACTGCGGAAGACTTGGTCTAACGAATAGGGGGGAAAGCGGATGCCGCGCAGATTTCTGTAGGTGCCGGACGCAGCGAGTACCCCCGCCTTTTACATACACATTGGAGATACACATGACAACACCAGATTCAGCTAATCGCACTTTTATCCGCCTAGACGCGGGCAGGTCCCTTGAAGTAGGCCAGTGGCTTGTGGCCAACGCCGATATCTTGCCGACCACGCCACGGCCTGCCTTGGCGAAGATGGCCTCGGAGGCGCTGGGTTACCCCGTCTCGCCGAGCACCATTGCGCTGCAGGGCGAGATACGGGGCTTCCAGACGGGACGCCCGCACAAAAAGCATGGGCCCAAACCCGATAACGGAACAGACAAACGCATTGCGCGATTGGAGAAAGACGTCTACAACCTTGCAAAGGCGCTGTCAACCCTCTACACCGATCCTACTTCGGACATCGTGTTGTACGGCATGTTGACACGTATGGAGGCCGCAAAATGAGCCGAATGAAAGACAAACTGCTGGACGTCATCGAGGCCGTTGATGCTTTGCTGGGCGACGGCTACGCGAAGAAGAACCCCGACCTGATTGGCCGGGTCTACCAATCCGAGGCCCTGAACGAGGGCTGGGAAGAGCTTATCCACGCCATCCGTGTTGCCAGCGCGCAATGACCACGCTGTACTTGGACTTGGAGACCTACTCCAAGACCCCAATCGCGCACGGCACCCACGCCTACGCTGCTGACGCAGAGATCCTGCTGGTGGCGTGGGCAGTGGACGACGACGCTGTGCAGGTCCACGACACCAAGGTGGACGGGATGACCTTGGATTTTTTGCAGTACCTATCTGACCCCAAGGTGATGGTAGTGATCCACAACAGCTATTTTGACCGCACGGTGATCCGGCATGTCTGGAACCTAGACATCCCCACCACGCGCATCCACGACACCATGGTGCAGGCCCTGAGCCACGGCCTACCGGCCTCGCTGGGCATGCTCTGCGAGGTGCTGGGGCTGCCAGCCGACAAGGCCAAGGACAAGGACGGCAAGCGGCTGATCAATTTGTTCTGCAAGCCCCAAGGCATAAACCGCAAGATCGTCCGCGCCACCCGGGACACGCACCCGGCGGAGTGGGAACGCTTCAAGGCGTACGCCGCGTCCGACATCGAGGCCATGCGCGAGGTCATGACCCGCATGCCCGCGTACAACACGATGTACCTGCCCGAGATGGCGCTGTGGCAGCTCGACCAGCGCATCAACGACCGGGGCGTGGCCATCGACATGGACTTGGTGCATGCGGCCATCCGCGCCGTGGACCGGGCGCAGAGCGACCTTACCGCGCAGTCGTTGGCAATGACCGACGGCCGCGTTGCCAATACCACGCAAGGCGCAGCGCTGCGCTTGCACATACTTGAGAATTACGCAGTGGACATGCCCGACCTGCAGATGGCCACGGTGGAGAAGACGCTGGCCATGGACGTGGACCCGGGGTTGAAAGAGCTGCTGCGCGTGCGCTTGCAGGCCAGCTCCACCAGCACGGCCAAGTACAGGGTGCTGGCGCGCGGCACCAGCGCGGACAAGCGTCTGCGCGGGCTCCTGCAGTTCAACGGCGCGGCGCGTACCGGGCGCTGGGCTGGGCGGCTCTTCCAGCCCCAGAACCTGCCCCGGCCGTCGCTCAAGCAGGACGCCATCGACGCGGGTATCGAGGCCATGCTGGCCGGGTGTGCGCACCTGACAACCGACAACGTGATGGAGCTGGCCAGCTCGGCCATCCGTAGCTGCATCGTCGCCCCGCCCGGCAAGAAGCTGGTGGTGGCCGACCTGTCCAACATCGAGGGCCGGGATCAGGCGTGGCTGGCCAACGAGGAGTGGAAGCTCCAAGCCTTCCGCGAGTTCGACGAGGGCATCGGCCCCGACCTGTACAAGCTGGCCTACAGCAAGTCCTTCGGCACGACCCCCGACAAGGTCACCAAGGACCAGCGGCAGGTCGGCAAGGTGCAGGAGCTGGCGCTGGGCTACGAGGGCGGCGTGGGGGCCTTTGCGACCTTCGCAGGGGTCTACGGCATCAATCTGGACGAGCTGGCCGACAAGGTGCTGGAGAACGCCCCACGGGAGCTGGTGAACGCGGCCGACAACTACTTCGGCTTCGTGATCAAGGAGAAGCGCCCACGCTACGGGCTGTCCGACGACGCCTTCGTGGCCTGCGACGTGCTTAAACGGGCGTGGCGCGAGGCGCACCCCAACATCACCGGGTACTGGGCGCAACTCAAAAACGCGGTCATACGGGCCATAAACATGCGGGGGTCCACCGTCGTCACGCTGGGGCTGAAGATTACCAGCACGAGCTGGCTGCGGATCGTGTTGCCGTCAGGCCGGTCGCTGGTCTACCCGCACCCCAAGCTGGTGGACGGCGCGGTCACCTACATGGGCGTGGACCAGTTCACGCGCAAGTGGACGCGGATCAGCACGCACGGCGGTAAGCTGTTCGAGAACCTGTGCCAAGCCGTCGCCCGCGACGTGATGGCCGCCAACATGCCCCGCATCGAAGAGGCGGGCTACCAGATAGTGCTGACGGTGCATGACGAGATCATCGCCGAGGCCCCCGACCAACCGGAGTTCAATGCCGACCACCTGTCGTCGTTACTGGCCACGAACCCGGACTGGGCACCCGACATGCCGCTTGCGGCTGCGGGGTTTGAGACATACCGATACAGAAAGGACTGACATGATCACACCAGAAGAAGCAGAACGCGCGGCCTACATGGCAGGCGACACCGAGAAGGCCACCTTGTGGGCCGTTATTGCGGACATGGAGGCTTTGTTGGAGGCCGAAGAGGAAGACGAAGAATGACCAAGGAATCGGACATCGAGAAGTACCTCGTCAAGCGCGTCAAGGACGTCGGCGGCCAGATACGCAAGGCCCAGTGGGTCGGCCACGTCGGCGCACCAGACCGTCGGGTAATGCTGCCCAACCGGATGCCCATCTGGATTGAGCTGAAGGCACCCGGCAAGAAGCCAGAGCCCCACCAAGTGCGTGAGCACAACCGCATGCGCAGGCTCGGTGAGCTGGTGGAAGTCATTGATTCGTACGAAGCCGTGGACAACCTAATAGCATGAGAACAAAATTCATACCCCGGCCCTACCAGCACCTGATCATCGACCACATCATCGACACGCCGCGCTGCGCGGTGTGGGCTGGTATGGGCACAGGCAAGACGGTGGCCACCCTTACGGCGTTGGACGGCCTGCAACTGGTCGAGGACGGCCCGGTGCTCATCGTGGCCCCGCTGCGCGTGGCGACCACCACATGGCCCGCAGAGGTCCTGAAGTGGTCACACCTGAAGGACGTCAACGTCTCGGTCATCACGGGCACGGAGAAGGAGCGCATACAGGCGATCCGCTCCCCGGCCTACATCTACACCACCAACTACGAGCAACTGGTCTGGCTGGTGGCGTACTGGGGCGACAGATGGCCCTACAAGACCGTGGTGCTGGACGAGTCCACCAAGGTCAAGTCGTTCCGGCTGCGGCAAGGCGGCAAGCGCGCGCAGGCGCTGGGCTCCATCGCCCACACCCGCATCACCCGGCTGATCGAGCTGACCGGCACACCGGCAAGCAACGGCCTGAAGGACCTGTGGGGTCAGGCGTGGTTCGTGGACGCCGGAACGCGGCTGGGGCGCACATTCACCGCGTTCGACCAGCGCTGGTTCCGCACCGGCTTTGACGGCTTCAGCAAGATACCGCTGCCGGGTGCCCAGAACGAGATTCAGGACAAGCTGCGCGACGTCTGCCTGACCATCGACGCGGCGGACTGGTTTGACCTGCACGAGCCCATCGTCAACAACATCATGGTGGACCTGCCGCCCAAGGCGCGCAAGCACTACAAGGAGATGGAGGACGCGATGTACACCGAGCTGGAGGGCATCGAGCTGGAGGCGTTCAACGCCGCAGCCAAGACCGTCAAGTGCCTGCAGCTTGCTGCCGGGGCGGCCTACACCGACGACACCGGCAAGTGGAAGGAGACCCACAAGGTCAAGCTGGAGGCGCTGGAATCCATCATCGAAGAGGCGGCGGGCATGCCGGTGCTGGTGGCCTACAACTTCAAGAGCGACCTCGCGCGGCTGCTGAAGGCGTTCCCGCAGGGCAGGCATCTGGACAAGAACCCGGCCACCATCGTGGACTGGAACGCGGGCAGGATCCCGGTCCTGTTCGCCCACCCAGCAAGCGCTGGCCACGGCCTGAACCTGCAGGACGGCGGCAACATACTGGTGTTCTTCTCGCCCAACTGGAACCTTGAAGAGCACCTACAGATAATCGAGCGGATCGGCCCGACGCGCCAGCTACAGGCTGGCTACGACCGCCCGGTGTTCATCCACCGGATCATCGCCCGCAACACCGTGGACGAGCTGGTGCTGGAGCGCCTGACCACCAAGCGCCGGGTGCAGGACGTGTTGTTAGATTCAATGAAGAAAAGGAAGACAAATGCCAAAGGCAGACTTTACGCAGTGGGATCGGGAAACTCTGGAGGAGATAGCCCGCCAAGCGGTAGACGAGAACAAGCAGCTACGGGAGGACAACAAGGCCCTGCTGTCCGCGTGGCGTAAGCTGGTTACGCAAATAGGTCAGGCCGAAGCTCCTGCCGGGTTACGAGCCCAGCAGTCGCTTTTTCAATCGCAACCGCAAGCGCAGGCGATGGTTGACGGCGCTTCGCAATCAGCAAGGCCATCCACGTTGCGGTGATTCCGAGGTACTGGGCCATCTCGGCCTTCGCACCACGGACATCGGTCTTAAAGTATTCGGCGAGGGTCATGCCCGCATTATAATCTAACCTTTAGTTACACCAACCGGAGAAAAGCATGCTTACAAAAGAGGAAATGCGCAAGGTATTTTTGAGCTGCGACATGCTCGACAAGGACGGGCTGTACGCCGACGACGTGGACGTCTACGAGCTGTGCGCGGCGGTGGAGAGGGCCGTGGCGTTGAAGTACGCCAACGCCGAGCGTGCGGAGTGCATCAAGTTCGTGCGGTCGCTGAACACCGAGGTGGCCCGGGCTCTCAGCGAGAAGCGTGGGGCCATGTGAAGACCATCTTTTTTTGGTTGCTTGGCCTTTTGATTTTGGCCATTTTGGGGTCAATGAAATAAAAAAGCCCCCATTGCTGGGGGCTAAGGTCGGTAGACCAGAGGAGAATTTGCTACTGACGATCCATGTGAAATATTGGTACTGGTTGATTAGCTTCAGCTTCGGTAAGTGTTCCATATGGGGCGATGTCGCCCATGGTCATTCCTCGTGCAATATCTTCGCGGTGTTTTACCGCGTACGGAATTTGCATGGCCAACCCCAACGGGCCTAAACGACGGCCACCAAAAGTAACCAATGGTCCGCCTGCCAGACTGGTCAATTGCGTCCAATCAGGCGTTACTTTGTTTTTCAAATAGTCCATCGCCATGTGATAAGCCTGCTCGGCGGTAATTGCCCCACCCATAAACCCAAGAGCACGGCCCGCATTTTTTCCCGCTTTACGCTCTGCTATTGCAGCAGGCGTTAATTGCTCTGCACTTAATTGTGCAAGTGGTGCTTGCGCTTCAGCAACAGCGGGTTGTTCGGAAACAGGCAATGCGCCAGCAGCAGTAGGAGCCGAACGCCCTGTTTGAAACAATTCAGGATTGTTCAACGCCGCAGAAGGTTTTGCGTTTGCTGGAAAATGCTGCAATCTTTTATATGAAACATCACCCTCTTGCCGTGGGCGGCTAGGAGCGTTTGGTACATATATGTTTGGAGCTTCAGGAAGGGGCGAAGCTCCGCCCGGAAATAACTCTTGTGCTTTTAGGGCACCGGGGCGGACTTCGTTCTGCAAAATGTAATGCGTGCCGCCTTTTTGGCTGGTGTTGTCTATGGCCCGCGCGGCTTGTTCTGTAGATAGGCCATGTTCAACTGCATAATTAAAAATTGCTTTTGCGCGTTTTGCAGGATCAACAGGCTCAACAGGCTCAACAATTGGAGCACCATTGGCTGCCTGTACTGTTTGTTCTGCCGGAACTACCGCAGCATTATTTTGAGCTTCAGCTTGCCTATTAAATTCTTCTACCGTAGCGTTGATTGCCGGATCGTTACTAGCCTGTAGTTGCCGTTGCTTTAGATACATTTCCCATGATCCTGCGGGCAAGTTATATTTGCGCTCTAGCCAACGGGTGTACATATTATTGCTGCCCATGTCCACCGGGGCCGAAAATTTATTTCGGTAGCCTGCGCCTATGGACGCGCCAACACCAGCAACACCAAGATTGATGGCTGTGTTCAATTGCGCATCTCGTCGCGCTTTTTCTTGTTGCTCCAAAGCCGTTTGTTTTTCAGCGGCCACGCGCCCCGCTTCCAACCTAGCTTCATTTTCTCGGGGCGTAGTGTCTTCCGTACCAAATTCTTTTGCACGTTCTTCGGCTAATCTGGCCATGCGTGCTTGCAGTTCTACGTCCTCGCTGGATGGTTGGGGCGCTGCGGTATCTGCCGATGGGCTTCCACCCATGGCTTCTTCCCTTTCTTTGGCCAGTCTGGCCATCCGGGCTCGGGTATCGTCGTCAGACATTTTTAATCCTTATTTCTGAGTTCACTTTATTGATTTCAGATCTTCGGCCCATTGCTTTTGTATAGCGTCATATTCTTTTGAGTGTTTCAACGTAGCAGCGGTTGGGGCCATTTCATTTTTAGCAGCTTTGTCTTTTTCAGATACAATGGTGTTATAGAGTTTATTACCCCAATATGCGTTAATCCTATCTTTCTTGAGCGTAGTCAACGCCGCATCATAAGTTTGGCCTAAATTAGCTCCTCTATTTTGCAAAGCATTAAATTCTGCAACCGGGGGGTTACCCGTACCTATATTTTGAAGTTGGCTTTTGTAGGCATTGATATGCAAAAAGTTTGTTGCTAATTTATTGGCGAAGGTTGCATCTTCTTTTAAAAGACCTGCGCGAATCCAATCATCTGCCGGTAGGTTGATGGACCCTGACCACACGCCCCCATTGAATGTTAGCCCGGCATTTGCAGCTTTTAATAACTGGGCTTGCAAATCGCCCTGACCCATAGCGTTGAACACCCGGTCAGCAATTTTTCTGTTTGCCTCAATCATGCTTATGGATTGATTCAGTTCGCCCTTATAGGGGTTGTAAATGGCCGGATTGCCATAGCCAACCCACTGTTGCAGCAAGCCTTTTGCGCGAAGTTCATCAGCATCAGCCTTTTCTTGGGCGGATTTAATAATCAACGCTCGTTCATCAGGACGTTTGGCGATAAGATCGCTTTCAGTAGGACGCGGGTGGAGCGCAGGAAAAACCGTTTGCTCTGTTATTTTTTCTTTTGGAGCAACTACCGCCGCAGCCGGAGCAGCCGCAGCGGCCGTAGCAGTAGGCGTGCGCGACCAGTGATTGGCTTCTTTCCCGCTGCCTTGTTTGAATCCCTGCGCGGCCAACAGTTTTTTCTGTTCATCCGTTAATTTTGCGTTTGAATCTAAATCAATTGCATCGCCGGTAAAGTGCCGACTATCTTCCGCAATTGGGCGTCCTGCTTTTGTAAACCAGTTACCCTTTTCGTCTTGGTAACCGCCGTCTTTCCTTAATTTATCCTGATCTTCTTTTGTGCGGAATTGGCTGATGATAGGTATTCCGGCTTGGAACAAGGCCAGCCCATCGGGACCAACGCGAGCACCATTTGGCAAAACAGTAAGTTTGGCTTTTTCAGCGGCCGCATCGGCGGCAGCAGCATCAGGAGTTTTTGCAGCAGCAGCAACAGGCGGAAGAGCACCCGTTTCAACAGCAGCAGCCGGTGGGGGAGCTGCCGCAGCGGATTCTTTGGCCAATGCGGGTGCGGGCGCACCTTTTTCAACTCGTGCTGGCGGCGCAAAAGGATCAGGGGGCATTGGCAAAATTGGTGGCAATGCAGCGCGTCTGTTTGATGCTTCAAGAGGCGTAATAACAAAGTTCAACTCATCCCGATCAATCAATTCTTTGGCGGCATTGCGTTGCGCAATAGAGGCTTGTGATGCTTGTACCGCAAGGTCTTGAGATTTGCGAATTTGATCCATCTGAGACTGAGCTGATTCAGCCAACGGTGATCCAAGAGCTTTGAGCTTTGGCACCAATCCCGGCAAGTCGTGTAGCGGAGAACCTGCGGCTTCATGCGCTTTTATTAAGTCCGATGCCTGCTTGTTTTGCCCCATGGCAATTTTGGACATGGCAAGCTGGCTGCGCATCTGTGCGATGGGCATTTGCGATTCGCGTTCCCGTTCCACGTTCTGGCCAAGGGCCTCCGACGCGCTGCCCAAGGAGGCCGCAAAGCCGCCCAACTGGGGCTTGAAAAAGCCCGCAGCGACGTTGAACCAGTTCGGTTGGGCATAGCGCTGCTGGAGCGCTTTAATGCTGTCGTCCAGCGACTTCTGGTACTCGGTTATGTCGGCATCCTGCGCGCCATAAAAATTTATTGCGCGGGGGTCGGTGGACAGGCCACCTTTGATTGGTGTGTTGTCAGCAGCCATGGTTTATTCCTTATTCCGGCAAGTAAATGTAATCACCGTTTGCATTTACGGCGTTACCGGAAGTATCAACATATCCACCAGAACCATTTGGGGAAACGCCAGAAGGCAAATCAAAATAGGCATTTGATTCATTATTGGCCGTGGTGTTTTGCGACAAAGATCCGCTAGGTTGGCCCGTGTAAGGGTTGTTGGCTGCCGGAGTTCCAGATATATTGCTGCCGCCGCCAAAAGCCTGATCGTATGCACTGCGCGCCCCGGACTTGATTGCGTTGTACCCACCGGATACCGCAGGTGCTAACGCGTCGTAAAGGTTTCCGGCGACCGATGTGCCGCTTGCATTCCTGCCAAACATACCGGCGGCCAATGAGCCCAAACCTGCAATCGCGGACAAGGGCGATCCTGTCATAGTCTGCATGGTGCTGGTCGGAATCTGGGCACCGCTCAGTGCCGCCATCTGCTTGGCTGCCACGTCCAGCGGAAATAGCTGCTGGTTCTGCGCGATGGTCTGCTGTTGGCCGCCAAGGGTTGCCAGTGCGTTGACATCGGCCAGCCCGCTCTGCTGCTGCTGTTGGCCGAGATTGGTCTGGCCAGTAGCCGCAGTGCTACGCGCAGCCGCCTCTTGCGACGCGGCATTTGCGGCCGCTTGCCCTGCTGCGGTCATATTGGTGTTGAACTGGCCCTGCAAGGTGCCCGCAGTCTGGCCAGCGTTGAGCTGGTTAATGCGCTGCTGCTGGGCGGCGGCCAGCGCATTGGCATACCCGGTTTGCAATGCTTGGTTTTGCAAGCCCAACGCACCGATGTTGGCGTTGGAGATGCCCAGCGCAAGGGCGTTTGCGCCCCGCTGGGAGCCAAACTGGCCTGACCCTACCGCACCCGAGGTGACGGCCGGGGAAAGATTTTGGGCGATGTTCTGCTGGTTCGCAAGCCGGATCTGGTCCACCACGCCACTGGTGTACGGGTTCATGTAGTCGCCGATCAGCGGGGCGGCACTGCTCGTGCCTTCCTGCAAATACGGGTTGGCTTGCGTCAGGCCGCTGGTCCGGGCACCGGCATGCAAGTACGGGTCGGCCGCGCCGGTGATATCCGTATTCGCAGCCGCGTTGTAGTTTGTTCCGGCGGCAGTCAGCGCGGGCTGGTAGTTGCCTACATTTGCAGCAACCCCGGTAAACGCTTGCTGCTGAAGTGGTGACGCGCCAGCGTACTGCGCGGCATTTGCGCCGCTCGTGGCGCGGCCTGCGACGTTGTTGAGGTAGTCGGTGTAGAACTGCGGCGTCGTCGTGGCCGTCGTGCTGTAGCTCTGGGTTAAATCAGCCATGTTTTTTGCCTTTCGCAGACTGCATGTATTCTAACGGCGACTTGGCGTCTGGGGGTAATTTGTCCGGGGGCGCGGACCGGGCACGGGAGCGGATTGCCTCGACCGTCTTGTCTAAAACCTGCGCACCGGCTTTGTTCGAGCCGTTGCCAAGCGCGGAGACCACGTCGGCGCTGAAGACGTACTCGCCGTCGGCCAGCATGGCCGTGATGTCGTCGCTGGTCCCGTCGCCCTTGCCTTCCACGTACTTGCCGCCCAGCCCGCTGAGTCCACCGGTACGGAACACCGGGGTCCCGTCGTAGTTGGGGTGGCGGTGGTCATCGGGCTGGCCACCCTCCGCCAAGCGCATTCCTCGGGCCTGCAGCAGGGCTGCAAGCTGCGGCAGCACCTTGGGAGGGGTGTACTGGCCTACTTGGCCAAGACGGATGATTTGGGCTTTTTGGGGCGTGGCTTCCGCCCCACCTAGGCCGCTCAGGTTTCTAAGCGAGGACATGATGTCTGCGTTTTGTTTTTCGGCATCCAAGTTCTTGTAGTACTCGGCTTGGGCTTGCAACGCACTACGTTTTTCAAGCTGGTCTGCTGTGGGGGCTGCTGGCGTGCCACCTGCGGGGTCGTCCTCATACACCGCGCCTGCACCAGAAAAATGCCGGATGGAACCGCCCGCAGCAGCGTACTGGGTGTACGGGGCATAAGGGTCATTGGCTTGCGTGAATGACGCGTTCGCCATTTTGTTTATATCCGTGTTGTACACCGGGATGTTCCCGATATCCGACTGCTTGGTGAACTCATCCGGAGCCAGATTGAGTTGCGCCAGATCCTGTTTGTAGGGCGTGTAGTTTGTGTTGCCGATGCGGTACACATTGCTGGTTGATCCGAGGGTAGACATATCGGGCGAAGCTCCTGCGTAAGATCCACTGGACTTGCCAGCCGAAGATAAAGGGGTTGCTGGTGCTGATGAAGTTGCCGGGCCATCAAG
>Ga0209084_1003611_pt1 | contig 11300 bp, 19 predicted proteins | sample C_130820_MF_Meta_FD_187309 | JGI IMG/M metagenome (GOLD analysis project Ga0209084, IMG submission 187309) | Freshwater microbial communities from Lake Croche, Canada to study carbon cycling - C_130820_MF_MetaG (SPAdes) (version 2) | ecosystem: Environmental > Aquatic > Freshwater > Lake... | reverse complement strand
TCCAAGGACGCATTAAGGTCTGGAGCCTCTGCAAGAGCAGCAAAAAAGCAATGCCTGTCTTTTTCTGGGACAGCCCATCCGCTACGATATTGCATAGGCCACCCGAGTTTGCTCCCAAGGCCGAGGCTTGCCGTGAAACGCCACGATCTTGTCATTGGGCTTCAGGCCGACAGTCAGAACATCAGCCTTGAACGAGACGATGCCTTGCGTGATGTCTTGCCAGTAAGTCACCTTCTTATCCCGCAGCGCCCATTCGATGTATATCTGATCCCCGCCGTCACAGTATCGATCACCGTTGAGGAACTGGTCGTAAAGCTCGGTGTGCGGTTTCGACCAGTACATGAGGCTCGACTGCATCGCGTTCGGGTTTGTCTTACCCCGATAAAAGTCGCGCAGGATGACGAAATCGTGGCCCTTGGCTGCTTCAAGGATCTCAAGGCAGTCACCCACCAGAATCGTGTCCAGGTCCATGTACAACGCGCTTGGCAGGCGAAATAGCTCGATCTTCGACCACCAGCCAAGCCAATCGTTGACCAGCGGGATCGTCGCGCAGTCCAGATCCATGTCGGTGAGGCAGACAAAATCCTCGCCGGGTAGGAATTTGGCACATTGAGCCTGGAGCGCGTAAACGTGCTTCGGCTCGTAGTCGCCACCAGACTTTAGGACGCAGGCAATCACGCGCTGAAGATGCCCACAGCCATCACCTCGACACCCGCGCCGGTCGTCACTTTCCACGCGCCGTCAGCCGATACAGCATTCATCTCGACGTTATATACGCCAATGCCTGAGCCGGGGCTTGCGGGACAGACCGTATGCGTCAGGATGCCCGTGCCAGAGCCGTCAACGACGACAACGTTGCCCGTGGCGGCTGTGGTGACCGTGCAGATCAGCCTGTGGATGTAGTCGCCCTTTGCACCCGTTGTGCCGAGCACTTGCGCGGTTGCGCTGGCTGCAACGTGCTCATACTGATAACGATACGGATTCGATACGCCGCTCATAGTCGCTTCCTTTGATTAGATTGCTGATGGGTCGCCCACATATCGTTCAGGGTCACTTCGTTTTCAGGGCCGACGATAAGGGGCTTAATCCTGTCGGGTGGTTTCAAAGCAGGCTCTTTGCGCCAGACGATTGAGAGCATTCGCAAAGCATCTGCCGGATGGCTCGTCCAATCGTGCCGAGGGGTCTGCCTAAACGCTTTCTTGTCTTCGTCGTACTCGCGTTGGTATTGACGCAGAGCTTCCATGCCCTCGTCGCACTTCTCAGCGTCGAACCATGTCATCGGAAGCATCTGGCGCACGGCTTGGATGCCGTCCTGCACCGACAGATCCGGGACAATGGCGAGGTTGTTTATGCCCAAATGCTCAGCCATCTGTTCGATGATCGACTTACCGCCCGAGGCTAGGGTCTTGGCTCGAGCATCGTGTGGCAGATAATGCTTGCCGTACTTGTAGGGCTTCGCTTCGATGACTGCGGCGAGTTCGTTGATATTCGCCCCGCTTACGGCGTAATAGTCGATAACGTGGATTTCGCCCCGGATTACTTGGTAAAACCAAATCGCGGTATCGTCGCGGTATCCCAAGTCCCAAGCTGTGTGTACGAGCACTTCAGGCTGGTAGTCCACTTGGGTGATGCGGCCTTCTTCAGCGGCCTCGCGCATCTCTGTCCCGTAGAACGCACCGAGGATTGCGGCTTCAAATGAGCATTCGTACTCTTGATCGTACTGATCCTTGGATAGCTGCGCCTTCGCTGCGTTTAGTTCACCAGCAGGGAGCAGACCCGACTTGCTGGCGGGTAGCTCAAGCAGGAACCATTCGTCCTTGAGCTTGCTGGCGGTGGATCTAATGTCCCAGAACTGGTTTTTGCCACGAGGTGTTCCTCCAAACACGCAAAACCCCTGTTTATCTGAAAGTGCTGGACGAATTACAGAACCAAACACGCTAGGCTTAAAGTCTCCAAATTCATCTAAGTAAATGCCGCTGAATCCCAATCCCCGGATCGCGTCTGCGTTATCCGCTCCGAACAGCCGGATCTTGGCCCCGTTGATGAGCGTCACGGTTAGCTCTGCCTCGTTAGAGTCGGCTGAGATCGGCTGAGCGTAGTGCTTGAGATAATCCCAGACCACGGACTTGGCCTGGCTGCGGAACGGCGCAACGTAGCCGTACAACGGCATGGAATCTTTTGACATAACCGCAGCGCGGATGATGTCGTTAATCGCTGCGACCGTCTTGCCAGCCCTACGGTGCGCGACGAGACACGCCCAGCGGTGCGTTCTGTTGTGGAAGGGCATGAACGCTTTTCTAGGCGCATAGGGGAGGATTATTTCTCTTGCTGCCATGTGATCTTAAGTTCTTGCGGGCCACCGTCAGCGCCCGTTAATTCAGTTCTAGCGAGCTTTGGAACGTGATACTCAAGCAAGTCTGAAAAGCACTTAAACGCTGCGGCTGGCCCTTGCTCTCGGGCGATCTCGTCGAGCCAGCCTTGCAAGCGATCTGCGTTGCCGTCAACGAACCGGGCAATTGCCTCACGGGCCGCGACAGTCGTTTTGTTTTGCAATCCTTTAGGGCGACCAGCTCCGGGCCTTTTGTCACCTTTTTTAAATTGTCCAGAGTTAGTATTCACTAACTTATCGCTTTCCCGGCATACGCTTCATGGTTTCAGCCAGCCGCTTACCCTTATCGGCTTGGTTATAGTCTTTGGCAACGCTTACTGGAACGCCGACCTTCTTTGCGAACTTTGGGTCGTGAGCGGCGGCTGCCATCATGCGAGCTTGGGCAGGTGATTTGCTTGGCATCTTAAAAGCTCTTTCTGTAGTTTACGCCCAGACCTGTCACCCCGCCCGTAATCGGTTGGCTCTTGGGCTTGCCAACGTAGCCTTCCACATACGGCGCGAGGGACGAGGTGCTGTCTAGCGGGACGTTGTAAGCCAATCGACCGCCACCGAACATTCCGCCGCTGCCTCCGCCCCCGCCGCCAGTAAATTGCAGGTTTCGCAAAATCTTCTCGATCTCGGTTTCTTCTTTTTGGTTACCGAAATTGGGCGAGTTGTTCCCGTAGTATTTCAGGGCTTCTGCGAGGCGTTCTGAGTCATCCATTACTTGAGGTTCTTCAGCTTGTAGCAGGTTGAGTCTAAAAGCTCGGCAATTTCATCAACGATGTTCTGAAGCTGGGTATCGTCAGGCAGAACTTTGCGGATCTTGTCTACAAAGTCTTTGATTTGTTCTATGTACGCAAGCGGGCGCTTGGCAATGTGATAGTCAGAGGGATAGTCAGCGATCACTTCGTAGCGGCCTTGGTACGCTTCAGCCCACTTATCGACAAGGTCGATGATCGTGTCGTAATAGGCGCCCAGCGCAACGTGCTCTGAATACGATTTCGTTTGCAGGTGCATAAAATGCGCGTTCGTTCCCGAATGAAACAGCACGGAAATGAACGTAGCTGCGTTTTGCGTTCTGGTCATGAAAAGAATCCGAGGACTGTGGCTGCGCCCACGAGCAGCAGTCCCCGGACACAACGCGGCTGGGGGGGGAGTTCACCAGCGCGGTGGGCAAGCGCGAGGGGAGTCGCGCAAATAGGGGTTGCGGTCATTTTCAGAGGGTATTCCTCCAAAAAATGGATGTCAAGCAAGGAATTTCATTGTTTTCACGGTTGATTCAACTCCTGCCAAGTCTCGGACAATTGAGCGACAGCCCTTCCATGTAGCGGCAAATTCGATCTGGTCTGTGGTTTCTTTGCCTTTGGGCATTTTGACCTCGACCAGCCAGGTTACACCGCTGATGGCAACGAGGAGGTCGGGAACGCCTTGACCGAGGGGGGCAAGGGAGAGGACGGAGCAGCCGAGGGATCGGAAGGCTTCGACCATTTCTGTGTGGTTGGTATCGGTTCGGGCGGCTCGTCGCATATTTGTTAAACCTCCTTTATCTTTTTATCCACCGGACAAGTGTCTGGGAAAAGAAAACAGGACACCTGTCCCCGGACAGTTGTCCGGGACAGACAGGGTCTTTTTTCCTAAGGGGTTGTCCTGTCTGTCCATGTCCGAAAATAGGGGTCATGTGTCCTTTTTGGAGGTTTCTGTGTCCGGCCCAGAGATGACAAAAAACACGCCATTTTCGACCCGAATTAGGTTCGCTTTTTGCGCCCAATTGAGGCTGCGCGACCACGCTTTTGCTTTAGTATCGGCGGCTTTTCCTGAGCCGAGGTCGGCAAAAAAAACCTTTTTAGCGTCCCCGACAGGGGTTCCCATTTGGGCTGCTTTGAGGAATTTCCCGTAATTTGAGTCCTGGCGGGCGGCGACTGCGGCAACGAGGGCGGAGACTTGGTTCGTATAAATGGCGGCAAGGGAGGTGATTTCGTCGCCGTCCTCGTCATGGTCTAGAACGTGCCGGACGCATTGGAAATTCAGGTTTTCGATCTTATCGCCGTCTTTTTGCTTAAGGCATTCCATTGTGGCGATTGGATCTTCTTTTTCCTTAAACACGCCAAACAGGAAGTCGAGGTCGGCAATGAAGGCGCTGGAGCCTCTGGGCCTCTCGTTGGTGCTGTGGCCTGTGTGATGGATGAGGAGAACGGTGCAAGCGAACCGGGCGCGGATCTGAGCGCCGAGGGAGCGCAGGTAGGCGGCGGCTTCTTCGCGCTTGTTCTCGTCCCCGGCAAAGGTCTGGGAAAGGGTATCGACAACCACCATTCTGGGTTCAATGCCGAGGTCTAGGATAGCTTTCTGGACGGCGAGGACGCTTGCTTCCTCGCCCAGATTGACGGCAACGGGGCAGACGTAGAAGGGGATGGAGCCGATTGCCAGCTTGCGGTCGAGATGCCAAGCGCGGATGCGGTTCCAGAGTCCTGCGCCGCCTTCGGCTGCAATGTAGACCACCGCCCCACCCCGAGTCTTGCGGTCAAGCCACGGGAGGCCGTGGGCCATGTGGAGGCCGAAATCTAGGGCAATGAAGGATTTGTATGTGCCGGAGGCTCCAAAAAACATTCCGATGGAATTGTCCGGGATAACGTGCTTGACCAGCCATTTCAGGCCGGAAGCGCGTTCGCGGAGTTGGTCGAGGTTGAGGATGAGTCCGTCAGGATTGAGTGGCTCACTAGATGAGCCTGTGCGTTTTATGGTCAGCGGATTGACCCAACCAACGGCCTGGGCGCGGGAGAACAGGGTCTTGATGGTTATGCCCGCCTGTCGGTTGCGACCAAAGGAAACCCACTTGGCCCGTTGGAGCTTGTGGTCAAACTTGCTGGAATCCTGCGACCAATTCACCCAGACTTGATAAGCGGCATTTCCGAGGCCGGTGGCATGGAGGGCCATCCCCGCTTCGATCCATTGGTGATACTCGTCGGCATCAAGGTGTGAGAGGGCATCGGCGGCTTCTTGCAGTTGGACGGGGAGGGTCACGATTCCGAGGTTGGGCGAATTGGGCGAAATGTTTCCGCCCAGAGGCTCAAGCAGCATCCTTTCCAGCCAAACTGGGGCTTGTGCGGGCATGAACCCTTGGAGTGGGTCTAGACCATCGTCCCAAGCGTAGCGCCGCCCTGAGTGGTGTATGGAGGGTTCTGCAACGATATATCCGTTGGCCTTGATGTCGATCCCCGGCCCGAGCTTGCCACGGACGCGGGAGACCATGGCGGGGTCGATCCTGACTAGGTAATGTTGCCCGTTGCCGGTGCGCTGGGTTGGGGTTTCGGGGAGTTCGCCGTTCTGGGCGAGGATCTGTTCCCAGGTCAGGTGACCGAGGTTTCGGGTGTCTATGTCGATTGCAACGCACCCGGAATCGCCCATTGCGAGGCCGATGTTTGCTTGAGGCCATTTGCTCCACCATCCCCGGATGGTCATTTCGTCGTTGCTGGCTTCTTGTGCGCCGTGCAGGGTAAGTGGATGTTTTGCGGGTGTTCTGCACTCCTTGTCGCCGCAAGAGCAGATGCCCGACTTGATGGTGTGCAGGGGAAGGACGCGAAAGCCGCGCTCGGCGTACTTGAGGGCCGCATCCATCAATACCTTTGGATGGATCTCCACGACTGTATTTGTTTCATCTGCCATGTGAATGCTCCCGCTGATGGCATCGTTCGCAGAGGGAAACCAAATCCTCTAATGCCTCGTTGAATATTCGCTCATAGGTCATGTGATGAACGTGAACCGCATCGTCCCCGCAAGAAACGCATTTCCAGTTGTCTCTATCCATTGCCCCCATCCTTTTTTTTGCCCATTCAGCCGATTGCAAATAATTGGCGTAATTATTTTTTCGCCATGCTTGTATTTTTTGATAATGGTTAGAACGTATTTGATCGAAGAAAACGTAGTCATAGTCAATGCAATCTTCGTACCGCACATTCCTATAAGGAATCCATGAACCAACATCAAAACCACAATCGAGGCATCGAACAATGTACATCCAAGACCCTCGACTATTCTCTTGCTGGGTGAGAACGCGATTGATTGTTAAGCACCTACAGTTGCTCATAGATACCCCAAGCTATTTGGATTTCTTTTTCTTGTACTTAGCCTCGTCCACCACAAGCGCGTTCTTTGTCATCACCTGGAGCCGGTAGGCCATCCCTCGCGCTACCAGTTTTCCCCATTGCTCGACCGCCTGCCGACTGATCCCCAACGCTTCGGCAAGCTGCCTGCGCCCTCCGAAATGTTGCACCGCGTCATCCGTATACATTGTCATTCCTATGGTTGTCGATGATGCAATATACCTTGTATAAATATATTTTGCAATAATGCTTGCAAGGCAAGAATAGTTGCTTTATGATCCATTCATCGAAGCAAACAACCGGAGCAACAAAATGGCAGCTAGAGGAATGCACTTGGTAGTAAGCGGAAAAATTGGGTCTTGGGCTTGTCGCGTTGCGTGTGGTAACAGCCGGGCAATTGTTGCAGGCGACTATCCGACTTTTATGAAAGACGGCGCAATTCGGTGCGGCAAATGCGCGAACAGCAAACAAGCTGCGTTTTTTGCTCGCAAAGTTGCCGAACACCACGCCAACCAAACTGCGGCAATGCAAGCCTAATTCCTCTGCCCCTGCTCTGCGGGGGCTTAGGAATACGCAGCCAGACCGAGTCTGGCAAAACTTGGAGATGACATGAGCACACAGAACGAAGCCCACGGGGACGAAGACCAGCGCCGCGAGTTGACCGAGCGCGAATTGGAACTGGCGCTTGAGGAGATTGTCGAGTGCATCCTCGAGTACGGTCAATGGCCCCGCAAAGGCCGCGCCCAGTTTGACCTCTACGATTATCTGATGGAGGAGCGCGACCCTAGCTACGCATGGGAAATGTACCTGTGCGCGATCAGCGACAACACAGAAGCGTTGGAGAATCGCATTAGGCGCGAACGGGCCTCGGTCGAGGCAATACTGCTCACGCACCTGCAAGGCTCGGACATGGTGCAAGACCTCGCCAACGAACGCGCCTCGGAGGAGGAATGAGCATCAGCGAGATTTGCAGCTACGTTTGCGCCATCGGCGCGGTAGTTTGTTTCTTAATCTTGATCTGGGGAAATTAAATGGCAATCGACCTTAAAGCAATCAGAAAGAACTCCGACTTCATGCCGCCGAGGATCATGCTGTACGGCCCGCACGGTTTGGGCAAGACGACATTCGGAGCCAGCGCCCCGGCCCCGATCTTCATCCTGACGGAAGACGGTCTTGGACAATTGGAAGTCGACCACTTTCCGCTTGCGACCAGTTTTGAGCAAGTGCAGGAAGCCCTTGCCGCGCTCCAAGGCAAGCACGAATTCCAGACGGTGGTGATCGACAGCCTCGACTGGTTGGATAACTTGATCTGGGAGCAGATCAATACAAAGTATGACGCGAAGGATCTGGCCTACGGCAAAGGCGCGGTCATTGCTGCCGATTACTGGCGCAAGGTGCTTGACGCGCTGAACGGGCTGCGGGCTAAGGGCATGGCGACCGTCATGCTGGCCCATTGCGAGATTAAGCGTTTTGACAGCCCAGAGGTTGAGCCGTATGAGCGTTATCAGCCCAAGCTGCAAGCCAGGTCATCGGCGCTGGTGCAGGAGTGGGCGGATTGCGTGTTCTTCGCCAACTACAAGACGGTGGTCAAATCCAGCGAGGTTGGATTTAACCAGAAAGTTACACGCGGGATCACAACGGGTGAGCGGCTTATGTATACGTCAGAGCGCCCTGCGTACCTTGCAAAGAACCGCTATTCGCTGCCGGATGCCCTGCCGCTGGATTTTCAGGCATTTATGACAGCGATATCGGCAGCAGCAGTAAAGCAATAAAACCAACCAACCCAAGGAAAAAGCAAAATGGCAAACCTTAAAACGCTCCAACTACCCACAGACGTTGAGCCGATGCAGTCGTTTTCCCCGCTTGAGGCGGGACGGTACGAGGTCATAATCACCGACAGCGAACTGAAGGACACCAAGGCCGGGACAGGCCAGTACCTCCAGTTCACGTTTGAGGTGGTGGGCGAGAAGAACGCCGGACGCAAACTCTGGTCGCGGCTCAATCTGGCAAACCCGAACAAGACCGCCGAGGAGATCGCACACAGGGAACTGGCTGCGATCTGCCAAGCGACCAAAATAGAATACCCGCCGGAAGACAGCGAGAACCTCCACAACATCGTGTTGTTTGTGGATGTGGTGCAGGAGAAGAACCCGGTGAACGACAGCATGACCAACCGGATCAAAGGCTATGCCCCGGCGGAATTGTTTGAACCCGCCGCCAAAGCGCCGCCCAAAGCGGCTCCGGCTGCACCCGCCCGCCCGTGGGCGAAGAAGTAATCATGATTATGCTGCCAGAGCGTCAGAACTCAACCGTCACCGCGATCTTCAAGCACTACGAGAAGGTTGCGGAGGCGGGGCAGCGCCCGCACTTGGGCGCGTCCGAGATCGGGCAGGAGTGCGAACGGGCCTTGTGGCTGTCGTTCCGCTGGGCCAAACAACCCGACTTTGATGGGCGGATTCTGCGGTTGTTTGAGTCCGGGAACCTTGCAGAACCGCGTCTGATCGAAAATCTCAGGGCAATTGGGGTCGAGGTATCAGACCGGGATGAAGACGGCAACCAATGGCAGTTCAAGGCTATTGGTGGGCATTTTGGCGGGAGCATGGACGGCGCTGCTCTGGGGTTACCGGAAGCCCCCAAGACCTGGCACGTTCTGGAGTTCAAGACCGCAAACGCCAAGAGTTTTGCGGCAATGCAAAAAAAAGGGGTAAAGGACTCCAAGAACCAACATTGGGTTCAGATGCAACTATACATGGGCTGGGCCGGTCTTGACCGGGCGATGTATATGGTGGTGAACAAGGACACCGACGATATTTATGCCGAGCGGATTGAAGCTGATCCGGCGGCGTTCAAGGCGGCTCTGGCAAAGGCCGAGCGGATTATTACTGCGCCGGAACCAGCAATCCCGCTGGGCGAGACTGCGGCGGCGTTTGTGTGCAAGTTTTGCAGGTTCAAGGGGCAATGCCACGAAACGGAAGCCCCGCAGGTCAACTGCCGTACCTGCGCCCACGCAACCCCAGAACTGGGCGACGATGCCCGGTGGAGTTGTGCGGAGCACAAAAAGGATCTGACGGTAGACGAGCAACGGGCGGGATGCCGCGACCACCGGCATATTCCTGTCCTACTGGGCCGGTTTGCCGAACTGGTGGACGCGAACGAGAATAACCTGTTGACCTACAAAAACAAGCTGACCGGGACCGAGTTTCAGCAGCCGGTTTACGGGAGCCAGGAGATTACAGATTGCCAAGATAAGCGGATGCTGGGCGACGAGTTTACGACTGCAATGAAGATTGAGATGGACGCAACGATTGTTCCTAATTCAGCGTTTGAGGGAATGACAGACGATATCCCGTGGACAAATGGCGAAATGATTATCACAGGGAGCAAACAATGGAAAAAGTAATCAAGCCTTGTCCGTTCTGCGATTACGATGATCCTGAGGTTGACGAAATCGAAATCGGAATAATCGCGGTGTGCTGCCCCGAGTGCAATGCAATCGGGCCGAGGAACAAGGCGGCGCAGTCCCTGCGTGATGCCATTGCTAAATGGAATTGCGAATGACTCCCGCCGAAGCAATTCGCAGGGCCGAGAGAATCGTGGCAAAGACGCATCAGACGTTTAGCACACAAGAGGCCAGAGAGATCATGGCTGGATTACTAGCAGCACTAGACGCGAAAGCATTGGGGGCAAAATGACACAAGCAGAAAAGCTGCAAGCCGCCATCGAATGGCTCGACACCCGCTGGGTCGGTCACCCGGTCAATCGGGTGCAAAGACTCAAAGAGCCGTTACCGGAGGTCTTTACCTGGACTCCAAAAGTGCTGAAAAAAGGAGCGAAGAAATGATGAATCCAGTTGAAGTTTTCCTGTTCGTTCTCATAACTTTTATTACGGGTTGTTTGGTCGGCGGAACTGTTACCAGCGGTAGCTGGGAAAATCACTGCCAGAAAGCCGGGTTGCGTGTTGCCGGGGATAAAGTCTACGAGTGCAGGGAGAAGAAATGAGTAGCCCCTTTGCCCCACGGGAACAACTACGCAACCGGCTGGAGTTGCTTGAGGATATCCGGTGCTGGCTTCTTGACAGGATAGACGGAAGCGAGGAAACAAAGGGAGATGACGGCCTCATCTCCGACTTCATTCGCAAACTTGACGCGCTCTCATCGGATATGGGAACCATCCCAGACGCTGAAAGAAAGAAGGTCATGGACGCGCATCTTGCGGCAACGGTTGAGCCTCGCGGTTGCCCGACACCGGGGGCGTGTTCTGCTGTGGAAGAACTCGCCGACCTCAAGCAGCGCCTCCTGCCGCAGTACTTGGGACGGGCTGAACGGGCCGAGAGCCACCTTGCGGCGGCGGAAACGCAGTTGCAGGAGGCATGGAGGCAAGTCGCTGAAGCTATGGATGCGCCGCGATCCGCAACGGCAGCGCCCAGCGTGTGGACTTGTGTGTACAACGGACTGGTCGAAAAACCGTGCAAAGTCTGCGACTGCGAAATGAAAGGCTATGCCCCGCAAGCGCCCCTTGTGGAAGAAAAAGCCGTAGGCCACGCTCGGTACGCGTATTTACGCACACTCAACCCGAGGAAGTTTTCCGCGTTGTACAACGAGGCGATGGTGGGTGTTTATCAGTTTGACGATTTAGTGGATCGCTACCGTGACGCAGGGGGGAAACCTAAGTGCTAACCGATCCTAACTTTTGGGCGCTCCTTACCTCGCAGGTTTTTTGTTTGATTTGGGGCTTTTATTTGGGGTACGGATATGGGAAGCGCTACCACACCACACAGGAGAAACCATGAGACCTAACGTCTGGCCTTACGACCAACCCGAACAAAAGCGCCC
>Ga0209084_1003609_pt1 | contig 11302 bp, 12 predicted proteins | sample C_130820_MF_Meta_FD_187309 | JGI IMG/M metagenome (GOLD analysis project Ga0209084, IMG submission 187309) | Freshwater microbial communities from Lake Croche, Canada to study carbon cycling - C_130820_MF_MetaG (SPAdes) (version 2) | ecosystem: Environmental > Aquatic > Freshwater > Lake... | reverse complement strand
ATACCTGGGGGAGGTGCTTTACCCCCGTTAATGACGCCCGATCCAACGACAGTGGCGGAACAGACAGCAGCTGGAGTTTTAGCTGGTGGTTTTGGCAATAGTGTTAAGACTATTCAATTGGGCAAAGAATTTGTTGGGTTATTTAACGTTATTAATCCTGCTACTAATCAACCGTATGGTCCTCGTGATCAAATTCCAATTCCAGAAGTTTTGGCCGCTGCTCATAATATGTCTTCTGCAGACAAACAAGGGCTTGTTGCGCGCATGTCAGGTCCTTACATTAATCAGTATCAAAACGTAGACAATTCAGGCAACGTTCCAATTGGAGTTTTTGATCGCGCCGTAAGTCAGATGCTTACGGATGCAAAAGGTGTTAATGGCGGTGGAAATTTAACTACATATTGGTCTGTTGCGGGACGCAATGCGCGAACTCAATTTATTGGTACTACTAAAGTTCAAAGACGTCAGCAACAACTTGCTGAGTCTCAATATGGTTTGCAAGTTCGACAAGCGACTGTTGCTCAAGAAGAAACTGCATATAATGCAGGTAATACTGATATAGTCAATTGGGGCCTTACCGATCTTCGCGATAGTATTTACGTTATGGCAATGCAAGGGTATTCAGGGCCTACTATTGAAGCTTGGATTAAAACAACGCCTCAATATAAAGATGCTTTTCAAGGTCTTGATGAATACCGTAAGCAATATGACTCTGCTTTTAGCGAACAACAATATTTAAGTCTCAAAGCAAATATTATGACTACTGGTCAAAACCTAGGCATTGATCCCAGTTTGCTAACTAATGCAAGCGTAGGTAAGTTGATAGCTGGTGGTGTATCTGCTGATGAATTTAAGGCTCGCATTGTTGATGGTTACAATGTGATCAAAAATGCTGACGCTACAGTTAAGCGAGAACTTATGCTCCAGCATGGTATGACTGAAAAAGATATGCTTAATGCTGCCTTTGACCCCAAATACAGTCATGTTAAATTAGGTCGTTCTGCTGAACAAGCCATGATTGGCGGTTACAGTAAAGAAGTTGGCCTTGGATCACTTGGTAAATACGGTTCTATGCAGTTGGCTCGTAAGATTGTATCTAGTGCTGACGCCACTCGTGCTGGTTTGCCTGGAGATTATACAAGAGCAAATCTTGAAAACGCTATTCAAATGGCCAGTAAAGACAAGGGTCTGATGACCAATGCTCCTGGAACCATAGGACAACCCTCTGTAAACCAATCTCAGCTCATTGGTAGCCAAATTGCAGGATACCAAGGCACTGAGATGGTATCCGCTCAGAAGGCCGTACAGAAGGCACAGCAGGCACGTATGGCTCCTTTCCAGAAGGGTGGAGGCTTTACTGAAACCGCTAAGGGCGTTATTGGCGTAGGAAGTGCACGACAGTAGCAAATTTGTGGTAGGATATATATATAGGCGGTTGGCCCTCCACGGGAGGTGAGCTAGCTCCCGACCCGGCTCAGGGATGCACAATCTGAGTTGCGTAGTGAGTGCGTCAGAATTAACTTCCCGTATCCAACCCCTCCGGTGGGTATGCGTAACCGAAGGAGCGAAAGCTATGAGTAATTCCGATTTCGACTTTGAGTTGGATGAAGTAGAAGATGTAGATACTAGGGCACTTGACCCAAATATCCGCAAGCAGCTTCGCCAAGCAAAGAAGTTACAGGCAGAACGCGATTCCGCGTTTGCTGAACTAGAGTCCTTTAAGCGTGATGTAACATTCACGAAGTTGGGGATTTCCGAAGATGGAATTGGTCGCCTGTTTCGTAAGGCTTATGATGGAGATGTCACTCCCGAAGCGGTTCTTGCAGCCGCTGAAGAATATGGGATTATCTCTCGTCAGCAGTCAAATGAGCGGGATGCAAACTCGGATACTGACGCTGAACTCCGGCAACTCACACGAGTACAAGGAGCCACTGTTGGGAGTTCAGGATCTAATCCTGTAGCCCCTGAGCAGAGGATGGCAGCAGGTCTGGCAGATGCCAGCACGCCCGAGCAAGTCATGGCTTTCATGAAGGAAATGCGTTCGGAATATCCCGAACTCGGTTTCTGATCTTCGGTAACGCTTACTAGTCGGTTTTAAAACTCTAACTAGGAGCAAAACTTATTATGGCTTACGCCGATGGAATGACCCAGTCAGGTTCACTTGACTTCTCTAAGGCAGCTTATGACCGGATGGCGTACTTCGCCCTTCGTCCTGAGCTTTACTTCGACCAAGCGGCTGATGTTCAGCCTACCGCGCAGTCAATGCCTGGTACCTCGGTCACCTTTACTATTGTTAACGACCTCAGCATTGCCGCTGCTCCCATTACGGAAGCCACGGACGTTTCGGCTGTGTCCCTTTCGGACAGCACCGTCACCCTGAGCCTCGCTGAGTATGGTAACGCCGTTATCACAACCGCTAAGCTGCGTGGAACCTCTTTTGTGGAGATTGACCCCATTGTTGCTAACGTGGTTGGTTACAACGCTGGTGTGTCTCTTGACTCAGTTGCTCGTAACGCCCTTGGTGCTGGTACGCAGGTTGCTTACGCTGGTTCGGCTACTAGCCGCATTACCGTTGCTGCTACTGACTACCTCACTGCTGCTGACATTCGTAAGGCTCGTGCCCGTCTGCGTTCGCAGAACGTGCCTACCTTTGGTGGAATGTACGTTTCATACATTCACCCAGATGCGGTCTACGACATCCAGACGGAAGGCGGCGGTTCATCTGCAGCCAACTGGCGTGACCCGCACATCTACTCGCAGCCAGGTGAAATCTGGAGCGGTGAACTGGGAGCCTTTGAAGGTGTCCGTTTCATCGAGACCCCCCGTGCCCTTACTTACGTAGGCGCTGGTGTTGCTGGTACGACTGTTACCTACACGCTGGTTAAGACTTACCTCACCACGGGTACCACTGGTATCCCCGACGGTACGCTTCTTGCAACCTACTCGGGTGGTACTCCTGAGCTAAACCAGGTCCTGACTCCTTCAAGTCTGCTTCTGCCTGCTGGTACGTTTGTTGCCGGTCTTGCTGGACAGACTGTTAACGGTGTCACAATTCCTGCCTCTAACGTCCTGCTTCAGTCTTCTGTTGCCTTTACAACTACTAACGTCACTGCTACCACCGCAACTGCTTCGGCTGATGCGGTCAACGTGTACGGTACGCTGGTGCTTGGTCGTCAGGCGCTTGCTAAGGCTCACTCTATCGCGGACGGTAACGGCCCAGTGCCTCACATCGTTCCCGGTCCTGTGACTGACCACCTTCGTCGGTACGTCCCAATGGGTTGGTACTGGTTGGGTGGTTACGGTGTCTTCCGTCAGGCTTCGGTCTACCGCATTGAATCTAGTGCACGCCTCCAGGCTGACGTTAATACCACCTTTGAGCCTCCGATTGACTTGGGCGAGTAACTAACCCAAATCATTACTAACTGATAGGAACCACATGAGCTGGCCAACATTCTGTAAGCATTGCTTAAGCAAGGACATTCAAGTCGGAATACACGAAATACTGTGTCTTGCTTGCGGATGCCTTACAGATGCGGCTGGCCATGCGGTCCCTCTTAGTACGCAGTACACATCGGATGAAGTTCGGACGGAGATTAAGAAGTGACCATTCCTACTGGAAGAGGCGAAGTACGTGGGCCTGAAGCTGCTGATGTAGCTGGTAACCCACTTCCTTCCCGCCCAAGGCGAGCACAAGCTAACAATGCTAAGGCAATTCCTAGCATTGTTTCTAGCAATGAGCGCGCACACTTGGGTCTTGTTAACATGAAGGCAGGCAAGTAATGGCAGCCGGACGGACAGCATCTGAAAGCGAGCTTCGTGGTCGCCTTCCTGAGGGATTTCACTTGAGCCCCAATAGTTCTATTGGTTCTGGTGGTGGGTTGCGTGGCATGGAAGCTAACACAAACGTGTTTAAGGGCATGAAGATGGATGCTCAGTGTGGTACTTGGTGCGAATCTCGTGACATTGCTACCTCTGAGTACCCTGCCAAGGATATCCGCCGTGAGCGCCCCACTGAGAGCGCCGGTCTTATGCGTGATGGTGGCATCTACTAATGCCCCGTGTTGATGGCCCTTTAACTCTTGCTGCTGAAAATAGGGCTAAGAGCGTTAACGACATGCATGCACACCACGATGCTGTGATTAAGTCTGCTGCTTCCTACGACATTGGCAATGGTCATGTTCGTAGTGGTGGTGGTTCTGAGTTTCGTGGCTTTTCCAAGTCACAAATTGCAAGTATGTCTGATGGGCATGGTTCCGGCATCTACACTTTTGCAAAAGGTAGTGCATTGAGAAAAGATGGCATCATGGCAGGCACCTTAACAGGACCCAATGGCTCGCATTTGAACGCCGATTCTGTTAAACGGATTGCTAAGGGTACCGAACTTACCCGTGGAGAACTTAGAAACATTCGTGATGATGAACCCAATTTTGGGAAAAGGGGCAAGAAGTACTAATGCCAGCCAAGCCAGAACAAGTTGACACCCGCAGCAAAGCCCATGTGGAAAACCACGCCATTAACTTTGCCCCTATTTCCATTCTTGAAGAAATTCAACGTGGAGGTTGGAACCCGCGCACGACCCCTGTTGGTCATGGTAAGGTTAAGCCTAGCCAAGACCTCCCCGGCAGCCGTGGCGCTGGAGACTACTACACCCCTAAGGAGCATAACTAATGCCATTGACGGGATACGGAGACGCTTATTCTCTTAAGACCCTGTTTGGCAAGTCCAACTCGGTTCCTGCTGACTACTTCATTGGCCTGATTCAGGCTAAGAGCATTTGGACTGCCTCGACTGCATTTGTTGTTGGCGACATTGTGGTGCCTATTAACTTTGTTAGCACCAACAAGATTTTCCGTTGCACAACTGCTGGTACTACTGGTAGTAGTGAGCCTACTTGGGTAACAACTGCTGGTGCCACAACCTCTGACAACACCGCTGTTTGGACTGAGGCTACGCCTTGGTTTTATGTGTCCTCGCAAGTCATTGCTAAGGAAGTTGCTGCTACTGGTGGCTACACCCGTGCAACCTTGAACAACGCTACGCTTTCAACCAAGTGGGTTGACCCAACTACTTCAGTTCCTGCGGCTTCTCCTGCTTCAACCAACTGGGGTAGTACGATCAACTTCCCAGTTTCCACTAGTCCCGGCTGGGGTTCTGGGCCTATTGTTGGGTTTATTTTGGCTGACACATCTACTACTTCGGGTGCTGGCAGTGTCTGGGCATGGGGAACGCTCTCCGCTTACATCACAGTTGCTTCATCGGGCATCACGGTATCGCTTCCTGCGACCACCGGAGTCACCGTAACGCTGAACTAAGGGGTCCGAATGGCAGCCCCTACTGAAGGCGCTTGGACTTCCATAGCCGCTACTTATTCTGGTACGGCCCTTATTGCTAATAGTTGGTCAGCCGCTACTGTTGCTGATGGCATTGTTCTTGCTGTTGTTAAAGGCGGGACTACCGCTGCCGGTGGGCACCCTTGGTACCAACACTGCGGCTGCTGGCACCTATTCATGGTCTGCGCTTTATGCATACACCGTAGCAACTGGTAACTTTACTTATGGTGTTTATTGGGCACCGGCCCTTGCTGGTACTGCTTCTCAAAATAAACCCACTGTTACCTGCACCAATACAGGTGTGGTCGTTGCTGCTTCTTTTCATTACTTTAAAGGCGCTGTTCAAGCCGCACCACTTAAAGTTCGTAACAGTTTAACAGGTCTAGGAGTTGACCCCGCTACTCAAACAACAGCACAAACTTATAATGCTGCTGGCGTAACTTCTGGTAGTGGACCCACTCACCGTATTGACGGTTACCCCGATGTTCTTACTGCTACTTGGCTACTGACAACTGGTGCATTGGGATCATCACCAAATGTTTATCCTCCCTTAACTCTTGGTCCTACAAGTACTACTAGAGAAATTAACACGCTTTCTTCATCACAAGGCATTGGTTATTACCAAGATACTACAACTGGTGCTTCTAATGCTGCCAATGCTACGGTTAATAATTTATTTGGTCTAGCTGTTGCTTGTCTCTGGAGTTGGACAACAAGCCGTACAAGCACGGTCATGGCCCTTGTTATCCCTCCGGCTGTTGCCTCTACTATTTCTCTTTCTCAACAATTGGCTCCTGTTGTAACTGCTGATTCCACAGGTACTCCTACCGGCGCTGTTTCAGCCACAGGTTCAACAACAAATCCAGTTGTAACTATTCCGGTAACCCCTTCTGATGTGACCGTAGCGACCACAAGCATGGTTTCAGCCCCTACGCTCAACATCAAAGCCAACTTTGCAGGTGTTGTAAATAGTGTTTTGTTGGTGCAGGCAACTACCCTTGCTATCACCGCAGGAGTCACAAGCCTGTTTCCATACACTTTTACCAGCCCCCAACTGGAAGATGTGCCTCAGTACTTGCCTGAATCTAATAGGCAGCAGGTTGGCTTGTACCGCCATTTCAAGCGCAGAATACGCAACCTTGTTGTGGCCCTTCTATCGGACTACAGCACAGCACAGGACACGCCTACAGATGGGCACCCAAACTCCATCCCCTACCCATGGAACCCCAATGATCCCGGTGGCCCGTTCGCTACGTCATGGGGTTACGAGTATCCCGGCGTTGTCGCTCCCGGCTCTAGGCCTGACGTTTTGTTCAAGGCTACCTTCACCACTCAATCTCCTTATGTAACCAAAATGTTATACGGAGCAGGAACTCAAAACATTACTACCGAAGATGCTCACCAACTGTTGTATAATGGTTATGAGATGGCCAATTACGGCTCAACCCCCCAGCCGGGACAGGTCGCCATCGGCTACGTCAACGAAAGTATGGTTACTTATGGTTAGGACGCATGATGGTTCGCACGGAGAAGGGTGCTTTGGATGCAAGATTCACCATGTCTCTTTTGCAGCGTCGGCAATGCCAACCCGCAAGCCAGCGGCAGTGGGCGCACGACAGACCGAAGAACGTATAGCCCAAGACTTGCCTGCCTACAAGCGCTTGAGGGACGAAGGCCTCCAGCCTGCGGGTACGAGGGGTGCCGCCAATCTAGAGAAGCGAGCCAATTCTAAGTGGGAAATTGAAAATGGCAAGATCCACAACGACGAAAGTTTTACCAAGCGCATTGACAAGGCACAGTCCGAAGTCAAGGAAATGATGGCTACCCAATGAGTTATTCCACCCCAGCAGACAGTACCTTTGGCGAAGTAATTGAGAAGGTATATCGCCGTGTCATGTCTGGCCAGCGTGAACTAATGGTGCAATTGACAAACAATGTAGACGCTACTTCTACCACCATTGCTATTACTGGCCCGCAAGTTTCCTCTTTTGCATCAGGTTCAGAAATTGCTGTTGGCATGGAACTTATGTTAGTTACCGCTTGGAGTGGTACTTCTGGCACCGCTACCGCCACCGTTGTGCGTGGGCATCTTGGTTCTACCGCAGCCGCTCATTCCGCTAATGACATCGTGTACGTAAACCCCAAGTACAGCCGCTATGACATTGGTGTAGCAATCAACGATGACTTGATGGACTTGTCCTCCCCAACCAATGGTTTGTTTGCCGTCAATACTGCCAAGATTGTTTACAACCCCGTGTACCAAGGTTACGACCTCGGCATGGCGGGAGTGCCTAAGGACTTCATTGACATCCTTGACATTCGTTATCGTGTGGCTCCCCCCACTCATAACTTCCCACCAATCAAACGATGGAAGGTTGTCCGTGGTATCGGTGACGGTATAGATGGTTCAGACAACCAAGACTCTATCTTCCCTTCTGGGTTTGGCGTAATCCTTTACGAGCGTGGATGGCCGGGGCTTCCCCTGTACATTACCTACTCTGCTCCGTTTCAAACACTTGAAAACCTTAGCGATGATTTGATTACCCACTCTGGCTTGCCCTCTACGGCTACCGACCTGCCCGCTCTTGGCGCTGAGATTGACCTAACCATCCCCCGTGAGATCAAGCGAAACTTTATTGAGTCACAACCCGATGGCCGCAAGGCACAGGATATCCCGCCGCAGGCAATTAGTAACTCCGTACAAGCGCTTATCCTTCGCCGTGAAAAGCGCATTGCTTCTGAGGCCGACAGGCTCCAGCGTCAGTACACCAGAGTTCGGGGCTGGTAATGGCCGGGGTTCAGAACGCACAGATTACACAAGATTTCCGAAGTGGTTACTACGGTTTCCGTGCAATCCCTGCTACCATCCCACCCCCCGGTCCTTACACCGTGTCCCTTGCTGGGCATGAGTACCTTGTTGACACGTCTTTTGAAATGTACCGTCGTGACGCTTTCCGTCACCGCAGTGTTCCACCACAGCGTCAGTCCATTAACTACACCAACATTGGTGGAGAAGCAACGGTTAACACTGAAGGCTTGTGGCGTCGTGAGCAAACTCGTTGGTCTGAAGGTGCGGGGCAACTCCACCTAGACCGCAAGCAAGAGTCATCTGAATTACGTTTTCTTTCTTCTAAGGGCGTAGACGTATGGACTGAATGGCAAATGTCCTTGCTAAAGGACACTACGGCACGGTACACGACAGGCAATGCAAACGTCCTTACCGCTCAAAGCAACAAGTACACCTACGTAGTGGATGGCACAACTGTTAAATGGTACAACTCTAGTTGGGCATTGCAAGGCACGGTTTTGTATAACTCCATGGCGTCCTCTACTACTACAACCACAGTAGACGCTACGGCTACAACGATTGCCGTTACCAGTACAGCAAACGCAGCCAAACGTGGTCAGATTACAGTATCGGATGGTACCAACAGCCTTACCTTTGCCCATACCGGCAAAACTGCTACTTCATTTACTGGTTGCACATTGGTATCAGGCGGTCCTTACGCTGCCGCAATAGGCGCTAGTTCTGCCGTTGTCAACAATGGCGCTGGTTCTTCTCCGGCACGGGTGAATGGCATTACATCCTCTGGTACGCACATCTTCCTTGCTACCGACACTGGCCTATGGCAGATCAGTAGTGACGTAGACCCCGGTGTTGCCAATCTGTACGTTGCCGTTGGGAAGATTCAATCTTCGCAAGTGCTAATGACTGGCGTGACTGGCGCTACCAAAACCCATTACCTTCTTAATCCCAATGGGTTTCCCGGCGTAAGCGTTCATGCTCGTGTTACGGACAGCGACAACCATATTAAAAGTGAAAACAAAGTCAAAGTTACTAATGTTGGTTCTACTTCTATTAAAATCAGCAAACCACTTACTGGGGCGGTAACTGGCACAGACGTTATTTCGTTTGCGCACACCGCTGGTCAAAGCGTAACTGAATTTACTGATGTGGTGTACGCCAATTCTTGCGTTGTTGCCTTTGGTATCTCCAATATTTCCACAACCGCAAATTTGCTTTTTGCATGGACTACCGACCCTGCTGCCCTTGGCGATCAGCCAGATGCGTCTGACTTGTTGATGGCACATCCCGACCAAAACTGGACATGGACTTCGGCAACTGGTGGCTTGACTCAACTGTACTTTGGTGGCTATTCTACTAACGGCAACGTCACAACGGGTGGGGTATACCGTTCATCCTTCCAAGGCCCGTCAAATTCCGGCGTGCTTCAGCCCTACAGCCTGAACTATCCCGTCCTCTGTTTGCCTATTGAAGCAGGCGAAGCAGTTTACTCAGTGTATGGCTACCTGAACTTTATTTTTGTGGGAACCAATCTGGGCATCCGCATGTGTCAAACATTAAACGCTTATGACCCATCGGCAACTTCGTCAGGTGATTTAAAATCAGGACCAGTGTTTCCTTCTTTGGCGCAGCCGGTCACCGAACCTGTTACCAGCATGGTCGGCAATGGGCGCTTTGTTTATTTCTCATGGAACAATTACGACACCAACAGCACGGGACTGGGACGTATAGATGTGTCTACTTTTGTGGGCGGCACGGAACTTCAGCCAGCCTATGCCTCTGACTTGATGATTACTGGACAAGGTAGTATTTCCTCATTAGGATGGGACGCCATAAGCGACTCTCCTTTGATGTCTTTGCCCGGCAAAGGTGTATATACCGGAGCATCTACTTATGTATCTTCTGGCAACATAAACACTGGATACATTACTTACGGTATCCCCGATCCCAAGGTTGCCGTGTATGCCAGCATGGAAGGTACATTCAATGGCGGGTCAGCAGACATTTCCTTGTCGGCAGATCATGCCGCACCGTATGCCGTTGCTCACCAATCTGATTCATCTAATGTGGATTACGATGCAGGCACACTACGGGCCGAGCGTTTCCAGATGATTACCACTATCAACGCACCGGCAGGGCAAGCCAATACGCCAATTATGCGGCGCACTACGCTGAAGTCTTATCCCGCCATTGCTAGCGAAGCCAACCTTACCATTCCAATCTTGATGTTTCGTTATTCCAATGTTAATGGACAGGAATTTTACGTAGATCCCTATGCTGAGTATTATTACCTTGACCAACTGCGCCGGGACCAAACCCTTGTGCAGTACATAGAGGGTGGGTTTCACGCTAATGTAATCATTGACGTACTGGACTGGTTGCCTGACCGCAGGCAAGATGTCTACACGGGTGGCTATGAAGGCTACCTAATTGCTACCGTTAAAACCGTAGGTGGTTTCCAATACCAACCACCTCATACCTCATAGGGAGTATACTGTATATATGGCTTACGAAAAAAGAGTTTACACTGGAGGCGCAGTACCGTCTTATGTTGGAGTGGCTTGCGACAATAACACCACATCTATTACGCTTCAGGGACCACTGATCGGTTGGGACAACCTTGTGGGTGGATCTCGCTTTACGGTTGTTCTTGATTACGGTACCAGCACGGAAGAAAAGATTTTGTGCAACGGTGTAAACATTTCCACTGGAGCGCTCACCGTCTTGACTCGTGGCTACGATGACACCAACCCTGTGGGTCACTCAGTAAACCCCGTATCTTCTGGTAATTGCTTTCCCGTGTTTTCGGCTGTTGAAGCAAAGGAAGCCAACACTGCTGTTGTTTCAATAAGTCAAATTGCCGACAACACTGGAACTAGCGTAACCCCTGCTGATATTTCCCTTACTGCTTCTAGCGCCGGTAGTTCTAAGTATGCTGCTGCTTACGATCATGCGCACAAGTTTGACTCAACTACCCTAAACAACCTGCTTGGCAGGGCATATATCTCCGTCACCCGTAATACCACTTGGTCAATTAGTGGTGCTACCGGAACTGGAACTGCATTGACTTGGAACTCCGTGCAGTTTGCTGGTCAGGGGATTACTTCAGGGGCGCTAGATACTTCTACGGGTTACATTACTGTTCCTATTGCGGGCATCTGGCGAG
>Ga0209084_1003607_pt1 | contig 11310 bp, 10 predicted proteins | sample C_130820_MF_Meta_FD_187309 | JGI IMG/M metagenome (GOLD analysis project Ga0209084, IMG submission 187309) | Freshwater microbial communities from Lake Croche, Canada to study carbon cycling - C_130820_MF_MetaG (SPAdes) (version 2) | ecosystem: Environmental > Aquatic > Freshwater > Lake... | reverse complement strand
CGCAGCCAAAGCGTAATTTTGCGCTAGCCCATGACCGCACAACTTATTGACGGAAACGCCCTCTCCAAGCAGTTACGCGCGCAAGTCGCCATAGACGCTGCAAAACTTAACTCCCAAGGTGTTAAACCAGGACTAGCTGTTGTATTGGTCGGTGAAAATCCTGCCAGTCAGGTGTATGTGCGCAATAAAGTGAAAGCTTGCGAAGAAGCAGGCTTTCATTCAGTTCTCGAAAAATACGATGCAACCTTGAGCGAAGCTGATTTATTGCAACGGGTCCATGCGCTCAACAACGATGCATCCATTCACGGCATCTTGGTGCAGCTTCCTTTGCCTGCACATATTGATGGGCAAAAGGTCATCGAGGCCATTAGTCCCGCCAAAGATGTAGACGGATTTCATATCGCCAGTGCTGGCGCTTTAATGACGGGCATGAAAGGCTTTTGGCCTTGCACTCCTTATGGTTGCATGAAGATGCTGGAGAGCATTGGCTACTCGCTCAAAGGTAAACACGCTGTTGTGATTGGTCGCAGCAATATTGTTGGCAAGCCCATGGCTTTGATGCTGTTACAGCAAAACGCCACAGTCACTATTTGTCATAGTGGCACCGTCAACCTCAAAGACATCACCTTGCAAGCCGATGTGGTTGTGGCCGCTGTGGGTAAACGTAATGTGCTGACAGCAGACATGGTCAAACCAGGCGCGGTAGTTCTGGATGTTGGTATGAACCGCAACAACGAAGGCAAGTTGTGTGGTGACGTCGACTTTGAAGGTGTGAAACAAGTTGCGGGCTACATCACACCCGTGCCAGGCGGTGTTGGCCCCATGACCATCACAATGTTGTTGGTCAACACCTTGGAATCTGCGCAACACGCCTTAGGTAAAACATAAGCATTTTTTGTCGGTTCATAACAACCGGTTCCATCTCACCCATTCACCGTCTATTTTTATGAATACCCGCGCTAACCCCCTGCTTGATTTTTCTGATCTTCCCTTGTTCGATGCCATTGCGCCTTCAGACATTGCCCCTGCATTGGATGTGCTTCTTACAAATGCTGATGAAGCGCTAGAGACTGTTACAGCAGCCGACTTTCCAGCCAACTGGAGCCAAATTTCCTCAGTTCTTGATGTAAGCGTTGAAAAGCTCAGTCGCGCTTGGGGCGCCGTCAACCATTTGCATTCTGTTGCCGATTCGCCTGAATTGCGTGCCGCCTTCACAGAGGCCTTGCCAAGGGTCACTGCTTTTTACACGCGCATGGGCGCTGATGAGCGCTTGTATGCAAAATACAAAACCATTACGCCTGCCGCACTCAACGCTGAACAAAAACGCGCCCACACCTTGGCTGTGCGTAATTTTGTTTTGTCAGGTGCAGAACTCATAGGGGCTGCCAAAGAACGCTTTGCCGAAATCCAAGAGCGCATGGCAGATGTCAGCCAAAAATTCAGTGAAAACGTCCTCGACGCCACCGACCAGTGGTCTTTGCTGGTGACAGCTGAAGAACTGGCAGGCGTGCCAGCTGATATTTTGGAAATGACCCAGGCTAATGCCGAGAAAGCAGGACTTCAGGGTTATCAACTCAGTTTGAAGATGCCTTGTTACTTGCCCATCATGCAATTTGCACACAGCAGTGCATTGCGAGAAAAACTTTATCGTGCTTATGTCACGCGGGCTTCAGACAATAAGCAAGACAACACCACCTGCGTTCAAGAAATACTAGCCCTTCGCCACGAAGAAGCACAACTCCTAGGCTACGCAAATTACGCAGAAGTTTCACTTGCCAGCAAAATGGCGCAATCGCCTGCTGAAGTAATGACCTTCTTAAGCGATCTTGCCAAGCGCGCAAAACCCTATGCGGAAAAAGATGTTGCAGAGTTGCGCGAGTTCGCCGCTAAACAATTGAACCTTGAAGACCCACAAGCTTGGGACTGGACCTATATCGGTGAAAAGTTAAAGGAAGCGCGCTACGCTTTCAGCGAACAAGAAGTGAAGATGTATTTCACAGCACCCAAAGTATTGGCAGGCTTGTTCAAAATTGTTGAAACGCTTTTTGAAGTCAGCATTCGCAAAGACTCAGCCCCTGTGTGGCACGAAGGCGTTGAGTTTTTCAGCATTGAACGCGCAGGCGCATTGGTCGGACAGTTTTACCTAGACCCAGGTGCGCGCTCGGGCAAACGCGGTGGCGCATGGATGGACGATGTGCGTGCGCGTTGGTTGCGGCCCGATAACCAGCAACTGCAAACCCCAGTCGCGCATTTGGTGTGTAACTTCGCCGAAGGTGCTGGCGGCAAACCTCCGTTGTTGACACACGACGATGTCATCACCCTCTTCCACGAGTGCGGCCACGGCTTGCACCACATGCTCACGCAAATCAATGAGCGTGATGTCTCTGGTATCAGCGGTGTGGAATGGGATGCTGTTGAACTCCCTAGCCAATTCATGGAAAACTTTTGTTGGGAATGGTCAGTCTTGCGTCATATGACAGCCCATGTCGACACCAGCGAACCGTTGCCACGCGAACTTTTCGACAAAATGTTGGCCGCCAAAAACTTCCAAAGTGGCCTGCAAACGTTGCGTCAAATTGAGTTCTCACTGTTTGACATGCGTTTGCATTGCGAAGGCGAAAAAGCACAAAACTTTATGCAGATCTTGCAAGAAGTGCGTGACGAAGTGTCTGTTTTACAACCGCCTACTTGGTCGCGTACACCGCATACCTTTAGCCACATATTTGCAGGCGGCTACGCAGCAGGCTACTACAGCTACAAATGGGCTGAGGTGCTCAGTGCTGACGCCTATGCTGCGTTCGAAGAAACTGCCGCAGCGGATGGTTCACCCAATATCGAAACGGGTCGCAAATACCGCGAAGCTATTTTGGAAGCAGGCGGTAGCAGAACAGCCATGGAATCGTTCAAAGCTTTTAGAGGGCGAGAGCCGCAATTGGATGCGCTGTTAAGGCATCAAGGTATGGCTAGCTGACTGGTGTTAGCTCAGGCGGTACCGACCAAGCGGCTTTATTCAAAAGTCAAAGTCTTCACACCACTAGCAGTGCCAAGCAAGCAAACTTGCGCCTTTTGGTGGGCAAATAACCCTACTGTAACCACACCAGGCCATTGGCTGGTGGTTGATTCAAATGCCAGCGGGTCTTTGATTTGCAAACCTGTCACATCCACAATGTGCTGACCGTTATCGGTGACTAAAGGTTGGCCTTCTTTCATTCGCAATATCGCTTTGCCTCCTATGGCAGCAAACTGCTTGGTCACACGCGCAGTTGCCATAGGGATCACCTCTACTGGCAATGGAAAGGCGCCCAAAGTTTCTACTAATTTGCTTTCATCGGCGATACATATAAATTTCTTTGACTGCGCAGCCACAATTTTTTCGCGCGTTAAAGCAGCCCCACCGCCTTTGATCATGAAACCATGGTGGTCAATTTCGTCCGCTCCGTCGATATAGACCGAGAGTTCATCGACCTCAGCAGTTTCAAACACCTTAATGCCGCAAGCACGCAAACGATCGGTAGAAGCCACCGAACTAGAGACCGCGCCCTTAATCTCGTCTTTCATGGTCGCCAAGGCGTCGATGAATTTATTCACAGTAGAGCCTGTGCCCACGCCCACAATCTCGCCGCGCACCACATATTGCAGAGCGGCTTGCCCCACCAAGGTCTTTAATTCGTCCTGCGTCAGGGCGGTGTTCGGTTCGGGGGTGCTCATGGGCGAAAATCCTCGGATCATCAAAGATTGAGATTATCCATGTCGTTCTTGCCATATTCGTGGGCCCGCCCTTTTCTGTTCTCGATGGATGCCGAAGTTACGCACGAGCACACACTTGCCTTGCTTGCTAAAACGCAAAACACTGCCTTGCAATGCTTGTATGCGCAAAAAAGAGTTGAAGACCCGATTACTCTTGCAGGACTCACATTTCCCAACAGTGTGGGACTAGCCGCTGGGCTCGATAAAAACGCCCAATGCATTGATGCCTTCAGCGCATTTGGATTTGGTTTTGTGGAAGTTGGTACTGTCACACCTAAAGGACAACCTGGTAACCCTAAGCCTCGCATGTTTAGATTGCCACAAGCCGATGCTTTGATTAACCGACTTGGTTTTAACAACGATGGGCTAGATGCTTTTTTACATAATGTGCAAGAGGTGAAATTCCGCCAAAAGTCTCAAGCGCGACCGATGCTATTAGGTCTCAATATTGGTAAAAACGCATCTACGCCCATTGAGAATGCAGCCGACGACTACCTCATCTGCCTAGAAGGCGTCTACCCGCACGCTGACTACATCACCGTCAACATCTCGAGTCCTAACACCAAAAACTTGCGCGAACTCCAAAGTGACGAAGCGCTGGATGCCTTGATCTCGCAGTTAACCGTAAAACGCGCCGAACTTGCGCAACGCCATCACAAGCAAGTTCCCGTCTTTATCAAAATTGCCCCTGATTTAGATGAATCGCAGATTACTGTCATTGCTAACACACTAAAAAAACACTGCACATCAGACGCCTCACCATCTTGGGGGGTTATCGCCACCAACACAACCTTGGCGCGTGATGCAGTTTCAGATTTGCAACACAGCAATGAAGCTGGGGGCCTATCTGGCGGACCCGTGTTTGAAAAAAGCAACCAAGTCATTCGCCAATTACGTCAGGCCATGGGTCCCAACTTTCCCATCATTGGGGTGGGGGGTGTTCTAAGCGGAGAAGACGCCGTAGCCAAAATCAAAGCGGGTGCTGATGTGGTGCAGATTTATACGGGCTTGATCTACAAGGGACCGGCCTTGGTGACTGAGGCGGCAACCGCTATCAAATCTTTAAGAGCTTAATTTAGACACTGGAATCACACGCAGTAAGTCTTCGTTTAAGACTTAAAGTGCAGTCTAAAAAATCAATCGATCACAACTGGCACAAACAATTTGTAACCCAAGCGTGTCACCGCTTTGATGCTCGGTTGCCCGCCCAAGAGCACATCCATCTTGCGCCTAACGCGGCTTACAACTTGCTCAATGCGCAGTTTGTTGGTGGGTTCTGGTAGGTCTATGTCACCGAAGACCTCAATCAACCTAGACATACTCAAAAGCTCGCCTGACAAAGCCAACTCTTGTAACAACTTGGCTTCGCTGACCGTCAGTTTGATAGCCTCTTTAGCCGGTGACACAAGTTGCAATGAAGCTAGATGTAGTGACCACGATGGGTTATCTGCTTGAGGAGAAATACGTCGACAGAGATTTTGTAGAACGGTTGTGAGCTCTGAGGGATTTACGGGCTTGGTGAGGTAGACATCTGCGCCAGAATCGTAGCCTTCATGTCGGTCAATGCTTCTAACGCGGGCTGTCAGCATCACAATACCCATGGAGGGGTAAGCCAGCCGAACACGCTTGGCAATGCTGATGCCATCCTCTTCAGGCAAGTTCAAATCCAAAACAATCACATCAGGCTTGCTGATCGCAAGTTCTTGGTTCAACTCTTGCCCATCACCCACACCACGAATGGAAAATCCAGCATCAACCAAATGGTGTTCCAATGCCTCACGCAGCGAGATATTGTCTTCAACCAAGATAACGCTGTTGTTGTTTTGCGGCATACAAATAGATTATTGAAAATTAATTATAAATTGCTAAATATTCATCTCAAATATCAGGTTTTCTCAGATTCTCTGATGCCCATCCAGTAAATTGCACTTATGACTTGGCTTTCAACGTTGCGTGCATTTTTTACAGTCCTGATATTTTCAGCAATGGGAATTGCTTGCGCTGAAACTATCGAGCCTCACAATTTACCGCTTGAGCACGTCACCTATGTATTAGCCTTCCAGTTGGGCGCAGCATTCACGCTTTTACTTTGGGCCACGATTAGATTTATTCATGTCAAGCGAAAAATATACTTTTTCAGTGTTATGACTTTGGTATTCTCGATCGCTCGGGTGTTGGTGACGCAGCCCAATGCATTCACAGTTGATTTAAACCTAACGGCAGCACAAATTTATTTGCTGTTGCCGTTTTTGAATTTAGGAACTATGGTGAATGGCTTATTCACCATTCACCTAGCAACAGCTACAGAAAAAATACAAGAACAACGCAAATATTTGTTTTATCTGATGTTTGCATCAGCCGTTGTCATTGCGGTTCTAAGTGTGTTTACAGACAGGCAGCTCATTACTGGCATAGCCATTTCGATACTTGTGTCCTTAGTCGTCGTGATTTTTTATGATTTCATCAAGACCGCTATAAAAAAAGAGGATACAAAGCCAGTTTTCATGCTTAAGCTTCTTATTTTGTTGGTGCTAGCCATCACTTTTACCGTTAATTTATTTACTTTTATTTTTTCATCTGTTGATATTTTTCATGCGCTCAAGGCCTACAACTTACCATTTTTCGCCTTTATCGTTTCTGGTATTTTGATCATCCATATGGTCACCATCTTGGACCAAGATACATCCGCTAAACACTCGCTAGATGCTACGAATGCACTCAAGATGGCAGCAGACGAGACTGCGCTTCGGCAGAACCAACAAAGATTTTTATCGATGCTGATGCACGAAATACGCACGCCTCTTAGCGTCATCAAAATTGGGGCAGATGCTATTACTAAGGCCAATCACCCACAAGAACAAAAAAATATTTGGACCCAAAGAATTGATACTGCCATTGACAACATAGCCCAGGTGATTGACAACTGCGTGCAAGCTGAGAAACAAGAAAGCGGGCTGATTCAGCCCTCCATTCAAAAATATGCCATCAAAAATGAAACAGAAAGTTTGTACAGGCAATATCTAAGCGCTAACTCTGAGCTAGAAACCAGAATAAAGTTTGAAATTGACGTGCAAGACAGCACATCCGTCACAACAGACATCAACTACGTGCGCTCCATATTGTTAAATCTCATAAGCAACGCGTACAAATACTCACCGCCTTTTTCAACCATATTGGTGCGACTGCTTCACGTTGGCGATGGAAATCCAAAATCTATATTGTTCGAAGTGGAGAATTCCCTTGGAAAGGTGGAGCCGCCCGACCCTAGCCAAATATTTCAGCGTTACTACCGGGCCGAATCAGCAAAGAAGTTTGCAGGGACTGGCCTAGGGCTTTGGCTTTCACAAACGCTGGCACAACAAATTGGTTCTCGCTTAAACATGAAAATGACAGAGCAAAAAAATATCGTTTTCTTTTTTAATTTAGAAGTATCAAGTTAATAAAAATTTTGATATGAATTTATTTAACAAAGTGTTTAGTGGGGGTCAGATCGACAAACAAGTCGTTCCTGATCTAGCCACCCACCCTATAGCGGATCTGCAAGACGAACCGCTTCTACCTTTGCAGGGATTGGCTGCAGGCGAGGCAGCGCCTGTTCCTAAATTCCATCAAGCCGCATTGGACGCAAACCAAGCCATCCACCAAGCACTTGAGCAAGAATTCGGCAATTTAGATGCCTATGAAAATCTACAAAGCAAATTAAACGTCACAGAGTTAACTGATATTTACTCCACATTGGAGAGTATTTCGAACACCGTTGGTAACCTCAATCAAAGTAACCAAAGCTCTGACGACTATTTAGAAAATTGGCAGCCTTTGATGGCCAATATGGACGCCTTCGTCGCCAAGAAAAAACAGTTACAAATTATCGAAAAACAAATGAAACAAACTATTTCTGAAATGCACGAATTGCATCAGAAAATGATTGACTCTATTGGAATAGTCAGAGACTACAACTTTGAGCGCGCACAAATGTATCTTGAGAGAAAAAAGATTGCGGACGAATTAGGCCGCAAATTGTTGTAAAACTTATTCTTCTACTTATTACTTGAGCAAAATATAAGAGCGCTGTACAACTCTGCGTTGATTGAGCGGGATTTCCATTAATTTCTCTTTGAACCGTTGAATATCGTAAACCGATAACCAAGGAATTGGTTTTTTAGAAGCCACCACGATGATAGATTCATTCAGAGCGTCTTTGTCATAGCCAGTTGGCGCATCCCAGTCCAGTTCCAAACTATATTTGGCTTCACCATTCCTGGCTGGAATAGAGATGGATTTAGTGATGTAGTTATCTTTGTCTATGTCATTGGGGAAAATTCTGACAACATTTTCTTTGTTGAATGCACTGCGCCAATTAAATATATGAATAAACATTGGGGCAGTTGGACTTACTCGAATAGAGAGGCTGTCTCCCTGTCTAAAGTTGGTACGGTTGAGTTCGAGCTGCATATCAAAACTGGGGTCTGACTCTACATCCGGTGGCGCAACGTCCACCACCATCAAGACGGTGCAAACTTGCGCCCCAGGCACAGTTTTTACAGTTTCTGAGATGGTTTCGCTTTTACCGATACGCCCTTCCACCAAAACTGAAGAGTTTTGATTGATCTCACACTTGCGCTCCTCGCCTTTTCTAGGATTTTGGAAACATTGCAATTGCTGGTCAAACGAGACCTTCTCGCCCGTTACCATGGCAATGGCCTTGGACTTGGCAGTTTCGCGAGCGTTGTCGCATGCTTGGTTACGGGATATGTCCGGTCCAAAATAAAAATCAGCTTTGACATCGATAGGAATGGCAAAGACATTACTACTATGCATCCCTACTAGGCAATAAAAAATAGCCGTATAAAGAAACCTAGTGTCTTTTCGCATTGTTAGTAAACAACGAGTTGCTGTTGATCTCCGATAAATTTGGGATCTTGTTGCTTATTATTATTTAGCGCGAATTGTCTGGTTTTTTGCGAAACGTAGTCAGCAAGTTGTCCCATATTCATAGGTTTGGTTGATTGCGCGCCCTGTTCGCCAGAAATGGCTTTGAGCAAAAAGAAAGTAAAGATCCCGTGCTGCAAGCTGTCGTCGCCATACGCTACTTGTTGATTGCTAGCAGCACTGAGCACACTAAAGCCTGCTGGTAGTGCATCGGTATTTAATTTGAGATTCACGGCTCTTTGGTTTTGGACCAATGTCTGCCCAACGCGATTGGTACCGCTAAAGCATGTGTCTAAAAACACCACAACAGATTTAGCCCCTGCTTGGCTAATTTGCTTAAAGAGACTTTTTTGGTTGATGGCCGTTTCTTCCAACAAATCTGTGTTGACGTCGAATGGTAAAAAATATTGCTGCTTGACTTGCTCTTGCGATAACCCGTGCCCACTGAAGTAAATGTACACATCAGTTTTGCCTGCATTGATATGCGCCGGTAACCAATATTTAAATGCCAACAATATATCGGCGCGCTGTGCCTGGTTATCGGTCAGCAACTTTACGTTTTCAGGCTTGACACCGAGATAGCGGACAGCATGCTCTTTGAACTGACTCGCGTCATTGATGGCGTAATTGGCGTTGGGTAGGTTCTTGTAATTTTGAACACCGATCACGATAGCAACAGCATCACGCGGTTTACCGATAATTTTTGCTGTTTGGGGTTCCGATTTATCGAATGTTCGGTCTTTTAATATGCTCGACCTTAAAGTCTCAATCTTTTTTTTTTGGAATTCTGGGTTTTGCAAATCGCCTACTTTGCTATTGGCGGTGTGCGACGCTGCGGTTTTAGTAACCAAGGCATTGTTTGACCAAATACCCGTTAATGCTGGCTTGCCATTCGTAAAAGAGTAAGTGCCCTTGCCTTCTCTTTTGCCGTATTGGTATTCACCCACATACTTATCACCGTTAGCGAAGAAGTACATCCCAAAGCCGTGTTTTAGACCATTTTTAAATTCACCTTGGTAATGGTCACCCTGGTATTTGTCTGCGGTGAACTCTAATATGCCGCGGCCATCAAATTTACCCATCATGAAGTCGCCTGCATACGAGTATTCGTCTTCATCAATCACGCCGCGGCATGAATGCCATTGGCGAACATCGCCACCTTTGCATGTAGGCAATACGGTTTGAGAAAATAGTAAGGCACTCCATGCCATCAGCATTAGGCTGAAAAATATATTCTGAATAGGTTTCAAGAATTTCATCGGGTTATCTTTGAAGGTGCTTTTCAATTGGGCTGCGTCAAAGCTTGTATTTTTTGCTTCACCCCGGCCATATTATTGGCTAATTTCTTTTTATCTTCATCCAAGGTTCGCTGCTGCGCCCATAATTTCTTGCGCTCTTCTAGCAAGGCAGACTTTTTGGCTAACAAATCTTGTGACACAGCATTACTGTCTTTAGAAGTATCTGGCGAAGACAGCAAAGTAACAGGTTCACGGTATGGGACTTCCCCAAATCTATCAGCACCTTTTAGTGAAGCTTTAGAGACTTCGTTCAAAGCTTTCGAATTAGCCAAAGCCGTGGATTGTGAGAAGTTGTCCATTTTTTTCTGAACGCTGCTCTCAACCACAGAGGCTAATATTTCAACTTCTAGATTTTTATCTGCAAGGTCAAGTTGGTGTTTAGCCAAGTCAATGTGAGATTGCAGTTTTTGAATTCTGCTTTTTTCAGTTTTAAATTGGTCTTCTAATTTGCGAATACGCGTTTTTTCTTGCACCACAGCAACTTGCTTCTCTCGGTCCTGGCGAATAATTTCCTGAACTTGATCTTGCAGATTTTGCTGCGTCATAACTGCCTGCGTCTCTTTGATTCTTGTGAGCTCCCCTGCCACCGAGCTCATTTGCGATTTAGTCGCCGCAAGCTGGTCTTCTTGAGACTGCATACGGTTTTTTATAGTCTCGACTGTTGTAGACAAGTCTCGGGTAGTCTGCACCGATAGGCCCATTAAAAATGTGCCTATCAATGCAATTAGAAACGTTGCTATCCATTCAACTTTCATAGTCTCACCTGAAGTTTAGGAGTCGAGTTGCTTGCAAGAAAAAAGATCGGTAACCCGTTGTTATTTTGAACTACGTGCTACTTCAATTTCTTTTTCCAAATCTTCAAATGCCTTTGTTTTTCTAACTTTGGCAGCCATTATGTTGCTTTTGTTGACCTCTGCAGCAAGGGCTTTTCTTAATTCAGAAGTGGGGTAACGCAAGCGTACAAAAGTTTGAAATTCAGATCCGTTGGCAACTACTTCAATACGGTCACGTTGGTAACCTTTCAACAAGATATCAGCGATCGTGGTTTTAGTCACACGTTCCACTTCTTTATTCAGCACCATGTCTTCTGCTGAACCAGAAGTCTGACCACCATACTCGGCCATACGCGCAGATATTTTTTCACCCAATGAGTTGGCCAACAAGCGTTTGCCAGACATCATCGCCATATCGATAGATAGCTGCATATCCAAAGAACTCTCGGTAGCTGTAACAACCACTATGTCATCACTGTTTTCATCCGATAAAAACCAATCTGGAACATTCTTGATGTTGTTGATCACTTTTTCGCGGCGCTCTTCCTGCTTAGCGGCTATGG
>Ga0209084_1003605_pt1 | contig 11311 bp, 10 predicted proteins | sample C_130820_MF_Meta_FD_187309 | JGI IMG/M metagenome (GOLD analysis project Ga0209084, IMG submission 187309) | Freshwater microbial communities from Lake Croche, Canada to study carbon cycling - C_130820_MF_MetaG (SPAdes) (version 2) | ecosystem: Environmental > Aquatic > Freshwater > Lake... | reverse complement strand
GCGGGATGGAAACCGGCCCGCCATAGAATTTCATCTGCCATCCAATTACCTATTCCCGGAAATCTCTCCTGCATTAATAGAACAGCTTTGATTGGACTTCTTTTTCTGCGTTTTAAAAAACTGGCTACTTCTTTTTCGGTAAATTCTTTAGCCAAAATAGGAGGCGGAATTTTTGCCCACCAAGGCGGAACGCCTTCGCCTTGAAAAAATTGTACCCGTCCAAACTGTCGTGGGTCGTTAAATATCAGCTGCTTACCCGATGACATTTTTAAAATCAGCTGGTCGTGTTTAATCGGTGGTTGGTTTTTTGGGCGAGACTCCATGCGACCCGTCATCCCTAAGTGAATTCCAATCCAGAGATTTTTGTTAAAAAGAAAAACCATCTGTTTTGCTGCCGCGGCAGAACTATTTAGACGGCCGTGCTGGAGTGTTTTTTTGAATGCCTCGGTTTTTTCGCCCCTGAAAACTCGGGCTTTTTTATTTATCATGATTTCTTTAACAGTCAGACCTATACCAGGATTCCATTGCTTTCTAAAATATTCAACTTCGGCGAGTTCGGGCATAGTCTTTATTTAATTTTTAAATTTTTGGATGCAACCTTATCCATTTTAACTCTTTTGGTTGTTAAACTTTAATTTCTAAGCAGGGTATTATTATGACAGCCTTAACGCCCTTGCCTTATAAAATTAGCGTCCTGGTTTTCTTGTACGACAGCGCAGGAAAGTTTTTACTCATTCAAAGACGGAAAGCGCCCAACGTAGGTTGTTGGAGTCCGGTGGGCGGAAAATTGGAAACAGGTATGGGCGAGTCCCCCTTTGAATGTGCAGTCCGTGAAGTTGAAGAAGAAGTAGGTAAAAAAATAAAGACTGGTGATCTTCATCTCTTTGGGATGATTTCCGAAAAAGGTTACGAGGGTCAAAATCACTGGCTGATGTTTCTCTTTACCTGCCGCCTACCCCTTTCTGGTCTACCCCCTACTATTGACGAGGGGCATTTTGGTTGGTTTTCACGAGAAGAAATAAATCACATCGCCGTACCCGAATCCGACAAAACTCTCTTGTGGCCTATTTATGATCAACACCATCGCGGTTTTATTTCCTACCGTGCTGAGTGTCACCCACATAAACCTTTAGAAATGGTCATTGAGGAAACACAAGAGGAGCCTAATTTAGATTAATGGATGACGCGGGCTCAGCGGCAGAATTTAAACGGACGAATCGAAAGCCCGCCTATCCGATTGGAAATATTCTGCGTGATTACCTGGCTAAAGAAGGACGCGAGGTGCCCCTGCCGGTTACGTATTCACAGCTCCGTGATTTTTCTACCTCCGTTCCATTATTAGAACGCGGTAAAGATACGCTTTGGGAAACGGTGGCTTATCACCAAGAAGAGATGGTTAAACTTTCGCAAGGGCTTTTAGAAACCTATGCACTGCTACGTGGCGAAGGTGGCTCAAAGGTTTTCAGTCACGTCTACGTCGATCGTATTGATTTTTGTTCTTTTGGTAACTCCCAACCCTTTCGCGTCCGCATTGTTAATGCCTACAACGAAAATCATGATTATTTTTATGTGAAGAAAGGCGATGCTTCCCGCGTTTGTGGCTTGGAATTAGAGCACCTACTTTCACCTAATCGGATGCATTACCTTACTTGGGGTGATACTTTAGTCGAAGAACATGTCACCGGTATCCCCGGAGATATTTTTGCTGAAAAATGGATTGATACAAATAGCCACCACCCGGTGCGACTAGCCAAGGAATTAATCAAATTTGAGGAGCGCTGTTTAGTGAGATTATTAGGAGATATGCGGGCTTATAATTTTGTCATAGCGGTAACGCCAGATTTTGACGCCACGGCTATTCGCGTGAGAGCGATGGATTTTGATCAACAGTCCTATGATGGCCGGTTGAGATTTTATTTACCCGGATCGTTTAAAGAAAACCGACCCTTTACCCAACTTTGCGCTAAACATATTAACGCGGCATCCGCTTTACAGTATAGAAGAGAAGAACAATCCTTAATCCACCGTCGGTTACTAGCCGCGCCCGAGAGAATGCGTGACTTATTAGCAGCCATGGATGCAAACACTTTAACTTCGCCCGAAAAGGCAATTGAATTAGCGGAAGGGTTGGCGGATTATCATCGAGACCCAGCATTTCGAATGCACAAATCCATGTCCGGCTTGATTGGCGAAAGTTTAGCACGCTTAGATAGAATTTTACGTTTATAAAAGAGTAAGCGCTGGACAGGTTGGGCGCTTTAACGACAAACTCGATAGCCTGCAATGAGTGACTCTTTAAGGCATGAATGTGGTATCGCTTTAGTTCGTTTAACTAAAGACACGAAGTGGTACCAAGAAAAATACGGGAGCGCTCTGCATGGCTTTAACCAGCTTTTCCTCTTAATGGAAAAGCAACATAACCGCGGACAAGATGGTGCTGGAATCGGCGGAATTAAAATTGGGGCAGAAAATGGTGAGGCGTTTCTTTTTCGCGATCGAGAAATTGGCCCACAGAGCTTGACCCAGATTTTTTCCCGCCAAATCAAACTTTATTCCGATTTAGTTCGCGACGGGGTGGTCATTCCTGAATTTCCTGAAACAGTAAAACGTCACTTTGATTACGGTGGGGAAGTTTTAATAGGGCACCTGCGTTATGGCACGTCCGGGAATTTTGATACGGGGTCTTGTCACCCCTATGCCCGTAAGTCGATTTGGCCGACACGCAATCTACTCATTGCGGGTAATTTTAATTTAACTAATACCCAATCTTTAAATACCGCTCTTACGGATCGTGGAGCTCACGTTATTTATTCAACCGATACCCAATCCATTTTAGAAGAAGTTGGATTTTGGTTAGATGAAGAGCACGATCGACTCTATAAAGCCTTTCGCGACCAAGGATTAGAGGGCGCAGAAGTGCAAAAAGAAATTTCTAAGCATATTGATGTTGGAAATGTTTTAAGAAAAGCCTCCAAGAATTGGGATGGCGGCTATGCCATCGTTGGAATTATCGGCAATGGAGATTCCTTTGTCTTGCGCGATCCGAATGGTATTCGTCCTGCTTGGTATGTTAAGACCGATGATGTTTTTGCTGTCGCCTCCGAACGGGTCGCCTTAATGAGTATCATCGGAGTTCAACAATCCGAAGTTAAAGAAGTTCCTCCTGGCTCGGCCTTAATTATTAAAGCGGATGGCCGTCATACCATCGAAGCCATCCAACCCCCCGGGGTTAAAGCCGCTTGTTCATTTGAACATATTTATTTTTCACGGGGTAATGATCCAGAAATTTATGCCGAACGAAAAGCGCTTGGGGCAACGTTAGCGAATGATATTTTAGAGTTAATCGGACAAGACCACGATCACGCAGTATTTTCTTATATTCCTAATACGGCAGAAATCGCGTGGTATGGATTAATGGAAGAACTCCGCCGTCGCCGTCGCGTACAAGTCCGTAGCAAATTAACCGAGGCGCTCAGAGCGGGCACTCTCGATGAAAATATGTTAGATAAGTTTATTTTGGGCGGATGGCCGAGAGGCGAAAAAGTAGCCCATAAAGATGTAAAGCTTCGTACCTTTATCTCGCAGGAAAAAAATCGCATGCAGCTCGCCTCGCACGTCTATGATATCTCGTATGGTACCGTGCGCGAAGGAGATACCTTGGTTTGTGTGGACGATTCTATAGTTCGTGGAACTACCTTAAAACAGTCCATTTTAAGAATTCTCGCTCGCCCTAATCCTAAACGTATTGTGATTGCCTCAACGGCACCCCAAATTCGTTATCCAGATTGTTACGGAATCGATATGTCGGAAATGGGTAAGTTTCTGGCCTTCCAAGCGGCCGTCGCCCTCTGCAAAGAAAAGGGTAAGCAAGATTTATTAAGAGAAGTTTATGAGGATTGTATCGCGCAAGCCAAGCATCCACCCGCGGTTATGAAAAATCATGTTAAACGGATTTACGATGCGTTTACGGTTCAAGAAATTTCTGTTAAAGCGGCGGAATTGGTTTTCCCAAATAAATCGAATTGGAAGGGTGACTTAATTATTGTTTTCCAAAAAATTGAATCACTCCATAAGGCCTGTCCTAATAACTCCGGTGATTGGTATTTCACCGGAAACTATCCAACCCCCGGTGGATACGTGGTCTTAAATAGAGCCTATATTAATTTCTGGGAGAAAAAAGAAGGCCGGTCTTACTAACTGTATAATTGATAAGAGCGCGTACGCGCACGGAAAGCATTGGCTTCAGCTCGCCACTTACTGATCCACGCTTCGAGATTAATTGCCGCGCCCTTGGTTCGTAATTCTTCAAAAAAGGCTTCACTGCCTACATGCTTAATAAAAAGTTCTCGGGCGGTGCCAGTGGTGCGCGCAAAGGGGTTGGAAGAATCCCAAATACACGCCTGCTTCATCATATGTAGAGAAATTTCACACGGATAAAACTGGTTCCAGTTTTCTACCTGTGTGTAAACTCCCTGGGTCCCATCTGACATAGTTTTTGGTTCTAATTTTAAGCCGGGTACAGATTTTCCGAGGGCGGCGACCAAGTCGGCTGACTTTCTTTTACTATATTTTATAAACCTGAAGTGCATTTGATTTTCAAACGAGTGACTAAAGCCCCCAACAATACAGCCCAGGCCAACCATGGCATACCCCAGCGCAGCCTGTGGGGTTGGAATGCGTGGAGATGTAGGAACCCAAGTTAATCCGGTCTGATCCCAGGTCATTGCCCGACGCCATCCTCGCATAGCAACCACATCGAGTTGGGCATTTTTTCTCTGGCCTTCAGATAAATCTAAAACACCGGGAGTGGATATTGCCCAGCGCGCAATTTCACCAATTGTTAAGCCATGCACATAGGGCATTTCATAAGCTCCGACGTAACTTTTCCATTTAGTATCAAGCATGGGGCCATCTACTTTTTCTCCACCCAACGGATTGGGACGGTCTAAGATGATAACTTTTATAGGGTGGGGTAAGTTGTAACAAGCCTCCATCACGTACTTCATACAACTTATATATGTATACGAACGTGAGCCGATGTCTTGAAAGTCGATGAGTATTACATCGAGATCGGATAACATCGCGGGGGTCGGACGTCGTGTAGCTCCGTATAAGGAATAAATGGGTAGGCCGGTTTTTTTATCTTTTTCATTTTTAACGCTCTTCTCGGCGGCAGCACTCCCATCAATACCGTGCTCAGGTCCAAAGAGTTTGGTTAACCTTACTCCCGGCGCATTAAATAAAACATCCACCGTTCGTTGGCCTTGTCCGTTAACTCCTGCGCGATGTGTGACCAGTCCACAACGTAGGCCTTTTATTCTATTAAAGTTTTCTGCCTGTAAAACATCGATACCGAGTAATGTTTTTCCTGTCGCTAGTAATGTCGCGTTGGCGGAAGAAACGTTCACCTCGCTGCTTGCACCACCTGAAGCGCCACCGCCCACACATCCTGGTAATAGCGCTGCACCAAAAGAGGATAAGGCGATGATTTTAAAAAAATGACGACGTTCCATGTGAATTTAGTTTCATGAGTATCACTAAATTTATGAGAGTTTAAAGTGTGATTTTCTAATTAAAAACATTTGCGATACTCCATCTGCTGTTCAATTTACCTTCATGCGTGTTGCACTATTAGGATCGGGGCGAGGCTCGAATGCCGAAGCCATCCTACGCGCAAAGGAAAATGGTCAACTAGGGCGGGCAGACATTGTGGGAATTTTTTGTGATAACCCTGAGGCTGCTATGTTAAAACTGGGGCCGCGCTTTGGCATCCCTGCGTTCTATTTAGACCCAGGACCATTTAAAACTAAGTTTTCGCCCGAACAAGAAGGAGTTTGGGCTAATGCCCTGCAATCACAGAAGGTTGATTTATTAGTCTTAGCTGGGTTTATGCGGGTGATTAAGACCCCCCTGCTCGGCGCTTTTAAAAATAAGATTATTAATATCCATCCCAGCTTACTACCCAAATTTCCTGGATTAGATGGGATTGGCCAAACTTGGCGAGCCGGGGTGAATGAAGGTGGCTGCACTGTTCATTGGGTCACCGCCGAAGTGGATGGCGGGCATCATTTAGGCCAAACGAAAGTTTCGCGAGAAAACTCTGATACCTTAGAAACATTTACCGCAAAGATACATGCCGCAGAACATGTCTTACTCCCTAGGGTAATCGCAGAACTTTCTCTTTTATAATTTATGATAGAACTACGCGCGCCCATTCATGAAGACATGGTTCAACCGCTTGAAGATTTTTTCTGCGAGTTAACGCGGTCGTCATGGATGCTTTTTCATGAAGGGCCAGGAAAACCCCATTTTGTAATGGGTTATTTTAACACGAGTGAGGAAGCTGAAGAATCGTGGAAGTTTTTACGGAAAAAATTTAAGCACCTACCTGAAAATTTTGATTGTACACAACTCGAAGACAAGGACTGGAAAGAAGCTTATAAAGAACATCTCAAGCCCTGGAATTATGAGAAATTACATTGGGTGCCTTCGTGGATGCGACAAAGCTACACCGTACCCGATAGCGATGCTGTCATTTGGTTTGATGCCGGTTTGGCCTTTGGAACGGGAGACCATCCAACCACTCGGCTTTGTATTATAAGATTAATAGATTTTCTAAAAAATCACCCTGCTTCGATAACGAAAGTTGTGGATGCAGGTTGCGGTTCTGGAATATTAGGTCTTTCAGCTGTGCAGTTAGGATGTCTAAACGTTGAAGGCTTTGACCGAGATCCTGAATCAGTCAGGGTTAGTGAAAATAACCGCCTTGAAAACAATATCTCTGAGAAAAATGTTCGGTTTCATCATGCAGGTCTTGAAGAAGGATTTAAATTAACCGGGCCTGCCGACGTAGTTCTTGCCAATATTATTAGCGATGTACTCTGTATTTACGCCGATGATCTTATTCAATCCATCAAGCCGGGCGGCGTTTTAGTCTTAAGTGGAATTTTAGTTAAAGAACAAGAAGCCGTCCTCGGTTTTTTTACTTCTAAGTGTACGGAAAGTTGGGGAAGTGTTGAAGTAGATGGACGAACGATGGGCGACTGGAGTGACGTTGCATTATTCAGAATTTAATTGGCGTAATCTTGCTATTCATCACTTTGGCTGTTTAAGTAAGTATGATGAATAGTGCACCGCAGAGAGGTTTAATTTATGCGCGCTGGGCGACCTACGGTTTCGCCTTCTTGATAATTTATTTAGCCCTTCTTGAACTGTCTGGAGGATTTTCTTTAGGAGGCCTCACCATTCCGCCCCGCTGGAAACCCGAGACCGTCACTTTTCCACTAGCGCTGAGCATAGAAAATTATTTTTTTATTTTCTTTGGTTTGATTATACTTATTCCTTTAGAAAAAATTAAGGAAGACAAGCAGTGGAAAATCGTATTTGGTATAATCTGTGTGGCAGCGGTGGTGTTTGCTTTTGCGATGATTTCGGAGGTGATGGCAAAAAGCTATATTGCAACAGCCGCTAAAACCAAGGCTCGTTTACCCGTGTTTCAAGCCATTCTTCTATTTTCTTCACTCGGGCAGATTCCCATTCACCTTTTTGTTCGTCGTCCTAACTTGCTCGATTAAGATAAAAATTCTTTGTCGATTTTTTGGGCTAATTTAAGAGCCTCCTCCAGCGTTGGACCCAACACGGTTAAATGGCCCATTTTTCTTTTGGGTACCGCCTGGCCCTTATCATAGAGGTGTAATTTAACATTCGGATACTTTAGCGCCTTATTCCAATCTGGCGTTATTCCGTTTTTCCAGAGATCGCCTAAGATATTGAGCATCACGGCGGGTTGCTGAGTTTTTATTTCACCCAGCGGTAAGCCACAAACCGACCGGATGTGCTGCTCAAATTGACTGGTGGTATTATTGTCGAGCGTGACGTGTCCACTATTATGCGGGCGTGGGGCTAGTTCATTAACTAATATTTTCTCTTGATGGACAAACATCTCGACCGCCAACATTCCGGTTAAGCCTATTTTCTCTACTATTTTTAGAGCCAATGATTTTGCCTCATTAATCACACTCTGGTTAATTCTGGCTGGTGATAATGAGAGATGGAGAAGGTGCTCTTTATGAATATTTTCTGTAGGTTCATAGACTGCTACCTCCGCATTTTCTCCACGTACAATAATTACTGAAATTTCGCAGTCATGGGGAATCCATGCTTCTAAAACTCCGCGTCCGCCGCCTGTAATCGACCAAGCTTCTTCAAGGTCATGCGTTTCGTTACAAATTTTTATTTGGCCCTTCCCATCATAACCAAAAATGGCGGTTTTTAATACACATGGGTAGCCAATTTCTTTAATCGCCTCTTTAAATTCTTCCATCGTGTTCACTGCTCTAAACGGTGCACAGGGAATTTTGTTTTCTCTCAAGAACTCTTTTTCTTTTTGGCGGTTTTGGCAAATTTCCAACACCCGTGCAGAGGGGTGACACGGAGTAATACTGTTTACATAATCAATGGTGCTGGGTGGAATATTTTCAAATTCAAGAGTGACCCGACTGCAGCCCGTAGTAAATCTTTTCAGGGCTTTGAAATCATCCCAGGGTGCCGTGATCGTTTCTTGAGCAACCGCCGAAGCACAGACAAAGGGTGCAGGGTCGAAAATCTTTACTTTATACCCTAATTTTTGAGCAGCCTGCGCTGACATGCGGCCCAACTGCCCACCGCCTAGGATGCCGATGGTTTCTCCTCGTGAAGCCGGTTTACCCATTTTATTTTCTCTTCCTTTGGGCCGGGCGGGAATTTTTTAAAACTTTTTGCGTTTGGTTTTTTCGGAAATTTTTAAGTTTTTTATCAATTCTTTTATCGCTCAAAGCTAAGATGGCGGCGGCGGCCAAAGCGGCGTTGATCGCACCCGCTCTACCAATCGCAAACGTATGCACAGGGATGCCCGCCGGCATTTGGACAATAGAAAGTAATGAATCTAAACCATCTAATGTTTTTGATGGAATAGGCACACCCAACACAGGAAGTGTGGTCATCGCAGCGGCCATTCCAGGAAGATGAGCGGCTCCACCAGCACCGGCTATGATAACCTTATATCCGGCAGCTTCGGCCCGCAGCGCATAGTCTTTCATTTTTATGGGGGTGCGATGAGCACTTACAATTTCTGCCTTAAAGGGTATTTTAAATTCCTTTAATTGGTGGGCGGCGAATTCCATCACCTCCCAGTCACTTTGTGACCCCATAATTAAACCAACTAGGTTTTTGGGTGAGTTAGTCATTTCAATTGAGGATTATATTCAGGAATGAGTTTTTGCACACCTTTTTTACATTCCTCATTTTCTTTTAGAATCAATACATCTATTTCTTTTAAAATCGTTTTTAAATCTGCATAATCCAAAGTCGGCCCCGTAAATCTAAAAATACGTTCGTTATTAGTTGGACTATATTCCTCACGAGTATGTTGAATTTCTTCATACATTTTTTCGCCAGGACGTAGACCGATTATTTTAATTTCGATGTCGATATCGGGCTTGAGTCCGCTGAGCTCAATGAGTTGGCGGGCCACATCAATCACCTTCTGGGGCTTACCCATTTCTAATACTAAAATATCTCCACCGTTACCCTGACAGGCGCTTTGTAGCACCAAGCCAACAGCCTCGGGAATAGTCATAAAATAGCGTGTTACCTCGGGGTGGGTAACGGTAATAGGTCCGCCCGCTTTAATTTGTTTTTGGAAAAGAGGAATGACGGATCCCGAGGAACCTAAAACATTACCAAATCTTACCGCAATAAAGCGGGTCGTATTTCCAGGTTTTTGCTGCATAGACTGCACTACAATTTCGGCCAGGCGTTTTGATGCCCCCATAATGTTTGTTGGGTTAACTGCTTTATCGGTCGAAATTAAGATAAACTTTTGGACCTTATATTGTGAAGCCATCGTGGCCACTAAGGCTGTCCCCAATGTGTTATTTTTAAGGGCCTCTCCGGGTTGTGATTCCATCATAGGTACGTGCTTGTGCGCAGCCGCATGTAAAACAAGCTCGGGGTTAAAGCGTTTAAAAATATCTTCTATTCTCACAGGGTCGGCCACATCTGCCACAAGAGGAAAAATAATATCTCCGTAACCGCGGGAAATTAATTCCTGTTCAATCGTATAGAGTAAAACCTCACATTGGTCCAAAATAATTAATTGCTTGGGGTTGCGTTGAGCGACTTGGCGGGCAATTTCACTACCAATACTTCCGCCAGCACCAGTCACTAAAACTGTTTGTCCGTTGATAAGTTCATTAATCGCTACTGTGTCTAAATCAGCTGGTGCACGACCCAGTAAATCTTCTACGGACACTGGACGTAAATCGGTAATCGTCACACGACCCGAACTTATATCACCCACCGAAGGAATAGTTAATGTATTGATTCCAGCTTTTTGGGCTAAGGCATTGATTTCTTTAATTCTTTTACTGGCGGTAGGGGGCAGGGTTAAAATAATTTCACTGATCCGCGCACGTTCTTTAATTTCAGGTAAAATATCGGGCGATCCAATTACAGGAATGCCGTGAATATCTAAGCCATGTTTTTGTTTATTATCATCTAAGAAACAAACGGGCTCAATTCCCTCCTCTTGGCGTTTCAATAAATCCATGAGGATTTGTTCACCAATGGCCCCCGCTCCAATAATCGCCACTCTTTTGGTCTTCTTATTGACGTTGTGGTCAATTTTGCGTCGCTCATTAATGATTCTAATTAACACCCTCACCCCTAGAAACATTAAAATCGAAAGATTGTAATCAACTAGGATGATGCTGTGAGGAATGGCATAAACAGACGGCAACGAATCACTATTTTTATTTATAATATTTAATAGTATTGGAATTAAATAAATAACGACCGTAGCAATAGTTAAGGAATAAATTACCCTCATGGCATCTTGGAGTCGAAAATACCTGAGCACACTGCGGTAATGGGCACCGAGACTTAAGATAATGAACTTAAGGGGAATAATCCACATCAGCGCATATAGTCGCTGGTGATTTAGATAAAAGTTTCGGATGGTATCCTTATTGATCGCCACGCTTTCACTTAAAATTTTTGGGTCGCCCAAAAATCTTATTTCGTAGCTTAACCAAAACACGAGGGCTATAATCGGGGCGTAAACTAAAAAATAAAGCGCAATTCTTTTAGGGTAATTTATTTTATTATAAAATTTGGAGATGGTTTTCATAAGTGTTTATTCTTGGATAACCCGGAAGCCTAGGGTGCGACTTCTTTCGCGTTTCAGTGCCTTGCGCTGGGGAAATTCTTTAGGGGCAACTGTGTTCACACTGCCTCCTAAGATAAGGGCTTCGTCGTTCTCCTTGGGTGAAGC
>Ga0209084_1003603_pt1 | contig 11315 bp, 29 predicted proteins | sample C_130820_MF_Meta_FD_187309 | JGI IMG/M metagenome (GOLD analysis project Ga0209084, IMG submission 187309) | Freshwater microbial communities from Lake Croche, Canada to study carbon cycling - C_130820_MF_MetaG (SPAdes) (version 2) | ecosystem: Environmental > Aquatic > Freshwater > Lake... | reverse complement strand
GCAGTAGAAAGAAGTTGAGCATATTCAAGGATCATTTTTATACAATGTTTATCAACGTGCATTTGAGCACAAACTTTAGGGTCTTTATCTAGGTAAAATATATTCATAACATTCTCAATAGTCCAAAGGTATCAATAGTAACTAACAAAAGATAGTTAGCCAACATTCCAAACGATTTGCGAGTAAAAGAAGCCCAAGCATACATAACACAGCCAAGTATCCAAATAGGATATAAGACCAGAAGCGGAGGATTGGGTACAGTAATGGCCATCGTGATTGCGCAACCAATACTAATAGCCCAAGCAAGCAACTCAACAATAAAACGGAAACGATTACTATACCAATCATTTTTAATCCACTCAAATGTGTTTAGAAATAAGTCATTCAATTTTGTTTTCCCATGTTTTATTACGAGGATCATCGGCATTAAAATCACCAAATTTTTCCTCATCTAATTTTTTAGATGCACCGGGTTGATATGATGGTGGATGTGCTGGGTCTCCGCCTTGTTCATATGTTTCTTTAGAATCAGGAAACGGCCAGATAATTGGACGGGTACGATTAAAATCATTCAAAGCATAACCTGTATCTAATTGTTTAGATGTTTCTTTAGCTCTATCAAAAAATTGGTCAACATCATCTAAATCACAATCATCATCCTGTTTAGCAAAGTCATTCACAATATCTATTTGACCTTCAAAAACATAACCACAACCTCTGAGGAACATTTCAAACTGTTCTAATATACTACCTAAAGATTCTGCTTCGAATTCTATCTTTCTCTTGGATGCTATTGCATCTTGAAACGGCATAGGTTCATACTCACCGGTAAACTTAAATTTCATAATTTTGGTATCTCCATAGCAACAGATTTTAGCGCTTTAACTTTCTTGGCAATATCTTCAGACGAAACCATCTGCATTGCTAATTGTTGAAAGTGTGTGTAACTATTTTTGACTTTCATTGGGCTTTTACCACCAACAGCAGAAGCATCAGAATAAAACAATGCACAACCACCTTCAAGTAAAGGAGCAATTTCAATAATTGTTTCCAGATTTACAATCACATTACATCCTTTTTCTACTGATTCTACTTCAATGAATAAACTCATGTTGCTTCTCCTTGGTTGGTTGTACTACGCTCTTTGTATTTTGCCAGTTTTGCCTTCTTCTCGGCTTCTTCAGCATCAATCATCATTCTTTTCCATTGTGTATACTTCTCACCATGTAGGCCAGCGAGCATACGTTTTGATTCTTTACTTAGTTTAAAATCTTTATTGGTCATTTTTTATCACAATCTTCTACTCTAACTAATGTCACGGTTGTTTTACCTACAGGCCTAACAAAGTGACATTCACCTTTGACTGACCATACTAAATGATTCTGTATACCACCTTTAAAATCAATTAACGAATCTAATTCTGTTTTGTTTGCAGTATAAATTATAAAGGCAAACAACATAGCCCATGAACCATAAAATACTATACTCATTGCACTATCTTTTAATTTACTAATCATAATGTAATCCATCCTTTGTAATATGGAATATAAAGTATAACACAAACCATTGCTAATATCAAGCAGATATAGCCTAACTTTACCATTTCTTCATAGTAATATTCTTTCTCTAACCGAATCATTTCGTTCTGTGCCACTATCATTTCTTGGCATTCTTCCACACCACCAAGCATCATAATGGTTTTATCCGATTCTTTTAGTCTACGACAAGCACTCACATAATGTATTATACTAATCATATTAATCCCAAAGGTTGCTGTAGTAACGACCAAACAATCTATAACCATTCGCCTTACGCTTTTGGTGTGCCTCTAAACCATCACGGTCAACTTTGAGTTTATCCATTCTTTCTTCCCAATCTTCAATACCACGGCTTTCAGAGTGGTCAAAGAATTGAGCTTCATCATCATCTTTGAGCTCTTGTTCAAATGCCCAAACCATTTCATTCATAATCCAATCCCAACGCTTGAAGTGGTTGTCATCAGTATCCCAATCATTCTCTTTTGGTGGTGCTGAAGTGGACTTTAATTCATCTGGTACATCAGCATCATCTGTAAAAGGTGCACCATGTTTCTCTTTGTTTAATTGGACAAGCATTGGATGAATAATATAAGATAAGGTATGATCCATTGACCATGTATCGTATCTATCAATCTTCACATAACGAATTGTTGGCTTAATCACCTCACGAATTCTTTTGATAACTTCACAGATAGGATTTAAGCGGTCACTCCACTTTTCAGCCCACTCAGGTCGGTCAACAAAATCTACATCCTCAACGATACCTTTATCACGGTGGCATTTAGACCAATCTGTCCAGAAAAAGGTATAATCAATAATTGTATACGGGCTTATCCAGTGGTCAGGATATCCATTAATATAAACTTTCATTTCGTTTTCTCCGCTAACTCTTTATATCCTTGGCCAGTTGGATGTATTTTATCGGCCGACAATTTACTAATAGGTAATACAATATCACCCCAATCAGAGGCAATCATTCTTACTATTCTTTGTGCTTCAATCTTCTGTGGTAAAATCCAATACACTCTTTCAGATTTTATCATGGCACGGGTGCCTCTCAACTCTAATTCGGTTTGTATACCTTTATCGTTAGTGCCTAATGAAATGATTGTATTAACTGCACTTACATTTAAGTTATAATACTTTCTATTCCATTGAGCACTATTGATACCAACTTTAGAATAACTAACGCAGTCAGGTCTATGTGTAGCAATACCTTTTGCGATTGAATCACCTATGATTAAACATTCTATCATAGTTTACTTAGGCTGTCAACCATTCTACATGGTTTTTAATGGTAATTTCTTCTGAGCCATCATAATCTTCAACGATGAATTCAGTACCAATAGGCAACCATCTAACTTCCAATTGTTCAACACCACCAAGGTATGGTATACTGGCATGGTCAACAATACCTAGTAAATCAGCAATAAAGGCCTCATCAATATCCGAACGGAGGCCATTCTCTACCATATTCACTAATACTGGATGAAACAGTAATTCATCCACATGATTCCATGTATGCCAACCACCACCAAAACCTGGTGATATTAATACTGCTACTTTACCATCTCTAATAACTTTTTGCATCATAGTTCCTTTGCGTCATCAATTAATCGGTACATTCTACTCTGTCTATCTATTATGTTGAAGAACAGCCTCAATGTATTGTGTGCATCATCATCAGCACGGTGTGGTGTGCCAACAAATTTCATCTTGTATGTTGCCATAGCAGACTTCAAACCACCTGCTGGTCGTTTGGCATTTGCCAATAGTTTCAACACATACCAAGTCTTTACATCTATCCAACGATGTCCAAAGAATGGGAAATGTATACCCTTCTCATTCATCAAGGCCTTCAACTCAACACTATCACCGCCTCCCCATGTAACTGGATTGACGAATGGTTTATATTGATTAACCAACTCACCAAACTCCTCAGCAAAGACATGGTAATCAACCGAATTATATTTTACATCATCATCAGTAATACCAGTTAGTTTGGTGATAAATGGAAATATCTTTTCTTTAGGATCAAAATACCACTTGCGAGTGATTATAGAATTCTCCATATAATGGTCCCAAGTACCTATAGCCACGCCAACCTGTATGATTGGTGGGTTTGGTGTAGAACCATCTTCGGCATTATTCAATTCTAAATCTAATGCTAGGTAATACTCTGTTGCATTCATTTGTTCAACCTCTTGTGTAAAATCAGATAACCTTTGTAGTGCATCTAATTGTTTCTGTGTTGGTTCACTCATTTACAATTCCAAAATGTTCTTTAATCACTTCACCCACACCATCATCCGATGTTTCAATAGAAGCTACCATTGCACATTCCCATACAATCATCTCGGCAAACTTCTCTCTATCAAACCGACTAGTTTCAAGATTAAACAATTCATCATATGAAACAACTGTTGCTCGGTTTATAAATTCTTTAATTCGTTCGTTCATCTGGAGCTACCTCAAATGTATAATTTCTTTTCTTTGCAAAGGCTTCTGCTTCTTCTAATGAACCAATCTCATAACCTTTATCAGAATGCTGTTCAGCAAAATCATACACAAGATGCATGGTACCCATATCTCTATCAGATAATTGCTTCTGTAAATTCTGGAACACACCAGCACCATATGCACTCATGCCTTTAGAATTCTTATAACAAGTGTATACGCTACCAGAATGGTTATGCACCTCATAGTGTTTATCACATTCAATCACTTTAGTAACACCTGAGCTAAAACGCCACTCATCAGAACCGGCATATCCGCCATACCAATTACCAAATACTTTATATAAAACTTCACCTTCTTTACTCTCAACTCTAATCAATGTCCAGCGGTCTGGTGTATAATCACTCATCTTTAACTCCTATAAATATTTTCAATGTTCGTTCTTCATCTTGTAAACTTACTTTATCAATTACAATATTCCACTTCTCATAAGAGTTACCATCATAGTCTATTACAACCACTCTGGTAACCTTACTTAAATCAAAATCAAATGGCATTTCCATTACCATGTCCTTACATCGGTTATATCAACCACAGTATCAACTAAGGTGATGTTTTGCGTTTCAATCAAATCAAATCTAACTTGCATAGTAGAACCAATTGCACTTGTAGCAGGATTTTCAATAGTGAAATGTTCTACCTCATTAAAGTGTTCTACTATTTTATTCAACTGCTCTAATTGCTTTCTACTAAGTGTTAATGATACCATTATATCTCCAAGTATTTTAATTGAAACTGGTTAGCAAAGCTTTCATAACCAATGTAACCTCTAGGATTACAAACCACTCTGGTCTCACCAATCATATAATCTGATACATTGTGCATATGACCATGAGTCCACAATTTAATCTGTGGCCTATCCATAATAAAACTGGATAAATCAGAATGAAAAGCTCCGTTCATTACCGTATCACCTTTATATTTCTCAGTAATACTTAATGGACTTGGTGCATGATGACCAACTACCACATAAGTCTTGCTTGTATCTTTTAATGTATCATTAAAGTATGCTAAAGTCTCTTTATGCACGCTATATGATTGCTCAGGTGACCATAAGGATGGTTTCTCATAGTGGTCAACTCTTTCAATAACCAACTGGTCATCTTCACCTCTAATCAATTTACCATCTTCAATTTTGTAAATGTTATTTTTATGCTTCAACATAACATTACTATTCTTAATCAAACGGAAGTCATTCATCATACTGGCAACTTGCCATATTGTGACCTCATCACCTTTATTCATATCAGTCCATAATGTGGCACCAACAAAGGTAACATCATTAATGGTAACTGATTCTTTTTCAAGAATATGTAAATTAGGAAATGCCAACTGAGCCTTCAATGTATCCTGAGTCCAAGCAATATCATAATCATAATGCTCATGGTTACCCATTACATATACAATCTGTGGAAATTGGAATGCTACACGCTTAAAGAAATCTAAAACTAAATCCTGTTTGGCCTTTTTCTGACCTGAACGGAATACTTTAGCCGTGCAGATATCACCGCTGAGAATTAAAACATCAGCGTTGCCATCATTCTTTAAATTAATATCTCCGAATTCTAAATGCAAGTCGGATGCTAATGCGATTCTCATACAAAATTCTCCTTTAATACAACCATTATAACACAACCAAGGGTGGTGTCAAGTTATATATGTGAAATGTTGTATAAAAACAACACAATAAGACACCATAGGATTGCGTAGGTGCAATTCCCATGGCTTCTAGTGTATTAGTTTATCATCTACCTTTGACGCAAACCTACAACTTGGATCATTTTGGATACTATCAACTAATCTCCAGAAATCATTCTCACAGCCTGTATTTTGCACCATCAATAGAATCCTACCAAGTAGGACACCAGATAATGATAAAGGGGCTAATTTATTAACTGTGCCCCAATGTACCAATTTGGCATCCACTTCTTCAACTAAATGTAGTAATTGGTTATCATCCATATTAGTTCAGTATATTTTGGTTACGAAAGTTCTCACACATCACAGAAACAGGTACTTGTAACTTACCATGGTCTGTTCTTACAGATAGGTAGGTGATTTTTGGTTGCAACTGGACTTTGATACACTCACGAGCAGCCGCAATCACTTCGTTTTGATCCATGGCTTCTGGACCCTCATAATTCTTCAACTTGAATACAGTTTTGGTACTTGAGTCAGGTTGAATGTTTGCAATATTTGGCTGTTTCCACTCAATTTGAACTGTGGGTGGTGCTGGTTGATTACTTGCACAACCAACGGCACCGATTACAACTAACAACGATAATAACAATTTTGATTTCATTTTATTTCCTTTTCATAATATAAGTTAATACTTCTTTTGCCTCACTACATTCAGATTGTAGCACAAAATGCTCCAACCTGTCAAGCCCATTCAAATAGTTTGCCATTTGAAGGTTTCTTAATACATCACGCAATTCTACCAATGACCTAATATCTACTCTGCGCCATTGATTGTAATCCGACTTCGGTTCATCCACTATATTGTCTCCTCTACGATTAGTTTACCAATACCAATGTATTCTTCAATGGCGTGCTTTAATTGTGTCCTAGATGTTTTGGGTGCAATGAATACATACTCTAATTCAGGATTCACACCTTCATCTTTTAAAACACCATTCAAATATTCAATGGCTTCTTTAGCATCTGTAAATTCTTTCATGCCTTTGTTGTTAAACAGAGCTGGTTTGGCAATATATTTGGTCATTTCTTGGCTTTCTTTTCATTTGGCGCTCTGATAAATGGTACATCGGTTGCCTCAAGTAATTGCTGCCTTAATGCGTTACATTCACCAGTAATCATAGCGTTATCACGCACCAATTTCATGTGGACATCTTCAAAACAATCCCAAAGCTTATTGAATTTTAATTCATACATTTGGCGTAGGCCAACTAGAATGTTAGTTGTTTCTTCTAGTGTCAAATTATCTTCAATTATACCTTCGGATATATCTTTGATATCTTCAGTAACTCTCCAACATTGCATAATCTGTTGTTCAAAATCAAATCTATCACTCATTCAAATTCATACCTTTTAATAATAATACTGTTTGTTGTAACATTGTATTTGGTGAAGCGATATGATACACAATCTGCCATCATTTTTGTATTCACTTTATCAAATACACCCAAGTAATATGCCTGTTGTTTCTGGCAATCCGTCTTATCCTCATATGAGGAGTGTATCTGATAATTGGTCGGTGAACCTAACCAAAATATTAGAAACCAACTCATATAATCATTTCTTTAGATAATTCTTTAATACGGAACTCCAATACACTAATTGCTGTATTGAAATGGCCTGTACCAGGTTCATCTGGTCCCTTGTAATAATATCGGCGTAGTGTTTCAACTTCAGTTTGTAACACGGCAATATATTCTCTGCTACTAATATCATGGTTCTGCATTATGCTGTTTCCTTTTGTTTAGTTAATAATGATTCTACTTCTTTCCATTCAACATCACGATAGTCCCTAACATACCATACGCCATTATCAAATAGATAATAGTATTCTATGCCAGCCTCATCATAATGCTCAATAAACTCTGCTTCTGTTTCAAATGTCCTGAATGATGTATTCTCACCACGGTCACGGTTATAAAATACACATTGGTATGATATAGCCATTTCAAAATCATTTTGAATATACTCTGGTGTTGCATCAAACTCAACCTTCTTACCGATAGTGGCACCAAGTGAACTTATATCACCCATTTCAATCAGTTGATTGATTATGATTGGAGTATACCAATATTCTTGGAGAATACGACCATTATGTTCAGGATATCCATCCCAATGGCAGTATACTGATTTGATTGTATTACGGCCATGCTTGATTGCGATTGCGCTTCTAGTTGCCATATAATTCCTTTAGTTTGTGTTTAGGCTTACGCTTTAATTTGGAGACTACTCGCTTTGGTTTAAACGGAGTATTCTCACAAAACAAAATGTAATGTGCTCTAGTGGGTTTAGTTTGTTTCTTCATCATGTGAACCATTATACAGGTACCACGGTAGGTGTCAAGAAATATTTTCAGTTTGTTGTTTTTCAGCAACACTTGCCGAATGTTTACATTTACCACGATATCCATAACCAACACAATTACAATGGTATTTGCCACTTATTAATTCCACAATATATTCTTTACCAGAGTCCGATTTTACTTTCCAGTTTGGATAGTCCGATTGTGTAGGCTTAGAATCTAATTGTAAAGTGCCTGCCAATATCTCTAAGCCTGTATGTTTAACCTTTTCAAACTTACGGCGAGTGGTACTGACCTTTAGTGGCTTCTTGAATACTGTAATTTCATTGGTGCCTTCAATGGCATATGCCAATATATTGGACTTACCATCAAACAGGTAAGTATGATTAGGCACATGATATTCGGTATCTGACCAATCGGTAATTTCACGATATGCTTCTATTTTCATTATTCCTCGCAATCATCATCAACACTATAAACCTGTAAATAAATTGCTTTGATTTTTAATTGTGGATACCATTTGGCAAATTCTTCTTTTACAATATAACTATCTTCAGCAGTAAAGTAATAAGGAATTTCTTCATCAACCGCTTCTACCATGTAATACCTATTATTATCAATACTCATAATTTCTCCTTTAAATTAACCACAAATTGCATACTCTGCTAAATCTTTCCAATTATTATTTGGATTCGCCTTACGAATCTTGGTAACTTGGATCAATGTTCGTAACGATAGTTCTTTTACTGAATCAGCCAAACTGGCAATCAGGTTCAATGCATCATTCTTAGAAACCAAATCAAAATCTGGCATGAATGATTGCTCAGTAACCAAATGCCTCATTCTTTCAACTTTCTGCTCGGTAGTCATAGTTACATCAACCGACATTGACCGAGATATAATGGCTTGGTCTAATTGTGTAGAGGACATATTAGAAATGAATACTACACGGCCTTTAAACTCAAATGATGTAGGCAAATCTTCATCTTTGATATCGGCACGCCATGATATAATCCGCTTAGAATAAGAATCTAAGGCACCTTTCAATAGGTTTAATGATACGGTATCTTTCAATACAGAGTCGCAATCATCAAACACAATAATGCTATTACGGTTCTCATACAGAGTCCGATATAAACCTTTGGGTGTGGAATATCCTTTGATTACAACAAAGGCATTTTTTGGCACATTGGCACCAATCTCATAATCATCAAGGATGGACATATCTTTAAGTCCAGCTTTTTTGAGCGTTGTGGTAACTGTGTGGGATTTGCCAAGACCACCAGGTCCCGTAACTACAACGGACGGCTGGTCACCATTGGCAAGCATTACAATCATATCCGATAGAAAACCGAATCTTTGATTGATTGTAAATTTTGATTGTGTAACAGGCGTGGACGCAACAGGTTCACTTTTGTTAGCTTTACGAAGCACATACTCAAGGTGACTACGCTTCGTCCGCTTTACGGTCTTTCCGTTAATAACTGCTGTATACATTCCATTCACTAAACTAATCATATTTTCTCCTAATCAACAATAGAACCATTATACAGGTTCCACGGAGTCCGTCAAGTATTATTTTACAGATTGTTGTTTTTATACAACAGATCCAGAGCCGTAGGAGATAGGTTTAGAATGACGGAGGGCGCCATAGGAGTGATGGTATCTTGGGAGTGATTGTATCTCACACCAGTAGAATTATACGCTGGAATTGCGCCTATTGAGTAGTCATATATGTTCCTATTGATAGGCATATAAGGTAATGACCAGAAATTGGCATATGAGGTTAATACAGGAGTTACGGAAGTAATTAATGAGGTCATAATGGTACTTATACGATTCTAATTAAAAATGAAGCAAAATTCATTGCTGATAAAACCACCAATATCCAACCGACATTATTATTAAACTCATTAAAGGCATTGGTGGCCGCACGCCAGAACAATACAGATAAAAATAGGCTCAATATCTCAAGCATAATCGGACTCATTGATAGTCCAGCCTTCATAACGCAATTGCTCACGGCCTTCTGGTGTGGAACTCATTCTTTCCATAACCTCATGGATGCCTTCAATGCTTGTAATCAACCACTCACTATCGTTCCATTGTTGCGGAGTTGCAAACCTAGGCCTAAAGCCATAGAAGTCCTTATGGAAATCACTAAAATAGGATTGTAATTCATCTAAGTCCATGCTTCGAAATACACTCATTATACACCTTTCACAATAGTATTAAAACGCTCTTGATACAATTCTACAATAGATTCATTAGATAACTCACGATACAAGTCAGCTTGCAATGATAAATTGTATTCTACTAATTGTCTTTTGGACATTGTAACGACCACTTTTTTATCAGCATCTACTAAACATTCAATTAAACTATCTATTCTCATAAACTCTCCTTATCAATATATGTACCATTATACAGGCTTTTAAGGTTTTGTCAAGAACTATTTGCAACTGTTGTTTTTATACAACAGCTATCCGTAGATAGTAGTCACTAACCATATAAGAAAAGGCGTAATAATAAACGCAACGATAAACATTAATGTGCCGTCATCCATCATAGTGGTATAAAACTCAAATCTACTTTGTTGTAACTAGTCTCGGTTGTAACTGGCATAAAACTCAAATCGACTGACTGATTGGTTGTGCCATATGATAGGCAATCCATCTGTTCAATTTCAACAAATTCATCTTCCACATCTTCTGGAATCTGTTTCTCAACAGTTTTGGCATAGGCCTCTGCTTCATTTTCATTCACAAACGCCTTGAGGTTGGTGTAACCAGCATCAGGACCAAAGCTTTTAACAATATACACCGTGAATACATTACTCATAATACTCCTTAATTAGAATTAGTGCTGGTTTTAGATTATCTAAGGTCGCAACTACCAGCAAAAATTGACCTGCCTATTTTATAGGATTTATGGTACCTAAAGGATCGTTTCCCAAACCATGTGCTGTTTAGGCTGTTTAAAGTCTGCCAAGGATATTCCTCCATAAAGACTATTCGGTTTTACCACTTACCACCAGTTTGGTTAATATCAATATCTATATTACCATCTTCTACTGTAAACTTGCCTTCGGTATTAAACTCATGAGGTGTTTCATTCTCTTCCTCATTCTCCTGTTCCCACTCAGCAATATTCTCGGAGATACCAAACATTTCATCTAATACATTTGGTAATAAGTCGGCAACATCTGCAGAACTCATATCACCAATATCAAAGTAATCATCAACGCCTTCAGAAAACAC
>Ga0209084_1003600_pt1 | contig 11316 bp, 15 predicted proteins | sample C_130820_MF_Meta_FD_187309 | JGI IMG/M metagenome (GOLD analysis project Ga0209084, IMG submission 187309) | Freshwater microbial communities from Lake Croche, Canada to study carbon cycling - C_130820_MF_MetaG (SPAdes) (version 2) | ecosystem: Environmental > Aquatic > Freshwater > Lake... | reverse complement strand
GATCGGTTTCAGTTGTTGGAGTAATGCCCATTTTTTTAAGTTGAGCAAGAACTTTGGCAGATTGAATTTCTTTGTCTGTTAAATTTTTTGTTGCGTTTGCAGCGGCGTTGGTTGCTGTTGTTATACCAGAAAGACTTTTCACTACGATTGGAGAAGTTGCCTTTAACTTAGTTGCAGTCATGTGGAACTTATCAAGTTTTGTGGCTGCATCAGATAATGATTTGGAAGTATCGCCAAGACCATCTGCGGCTGACTTTGCCCATTTTTCCATGCCTTTGTTGCCGGCAAGGAAGGCAACTGCGCGAACAATTTGCAAAACAACAGAGGCAAACTTTAAGAAATAGGAAGCCTCTTGAAGGATGCTTACGCCCACCTTCGCCAATATGTTAACCAAAAGCGCAAAAGCATCAACAACTGGTTGAACATATTTTGGATTCTCGCGAAGGAAATTGAACATCTTTACAATGACAGGGATAACATGGTCATCAATTACTTTGACAACTGCGCTAAAGACTGGCAAAAGCAATTGACCAAGCGAGTTGGTTAGTTCCTCAAACTTAGCCTTCATCGCTTCGATTGGATGAGTTTGTGCGTATGCCTCAGCTTGACCCTTTAATGCTTTGGTCAATTGATCGGTAATAATTTTATATTTTTCAGCAGCAGTGCCATTTTTCGGCATTATCACGCCAAGAGCAGCAAGAGATTTTGGCAGCTTACCTGCGGCAGTTTTTCCAAGCGCAACCATTGCATCCGTTAAAGTCATGCCTGTTGTGCGAGCAATATCAGCGGCAAGACCCATGTTGTCCATTGCTGCGGTTGCGGAATGGAAACTTGTTGCTCCACGAGCAAGAGCATCTGCGGTTTCTGCTGAAGTAAAAGCAAGCCCAGTCATTTTTTCAACAAGGTCTTGAACTTCTGTGCTAGTAGAATTCAAAGTTGAACCAGTATTGGCAAAAGCAACATTCATCTTGGAGAATGCGCCATTTACCGCTTCGGCAACCTTGATTGATTCAAATCCAAATTTGACAATTTCTACAACTGCAAAGGCTTTGGCAAGTTTTTTGCCCATTTCCTCAAATTGTTTTCCAAAGGTGTTGCTGTGCTTGGAAAAGTTTTGCAAATCTTTTGTGGCTGCCTTTGTGCCTTTGTCTGAGTATTCGGAGATTATCCGAGCAATGACCGCGCCTTTTGCCATTTAACTCTCCTTTAACTCTTTTGGGATTCTAGGGCTTTTTGCAAATCTATTTTTGCCTGTTCAAGGGCATAATAGAAAGCCATTTCAATTCTAGCTCTGTCGCGATCAACAATTCTGTAAATCAAACGAGAAGTTTCGCCAAAACGACTGTGCAAGTTTTTCTTGAAAGCAATGCTTCGTGGATCTGTGCTTACTTTTCGTTTTCCTCGACCGGCTAATTCAAAGATTCTGCCAGCTGCGGATTCATTAAGAAGTGCGCCAGCCGATGTTGTGTAATCGCCTTTTCTAACCTTGCCTTGAGCTTTTGAACTTTTGATGCCTTGAACAACTTGGGCGGTATCCCAACGCGGAAATGGGCGTTTGTTGGATGTGCTAGAAGTAGATTGCGATCCAGCCTTCCAATTTCGCAATGGAGCATCATTAGAAGCGGCATATTCAACTGCTAAGGCCTGAGCCGCTTGCTTGGCTTGACGAAGTTCTTTGTTGATAACTTTGTTGAAATTTGCCAAGTTATCTTTGTCAAACTTTTTCAAGCCAGCAAGCGTTTCATGGAGACCGGTGATGACAAGTCGTTCTTGAGCCATCACTGTTCTCGCTTTCTGTTCTTTTCGTTCAAATAAGCGTAAGTTGCTTCCAGAATTCCGTCTGGAGCATCAAGCCATTCATTAGGTGGAATTCCTGTCTCCACCGAGAGAGCTGCTATTGAATAGGTCAGGCTGTCTCGGTGGATTCTAAGGAAGGGTCAACGACCAACTCAACTGATTTCAGAGTGTCAAGAAAGTCTGCACCAAATGGCTTAACTACGATTCCGTTGGCTTTAAGCGATGCCCAGGCAAGATAGTAGAGATGTTCAAGTTTCTGCTCATCTCCGATCAACTTGCCCAAGCCTTTGTTGAACTTTTGCTCAAATTCAACTATTACTCTTGGCCGTAAGGAAAAGGTGTGTTCAGTTCCTTCAACTAGATTGATTTTGACGGATAATCCATCCATGTTTTAACCCCTGCTTTCTTAGTTGTTATGAAGTTGCTTTTGCAATTGTGCCTGAAACAGGCCATGTCACCGATGCTGTTGCTAACTGGCCGATTCCACCCTTAAGTGGTGACCATTCTGAAACAATCGCTGAAACCGTATATGTCGGATTCGTTGTTGTGGTTGTTGTTGCAACTGGCTTGATGACAATTGAGGTGCTAGTTCCAAGCAACGGATAGATTGTTGCTTCAACAGCTGATGCCGCAAAGTCCTGAATAAAGTCCAAAGTTACGGAATTGTCAGCAAGTCCGGCAACTCTGGTTTTGGCTGTTGAGCCAAATGATGTGGTCTCAACAATGTCATATTTTGTGTCAAGCGTTACGCTTGTGATATATGACGAAAGATCAGTTGAACCGATTGTGATTGATGGGTTTGTGAGGACTAGCTTTGCCATTATGCAACCGCCTTTGTGATAGTTCCGCTGATTGGCCATGTCACCGATGCGGTGGCTAACTGGCCGATTCCACCTTTAAGGGGAGACCATTCTGAAATAATCGCGGAAAATGTGTATGTGGGATTTGTTGTGCCGACAGCAGATGAAGTTGGTTGAACAACAATTGTGGTTGCTGTTCCAATCAAAGGATAGATTGTTGCTTCAACATTTGATGCTGCGAAGTCTTGCATAAAGTCAAAAGTCACTGAATTGTCAGCAAGTCCGGCAACGCGAGTCTTGGCTGTGCTTCCAAATGCAGTGGTCTCGACAATATCGTCTTTTGTTTCAAGAGTGATGCTATTGATATGATCAGAGAGATTGACTGAGTTGATCGTCACTTTTGCATCTGTTAGGACTATTTTACTCATTGATGGTTGCTCCTTCAGAGATTGCTGATGTTGATTCTACCACTGGCGCGGCAGTTTCTTTTGAGGTTTGTGTTTCACTTGCTTTTGTCGCATCCCCCAAGATGTGACCGCCTTCAATGAGTGCTTCGATGTTTGCACCCATTTCAAGCAATTCTTTGTCTGTAATTGAATCGCCTTCAACTTTCTTGCAGTCAAGGCGATTGCTGATGATTGTATAAGTCATTTGTTTCTCCTTATGACTGGGCTTGGTAGCTGATAGTAAAGTCAAGGACAACCGCGACTCCCATATCAGTTTGGCGATAGTTGACTGTGTTTGCGGTAAGGATTGCGTAAAGGCAAGTTCCGTCAAATGTTGAATTTGAACGAATAACTGTGTCAATTGCGCTTAAAACTGCAAATGCCCTAGTTCTGCGAGATGCAATGTCAGTTGTTCCATCTTGTGACCATAGTGAACAGGAAATCGTTCCCGATTCCTCATGCAAATCTGTGAAAGCAAATGGCGTGTCTTGGATATTGCCAACCTGCATTTCAGAATCGCCAAATGAACCATCATGGCCAATGGCGATTGCATCTCCTGGATAGGAGAAGTCAACTTCAGCGCCGTCAAAGATTCTTATGCCAGTCAAGGATGAAGCAGCGCCAAGGGCTGTGATGATCTTGTTGACCATCGTTGGAAATGCCATTGAGACTGTCATGCGATGCCAGGGAAGCTAGTTGGGTCAAGAAGTTCCATCGCTCTGCGTGGCAAGGAATAAGTCGGTGTTGTGTAAAGCTCATCGCCGCCAAGTGAGCGACCCATCACGCTCATTGAACCGCGCTGTGTCTGCCATAGGTGACGAATAATCTCAAGAACGCCTTGGCGAGCAGCCATTGGAGGATTGACATAGCCAGCGACATAGGTGATGGAAATGTTATTCATTCCCTGCACCCAGTAACCATAAGAGTTGGTGGCATAAAGTGTGCCTGAGCCAATTCGATAGAGGCGCTGTCCAGTGTAATCAAGGACATAGGCACTTGATGAGACAGCCAATCCATTTTCAGTAACCGAAGTGATGGAAATTGCCTTTGGATTGCGAATGCGAATGAATTCAGTGCCGCCGTCATAAAGTTCGCTGGTGAAAGTTCTGCGACCTAGAACCTGTCCAACATAAGTTTCAGCCAAGTCGGTTGCCGCATCAATGAATCGGCGCAATTCCTCATCCAAAGTTGTGTCTGTGGTTGGAATGTTTAAGTGAGCCTTAACCTCATCAAGTCCAACAATGCCAAGGTCGGCATAATCTCGAACCGTAAATTCATCGGTATAAGCTGAGGCGTTTGTTCCCGTAGCAAGCCATCTAACCGCATGGCGGCCTGTTTGAGTCGGGGAAAAGTCGCAATTGTAAAGTCCAGTTGAAGGATTTGTCACCGAACCCGTTGAGGTGGTTCCGTCTGGAAGGGTAATTGTGCAAGTGACCGCCGAAGCATTGGCATTTGCGCCAGTTGAATCAGTGATGGTTATTCCAAGCGGAATGACATCTCCTAAGTCATAAGTCATCGAGATCTCCTTGTGATGGTAGAAGTGGCGCGTTCACGATTGCTGATTAGCGAACCGATTCGGGGTCTTAAGATAATTGTTGATCCAGCTCTTAAATTCTTGTTCGGATTCATTGTAGCCCCGACTCTGATTCTTTCAACAATAGATGCGCCAGTTCGGTATTGATTATTCATCGAAGCGCCATTGCCGATGTAGCCATATCCCGAAGCAGTAAGAGAAATCAAGCCCGAAGCTGATGTGGCAAAGTAAAGATTGTCAGTTGCAGTTGCTACAAGTTCGATTGAGCCTGAACCTGTTGTGGCGTAACTAATCTTTGAAAAAGTTCCAGATGCAACAAGGCTGATTGACCCAGTTCCGGAACTTGGATAAGCAAAAGATGAAGTTGCTGTACCTACTAGGCTAATTGAGCCTGATCCTGTTGTGGCAAAAGTAAGTGAATCAGTTGCAGTTGCTATTAGGCTAATTGAACCTGATCCTGTTACAACAAAGGATGAAGTTGCTGTACCTACTAGGCTAATTGAACCTGATCCTGTTGTGGCAAAAGAAAGAGAAACGGTTGCTGAACCTACTAGGCTGATTGAGCCTGAGCCTGTTGTCGCAAATTTGAGCGAATCGGTTGCTGAACCTACTAGGCTGATTGAGCCTGATCCTGTTTCAGGGAAAGTAAGTGAATCGGTTGCCGAACCAACCAGGCTAATTGAACCTGAGCCTGTTGCAGGGAAAGTAAGTGAATCGGTTGCTGAACCAACAAGGCTGATTGAGCCTGAACCTGTTGTCGCAAATGTAAGTGAATCGCTTGTTGAACCAACTAGGCTGATTGAGCCTGATCCTGTTGTAGGGAAAGATGTGGCTGCTGAACCAACTAGGCTGATTGAGCCTGAGCCTGTTGTAGGGAAAGATGTAGCTGCTGAACCAACTAAGCTGATTGAACCTGATCCTGTTGTGGCAAAGGAAAGAGAAATGGTTGCTGAACCTGCAAGGCTGATTGAACCTGAGCCAGTTGTAGCTGTTGATCCGGCATTGTAAGCAACGCCAGCTGCGTTGTAGGCAATGCTTTCGTTATAGATTGCCATCAACGCTTCCTTCTACTATTAAATCAATTTCCTCAAATTTCAATTATTCAATTATTGAATCAGCTGACTGTTCTCCTGTGATTGGCGAAATAAATGTGTCACTTGCTTCATCATAGGTATCGCCAATGCCAGCGTACTTGCCACGAATTTTGCCATTGTAACTTGTCTTAATCCATTGACCGCCAAGTGATTGCATAAATGCTTCGCCTTCATCTGGCTCATTGTTATCGCCTACTAAAACACGAATAACAATATTGTTTTCATCAATTTCTGCCCAGTGACTCATACTGTGTACCTCACTATGACTAGACCTGATCCACCTGCTCCACCTGCTCCAACTATTACCGATGCTCGACCACCTGCACCACCGCCACCACCACCGGTGTTAGCTGTACCAGCAAAACCATTAGGAACTGTGTTTGCAGTACCTCCAGTTGCACCTCCACCGAGCCCACCGGCTCCCGGTGTCCAAGATGTGCTTTCGACGCCACCACCTCCGCCTCCAGCGTAATAATAAGTTCCTGAGGAATTTTGACCAGTTGAAGTTGCTAAGCCCCATGCAGAATATGTTGAAACACCTGCACCACCTGCGCCGCCTGTGGTTGATGTGGTTGCGTTTCCGTTTGCATTTGTACCTGCACCACCACCGCCACGCCTGTTTAATGCAGCACCGCCATTACCTGCGCCCCCAGTAAAGTTTGTTGTAGTGCCGTCCACTATTCGTACCGCAGCACCTCCGTTACCAGCATTTGTCGATCCTGCACTTGTGGCATCGACTCCTTTTAATCCAGCAGCGGCAGTTATAGTTGTAAAACCTGTACCAGATATAGATGAAGCGTTACCATTTGAATTACTTGCACCACCTGCACCAACTGTAATTGTGTAGTCTCTTGAATCCAGAGAAGTATTTGAACTGTAGTTAAGGCTTGTGCCTCCACCGCCACCAATATTATCGCCACCACCTCCGGCTCCAGCAATAATTAAAACATCGCAAGTAAGAGATGTAATCGCTGTAAATGTTCCCGAAGCTGTAAACGTGTGATAAACGTAGCCACCGCTTGTTGTGATAGTGCCGCCAAGAGCTCTAATTATAATTCTCGAAGGGACAGTCAGTGTGCCAGCTTGATTATTAGTAAACCAATCAGATACTTGGCTTGATGAAACCATCCGGCGTAAAGGATTTGTCATTAGGAAATCCTGTTGACATAACCTGAAACTGTGATGACATTCGTTGTGCCAGCATAAGCGGCAATTGTGGAAGCAGTTGGTGAGCCGCCACCTGAACCTGTCAAAATTAGTCCAGGCACAACCAAAGTTAAACCAGATGTGGCAGGAATTGAAAGTTTAATTTCATTATCAACAGCTGTAACGCCACCCCATTGAACTGTTAAAGAAACTGAACTGCCAGATGAGTTGTAAGCATAAAGCCAAACTTCATCAATAGCTGTGGAGCCTGTACCTGTTGCGTGGATAGTTGTGCCAGCACTTCCCGAAGTAGTTGCGGCAATTTTGATGGCTTTGCCCTGTGTGCTGCCTGATAACAATAATTTTGTAAAACTTGCCATTTTTTATCCCTATCCGAAAATTTGTATTGAAAGAACTGTCTGATCTGAATCGGGATCTCCAGCCGCAAGGCGAGCTTTGACTGATGCAAATGTTCCTTTTGGCGAAGTTCCCAACTCTGTTTCAATTGCTAGAACAGCATCATTGATGTTGTCATGTTGACCTGCGTGAGGAACTGTTGCTGAATCAAGGGTATCAGTAGCCGTTGGGTTGGTAAATGAATCAAGCGAACTTGGATAATTTGTTGCCATTGGCTACTCCTTAAATTAGGAAGCTGAGACTGAAAGTGAACCTGATGCGATTGTTACAACGCCGGCAGATGCGCCAGTTGTAACGCTTGGAGAAAGAGCACCGCCAATGTAATAAGTGCCAGATGTCGAAGCTGACCAAACGCCAAAGTAAGAGGCGGTTGTCGATGCTGGCAGGTTGATTGAAAGAGCGCCTGAGTTGGTAACTGATCCCGATGAAGGACTGTTCCAAGTAGCAGCAACGCGAGCATAAGTGCCGCCAGTTACTTCTGAAGCGCCAGTTGTTCCTGGATCAGCAGTGTGCAATGAGACATAACTCCAACCTGTCGTTGACAGGGCTTGATTGGCCTCAGTTGTCGAGATTCTTGCCATTTATTGCTCCTTTGTTGTTAGGGCAAGAAGGTTGATCGCCAGGGGTACGATCAACCTTCTTGCTTGACTTGTTGAATTGCATGATCGCGCATCGCTTGATGATGGCGTTCATCCAACCAAAATTGTTTGTGATGAGGCAGTATTGCGCCGGTGTGGGCGTGGATCTTGTAGCCCATAGATTTTAGGCGTTTAGAAAATAGTAAATCCTCGCCAAAGTAAATTCCATCAATCGCGCCTTCTACGAACCAAGCCCAATCCTTGCCTTGATTTGGCGTTGCCTTTTGTTGCATATCTAGCAGAACGCTGCGATGGATTAGAAGGCAACCAGTTCCGACAGCATCAACTTCAATGATTGAGTCAAGCGGATAAGCATCAATTGCTTCCAAACCCTTCTCAGGATCCATGCGATAAATTGTTGGAACTGGGCGAAGCGCATCGCTATTGTCAAAGAATGCTGCAAAAACTAGCCCTGAAACAATTGGGCGATCCTTATCGTGAGCAGCATCTATCAGCTTGAGCCAAGTGTCAGTTGAAAGTCGCTCATCTGAGTCAATCATTAAGAGCCATTCGGAATCTGTTGTTTCCAAGAATGTTTTAATTACAACATTGCGTGATCGAGTAGTAAGTCCAACATTGCCCACTTGAATCATGTGAGCAAAGCGACCATCTTTCTTTTTTGCAATTTGAATAAGGTCAAGCGCAAGGAGTGAATCAATCGTTCCGTTGTTGACCATGCCAATGCAAACTTTGTGACTTGTTTTCATCGTGACTCCAATTTCGGAGTCAAGGAAGTTGTTTCAATTTGATCGCCTTCAAGTTCGCCAATTAAACGATCAAGATGTTCAATGCCTTTGTTCTGCACTATCTCGCGAGCAGACTTCAAACCTTCAAGAAATATAGATTTCATAAAATCCCCCTGTGGATGTTGTTACGCCTTGGCGCTGACCTTACCCGAAAGCAAGATCAGCGCCAAGACTCAGCTAATTAGTAGCCTGAAGGTGCAACTGCGCCTGTTCCAGAAATTACTGAAACCGACTTGTTAAAGCGGTGTGCAAGTGCTGCGTAGCCGTAAACCTGAAAACGAACTGTGAGGTTCGCGCTTAAAATATCAGGGAGAACTCTTGTGCGAGTTCCTGACTCGAACAAATAACTATCGCTGAACTTACCAACGATAATTGGTGATTGGTTTGTTGATGCGCCGTATGTCTTTGTCATTGTTGCATCAATAAAGACTGGAACACCTTGAATTGTACCTACAAGGCCAGCAGGAGCGCCAGGATTGGTGATTGTACCTGCTGCGTTGAATGCAGAGGATGCGCCTGTGACAGGTACTACTAGAGGGCGATTTGAGCCATCTACCTGTGAAGCGAACCAGTACCACATTGACGGAGACATCAAAATAGCTTCTGCTTGCTTGTAGCGGTTTGTTACAACCTTTGAAATTGCCTTAGCAATTGCGATTGCGCCGTTAACAGCAGATGGAGTTGTTTCAGTCCATGTTGTAGGAATGCCGTTTGTGGTATCAGCGCCAAGAGTAATCAAACCCTTAAGTGTTCCTGATGTTCCGTCACCAGTACCAACAACAGCTGTGTTCAATTGAAGTGCGTAGTCAGCCATTAGATCGCCAAATACTAGGCGATCAAGACCGCCAGCAAGAGGTGATTGTTCTACAAGCTGAATCGATACATTCTCATAGCCTGAGATTGTACGAACTGGCGCTGTGACAGTTGATGAAACCATGTCGCGTGTTGTTGTTGCACTGTTATCTGCTGACTGGAATGCAGCAAGTGTACCTGTTGTGATCTGCGGAATGTTGATGCTGTCTGTTCCTGCTGGTAGTGCCATGTTTGTAACAAGGTCAGCACCTACACGAGCAGCACGAGCGAATTCGGCATATTCATTGATTAGGTATAGGGGAGGAACAAAATCTCCACCGGCTCCGTCAGTGCGTGAGATGTCGCGTGTTTCAACAGCAACTTCTTGCTGGTGGCGTTGCAAACGCTCCCATGAATTGCGGTCATTGCGAAGGTTTGCGCCAATCATGTCGCGAACAAATGAGTTGCGACCATCTTTGTCGTATGTCATAGCTTCGCGAGTAACTACTGCGCCGCCGAATGTTGCAACCTTTGAATCCTTGCGAGATTCTGCGATTGCTGCTGTGCGAGCTTCTACCTTGTCGGCAGTTGCGATGCGCTCATCAAGTGCAGCAATTTCATCTTGCTTCACTGATGCGGCATCAAGAGCTTCTGCGGTAACTTCCTCAGCTGCTAAAGTTGTTTCAACCTCGGCAACAAGTGCATCACGCTGCTCCTTGAGTTTTGTGCTTAGAGTCATTTGTGACCCTTTCTCTTGGATGGATGTTTGAGACCAGTCGGGGCGAATGCGCCGAGTGTTATGCCTTGCTCTTGCGAGTCAAGGAATGATGTTTGACCTTCAGGCTTAACTTGCGCTTAGCAAGATCAAGATCAACTTCATCTGTTGAACGCATTCCAACTGAAGTTGAGTCATAGGCAGGAAGGGTGACAACTGAAACCTCATAGAGGCGTTCAATGTCTGTCAGTGTACGAAGTCCGGCATCTTTAGTTTGTCCATCTGGAGAAACTGTGAATGCAAAACTCATTTTGTCCATATCGCCTCGGCGAAGTGCTGAGGAAAGTTCTTGAGCCTTTGGATTTGCTGGATCAAGAGTTGCTTCCATATAAAGGCCAGTTTTATCTTGGCGAAGTTGCAAAGTTCCTGATTGAGTTGAGGCCAGTGGAATGCCTTCCATATCGTGATTGACAAGAAGGAAAACTGGATCGTTAGATGCAAGTGCGCGAGTGAATGCGCCAGGTGCGATAACTTCGCGGAAATTCAAACCGCTTGCCTCACTGTTAAATGTTGCAGCGTAGCCGCCGATCTTAAGTGAGCCATCCTCAGTTGCAACAGCGCGAACTTCAGCAAACATGGTGATTCGTTCTGCGGTTGCCATTGCTTTGCGTTCCTCAATCATTGATGAATCCTCCGAGCGTGGTGATGGAAGGGCGGTGATAACTGTGAGAATGTCTGGTCGATGAACCACTGTCACATCGGTTGGAATCCAACCATTTCCCTGCTCTTTGTAAATACGAATTGAAAACGCTGGTTGATCAGGAGTTGTTTCAAGAGCATAACCTTCAGATGATTTTGCCTGACCCTTTGTGACAACCTTTTCAACTTTGCCCTTAGCGCGACCATTTGAAGTGTTCCAAGATACGAATGAACCTTCGCCAATACGAGCTGCGGAAGCGCGTTCCTCATCGTATAATTCCTCAGCGATTTCCTCTGATCGTGGCATGATTGGCATTGGCGCAAGACCTTGCTCTGACAACATATCGTCAACTTGATCGTAAGGTTGATCATCATCTGCATCAATGCCTTGGGCATCAACAGGATCAGGTGAAGGTTGAGTGACTTCTTGACCAAGGGAAGCGGTCAACTGCCACTTCCAGAACTGATGCTTGTCTAAGCGATCAGCTAGGA
>Ga0209084_1003598_pt1 | contig 11319 bp, 15 predicted proteins | sample C_130820_MF_Meta_FD_187309 | JGI IMG/M metagenome (GOLD analysis project Ga0209084, IMG submission 187309) | Freshwater microbial communities from Lake Croche, Canada to study carbon cycling - C_130820_MF_MetaG (SPAdes) (version 2) | ecosystem: Environmental > Aquatic > Freshwater > Lake... | reverse complement strand
CTATTGCCCCTACATCGGAAACAGTAAATGTTGCATATACGCTTAATAACGTTATTTACAATACTCCTAGTTACTATTAATAATTAACAAAACTCAAAAACTAAATCATATGTCCGTACCTAAACCTACTCCTAATAACCTTACTTTGGTTCGCTTCGGCCCCCTATCGGTCGATTTTACCAAAACTGGTACTTATAACCTTGGAAACATTAACTACGATGAGAATCTTTTCATTCCCACCGCTTCGTTTGTTGTTTATACCAATGCACTTGGAACTAATGGCACTCAAGCCGTTGTTGCAATTGATAATGGAACCACTAGTGAGAATATTGCAACTGGAACTTTAATTGCTACACCAGTTTCTACAAGCCCAAATGCTAGTGGAAATCTGACACAACAAGTTCTTACTGCTCAAGCTGTAAGCGGAAATGGTTATGTTCTTGGCAACATCCCTGTTGCTAATCCTAACCCTGCTGTTAATGCTAATGCCGGAGGAGCCGCATCAACTCAGAATATTCGCGTCAATGTCACGACTGCCGCAATTCCTGCATTGGCTTCCACCAATCGTGTTACCGCCAATAACATCAGCACCATTACTGTTGCTAGTGTTCCTACTTGGCTTGTTGCTGGTGTTCAAGTCAATGTTTTGAGCGTTGGTAATGTTGCCTACAATGGCATGGTTACTGTTCTCTCCAAGACTGCCACGACCTTCTCGTACTACAACCCATCCCTCACTACCGAGGCTTCTACGGCTGATACCGCTGGACGCATTGGTGCGATTACTGGCGATGTGTACGTTGTTGGTTTCCTTCAGTAATTAAACAAAGGTGGCTTGGGGGTTCGATCCCCCCAAGCTACCGCTTTATTCTAAACTGCCATGCCTGTTACTCCTCTTACGTTTCCTGCATTTGTTGATACAACTTCAAGCGAACAGCTTTGGCAGATTTACAATGCCATAGCCTCTGGTGGAGGCGGTGGTGGTGGCGTTGTTACAAACAATGGCACGTTTGCAGTACAGAATACAGCGGCTACTCCCGCTGGAACTAATTTCATTGGAAGCGTAAATCCAGATTCTACTGGAAGCGGCTCAGTAACAACTAGCACACCATTTGTAGTTACCGTTACCAACTTTGGTACTCTTGGCTTCCAATCTGATGCCGTTGCAACTGGAAACGTAACTATTGAAGCATCCGTTGATGGCACAAACTATACTGCCACAACTTATACTGCCCTTACCACAGGCAATACCTCTTCTAGCTTTAATGCGGCAACTGCAACCATTGGGCAGATTGATTGTTCTGCTTTTAGAAACATTCGTTTTAGGTCTAACACTATTGTTGGAACTGTTGGAATTACTTACAATTTAAGCAAAAATGTCAGCAATGTGATGCTGGATAATCCTCTTCCTGCTGGAACTAATGTGATTGGTGGGGTAAGCACACAAGCTGCAAACGGATCACTCACAATGACCAACAGCTCGGTTGGTACATCGTCTGCCACATTGCTTGCCGCTAGTACGGCTACCAAAACGCTTACCATACAAAACACTTCTGCTAACACGCTGTATGTCAGCACAACTACACCAGCAACCGCATTAAACGGAATCGTTATTGCAGCAGGTGTTGGCTACCAGTTCCCTTTTGTTCCTTCCAATGCTTTGTATTGCTTGGGATCTGCCGCAAGCACGACTTACACACTCTGGTACGCCTAACCCCTCAAAGAGATGGGTTTTATACTTAATAATAAAGTAAGTCAAGCAGGAAATGGGAACGGAGGATTTCTGAATCTGAATGTCAGCTCTGGCCCATCCTATCCCATCCCAACAACAGGCTTGGTAGGATGGTATGATGCTAATAAAACATCATCTTTATTGTTAAACGATTCCGATGGAAATCCTGTCGCATCTGGAACTGATGGTGGGTATATCAATACATGGAATAACAGTTTCACGGGGACGGGCGCACTTGAGGCTATGACCAACCCCTATGGAGGTTCTCAAGATGTTTATAGTTCAGCGCAAAGATTTGGGATAAATCAACTAACTGGATCTTATCATCCTGCTATTGGTGGAAATTCTAATCTAAACTTAAATCTTTCCACATCCTCATATTGGACATGGTTTTATGTAGTTCCAATTTCTACAACAACCGATGCCACGGTTTTGCAAGTATCAGACCAGCAAACTTACTATGGAAACTCAATTACCCAATCAAGCGGAGCATATCCTGCGGCTGGGTCTGGATTAAAAAAAGGAGGTATACTTTCGGTCGGAAACCAATATATTAATGGTTCAAACACTTACTCATTTGCTCAAGGAGGCTACTTAAATAATGCTGTTGCTTCTACTGTGTATTACGAGGCAGTCAATCCTCCACTTGGATATAAAACTGATGGGTATGCTGAAGGGGCTACCTTTGTCGATTTGCAATCCAATATTAAAAGTATAGGACTCATAGATTACCCTTGGGCTTACCTAACCTTTGGATTTGGGTACGGGCCTATAGGTGAGTTCATTATTTACAATACAAAAGTTTCTGCAACCGATGTTCAGACTGTGTTGCAATACCTACTCACTAAATGGGCCTAATGAAAACGTATCTCGCTATACCTCAATCTGACTTTGAATCCGCAAGGAATAAAATCGACATCCTTCTTGGCTTTCCAAATGAAGCAATCGTTTCATGCTTTAATCCGAACACTAAGGCTCTCAAAGACGGAAATATTTATGTCACCGCCTTGCCAGAATGGGATTTGTCACAATTTTCTAAATATGTCGTGGATGAAGAAAACTGGAATAGTTCAAAATTAAATTCAGCAACCTGATTCATTTATGAGCAATAGCACAACCACCTCAGATGTAGGGCCAACAAGTGCAATTATTTCGCTTATTTCTCTTATCTTTTCATTCTTTGACGTAACGCACGTTTGGCTTCAAAACCTGACGCTTCTTGTTTCTTTGTTTGCTGGTGGAATTGCCATCTATGCTGGAATTAGGAAACTCATAAAATGAACAAACTTCTTATTGTATTGGCATCCATTATTCTTATTGGATGCGCTCATCAAGAAAAGGGGGTTTATACTGCGCCTTCTGTAGTTGCCGTTAAGACAGGCGTAGAGAAGGTGCGCCAGTATGTGCGCCCAGAGGGACAAGCCGCCGTTAAAGAGCTTTCTGACGCAATTACGACCTATCAGAAGCAAGTAGATGATCAATCTTTGGCGTTAGCCAAAGCTCAAAGCGACTCCCTGTATTGGGAACAAAAACAAATCAAGGCCCTGAAGGAGTTGTGGTTCTGGCGTGGCATTGCCATTGTTTCCATTCTTTGCGTTGTGGGATATGTCGGCATTAAAACAGCTTGGCGTTTTGCTCTGTGAATAAACTCCCCCCCACATGGCAGAGATTGGTTCTGTCTATTATTGGTATTATTCTAATTGAATTAAGCTGGAGGTGGTCAGTTTGCCATCTTTATACGCTTCCTGCTCCTGCATTATCTGGCTTTGTTACTATCACAACCAATGCATTTTATGTGATTGGGGCAATTGTCGTATTTATGGTTACTGGAAAACTGATCTACGAGTGGAAAATGGGAACATCCCAAATTCAAAATGTGTCTTCTAGCTTTGAGTCTGTTAGCAAGGAAATAACAAAAAGGGTTCCAAAGGCAAAATACTACGATGACGAGCAAATTTAAGAATGTCATTATTCCTTGGCTTTTTGAAAAAGAGGGAACAGTTTACGAAAATGACCCTGACGATAGTGGGGGTGCTACAAAATATGGAATTGACCAACGATCTCATCCAAATGTTGACATAAAGAATCTTACTGCTGAAGAGGCTACAGATATATATTGGAATGAATGGATTAAAGATGGGTGTGACCATCTTTCCCCTCCTTTGGATTGGTTATTTTTCGACGCTTGCGTTAATTGCGGCATAGGTAGAGCGCAAAAGTTTCTAACTGCATCAGCCAAAAACTCCAAAAAGTTCCAGAAAGAACGGATAGATTTTTACAATAGATTAGCTGATCAAAAACCAAGATTGAGCAAATATAGAAAAGGTTGGATTTCTCGCGTTATGGACTTGAGTAAAGTAGCTGGAGTAGTATAAAGTAAAACTCTCTATGCAGTTTCCTTCCAACAATAATTGCTGTGGATCTAATTCACCCTCAAATACAGGGTCATATTGTGGTTGCGGAACACAATACCCGATTGTGCCGGGGTCTAACCCTGCATTGAATTATTGGAATGGTCAGAACTTTGTTGTTGCTGATGGATCGCAACAAAACCAAATTATTCTTCCATTTATTAAATTAAATGGAGGAGCTATTACTTATATTTTGGGAGCAGATAATAATGGCGCATGGAGCTATTATAGCCCAAGCCAAATTTCTATAACACCAGCAAACCTTTCTACTGGAGGGCCATCGTGGGATACTTCTGGAAACCTTACGGCAACAAGATTATTGGCTTATGGTATAGGTGGAAATCCAAGAAATATGGCAATTGGAGACTTGTCATTAAACGCTAACACTTCTGGAACTAATAATACAGCAGTTGGCTATCTTGCATTGTATTCCAATACTACAGGAAACTTTAACTTGGCTTTTGGGCCTAACACCCTTCAAACTAATTCAACAGGAAATAACAATATTGGAGTTGGTCAAAATGCTCTAACCAATAATACGTCGGGTTCGCAAAATCTTGCCTTCGGAGTCTATTCTTTAGTCAACAACACGACGGGCAACAATAATGTCGGAAATGGACAAGGATCTCTTCAAAGCAACACAACAGGCGGCAACAATGTTGGTATTGGGCAAGCCGCCCTTCAAAATAATTCAACGGGTAGTTACAATGTTGGTATTGGAGCTAATGTATCTTCATCAACTACAGTTGTTTCCAATGAAGTAAACATTTATAATGGTGCTGTAACCGCAAGATTTCAAGGTGCGGCTTCAAGCTGGACGTTTGTTTCTGACGAGAGGGACAAATCTAACATTGAGTCTCTTGAAATTGGTTTAGATTTTATTAGCAAGTTGCAACCTAGAAAATTCCAATGGACGCTTCGTGACAGCGATGTCGATCAAGGAAAGGAAGCCGCTGGATTTATTGCTCAAGAAGTTTTTGCCGTTTCTCAAGAAGCCAATGCCGATTATCTTGGGCTTGTTGATACAAATAACCCTGATCAATTTACATTTGCCGCAACGAATTTAATCCCTGTCCTTGTAAATGCAATCAAGGAGCTTAAAGCCGAAATTGAACTCCTAAAACAAAAGTAATTCTGTTTCATTAACTTTTTGTGTGCATACTTTTATAACTTATGGTAACTTTATTTCTTAACAACTAAAAATTATGTCATGCTGTAATAACTACAATGGGTGGGGTGGATGCGGATGCACCAATACAGTCCAATACGCTCCTCCTGCTTGCAATCCCAACTTTCCAACTACTTGCGCCGCACTTGGAACGGGAACGATTCAGCGTGTAGTCGGTGAGGATTCTAGTTATTGCAAATATACTGTTCCTACATTGGCCTCCAATAGCTTGTTGTTTTATAATGCTTCTACTGGTTTGATTAATTGGGCTAATGGAACTACGGCTAACCCTGTTTTCCTTGGAAATGGCACAGGGCAAGCATCTGCATCTGCCTCTTGCAAACTTCAAGCCACTACCCCTACTGGTCAACTTGTAGCCTTTGCTCCTTCTGTTTCTACTGAAACCCAATTCCCTATTGTAAATCCAAGTGGAACTTCGACTAATTGGGGAACCATTGAGAACATCGTTCCAAATCAAGGAGTGGTTTATAAGAATGCTTCTAATGTGGTTGCACAAGCCCCTCTTGGAACCGCTGGTCAGATTTTGACGATGGTTGGTGGTGTTCCAGCTTTTGCTAATGCTTCTGCTCCTTCAGCATTTATTGATGCTCGTTCCGTAAATATATCTTATGCAAGCGTGGCATCATTAAGTGTTACTTTTGGTCAATTAGTTCTTAATAATGTGGCTGGAGATAGCATCTCACAAAAGAACGCTACAACTTATACCCTAACGCTTTCTACTAACGGATTGCCAAATAGCCTTGATGTTTCTACCTTAGTGGCAAGCTCATATTATTATGTATTTGCCATTTATAATCCCACAACAGGGATTCTAGCAACTCTTGGATCGTTAAGCCCAACTAGCCCCACGCTTCCAACTGGATATACCTATTTCCGATTGATTGGATTGTTTAGAACAAATTCTTCATCTCAAATTGATGCGCTTTATAGCCAAAATGGAAGAATTGTAAATCTTGGTCAAACGGCAAATGTTGTTACAACCACTCAGACAATTAATGCTACAAATAAGTATTGGTCTGGAGCAATTACTTATGCTCCGTATCAATATGTTGAAAGAGCATTATTTAGGTTTGCACTTGTGGGAGCTTCTACAACTCAAAATGCAAATGTTGTTATATCAAATATACAGGCTGGAGCTACAGGCGGAACTCAACCTCCCCTAGCGCAAACTTCAGAAATCTATGCGGCTATAACTGTAAGCCCTGCATATGCAACAGCTACTAACTCAAGTTATGGCACAGCAATTGCGGTTATTCCAAATTCTCCGACAATAAGCTATTATAACGTTTACACAACTGCTGTTCTTGGGTCTGGAGATTCTTTCACGCTTCAAATATCTGGTTACGAATTGAGCTTCTTGTAATTCATGGCACAGGATGGAAGAATTTACGATGGATCAACGGCAACAATTGCAATGGATGCAGAAACGCATCCTTCAATTCTTCCCCCTAATTTTGTTTCTTCGTGCGTAAATAGATCGTTCCGTCAGGGAATTAACTCTACTCGTCCTCCTTTTACAGAAATCCCTATTTCTGTAGCATTTGGTCAGGACGCTTCTATTTTAAGCGATTTCCAAACAGGAAATTTTCAAGGGGCGTTGCCTTATAAATCAATAAGTACAGAGTCATTGGATGGCTTTGTAGTATCCGTTGCTGGTACAATCTATTTCCTTTCAATAGTTAATAATATTGGAACGCTGTATAAACTAATAGATGGCAATGATCCAACCATGATGCACACATGGTTTGTGCAAGCTGAAAATTGGATTTATATCCAAAATGGGTATCAAGACCCTATTGCATGGGATGGAAATATTTCTGGAAAGCCAACCAACCTTCAAGCAAAAGGAAATGGTTCAAATAAAATTACCCTGACTTGGAATGATAATGCAATGGGTGCTGTTTCTAATGAAATACAGATTCAATATAATCAATCAGTCTTTGAGACTGTTGCAATACTTCCATATTCTGAAACTTCATATAGTTACCAAACATTAACTTCATCTACTTCGTATTCATTCCAAGTTCGTAGTGTATATGCAGATGGCTCTTCAACTCCTTGGTCAAATATTGCAACTACTACATCTGGAAATTTAAATATTACCACAGAACAACAAGACTCAGTTTTTAGGCTTAATCCAATTAAGCAACAAATGCCTATTGGCACAATCATGGCGTATGCATACGGAAGGGTTGCCGTAAGTGATGCCAATAATAATATCTATGTTTCCGACATCATTTATGGAAACGGATTTACCAATACGGCAAATACTCAGAACTTTACCGAGCAAACCTATTGGGCTGAAGGTGGTTCATTTACCCCCCCAGCAAATCTTGGGTTAATTACAGGCATGAGAGTTATGCCGTCTCTCAATATCAATGTGCGAGGACAGGGTGAGCTTGTAGTATGCTGTGAGAATGGAGCATTTACGCTTGATCTTTCACAGAACAGAACAACTTGGCAACAGAACAACATCCAGAAAGTTTCGTTAATTGGAAGAGGATGTCGTTCCCCTTGGAGCATTTGTGGAGTAAACAATGATGTTTATTTCCGTTCTGATGATGGATGGGCATTTTATAACAACGCACAAGTAGATTTCTATTCAGCCCTTTCATTCAGAAAGATTAGTAGAGAGGTTCAGCCTTGGGTTAATTATGACACTCCTTGGATGAGGCAATTTGAGAGCGCAATGTTCTTTGATAATCGCATCATTGCTACTGTTTCCCCATTTACTGTTACCAACATTAATCCTGCTTATGGGCTTCATCGTCCTAGTCGAGCAATGATTGTTCTTGATGTGGAATCAGAAAACAAAGTTGACCCTAGCGCATCCATGCCAACAAGATGGAATGGATTGTGGGAAGGGCCACAGCCAACGCAACTTGCTACTGCTCAGATTAAAGGAGTACAAAGGGGGTTCTGTTTCTCATTTGATGCTGATGGCGTAAACCGAATCTATGAACTCCAAAGCAGTAGCGTATTGTCTAGCGGTGTAGATGATTACTCTCAATTGTATGGAAGCGTTCATATCAAGTCATACTTTATAACTAGGAGGTTTGATTTTACTCCCAATCCCCATGCAAGCAAATTTATAAGAAAGCAACTTGCTGGTGGGGATATGTGGGTTTCCAACATAAAAGAGGAAGTAAGTCTGGAAATGTATTATGCTCCAGATTCCTATCCCTGCTTTACCAAGCTAGGAAATACAATCTCTATTTCTTCAAATGGGTGTACTCCTGTGGTTAATGGATGTAACCCAGCAATTTCTCAGCCTAAATACTCTCATATTCGTTTTCCCTCTCCAGATGGAAACGATTGTCAGTCTTCAAATCAAATAACACTTGAAGAGGGGGCTGAATTTCAAATCAAGGTTGATATTGTGGGTTCATGTATTGTTGACAGATTGAGAATAGCTTCAGTTCTAAATGCCAAGCTGGATCTCCCTGCTGGAAACTGCGTAGGAGATGAAATTGATCCCATTTTTTGCTGTCCAGTTAATTCATTGGACTACTATAGGATAGTTCCACCTGCCGAATCGGTTGCATTAGTTCAAGGATAAAATCATTGCAAGAAAGATAAAACATCTCTATATCTTAGGAACCTATGCAAAACCAATCATCCCCTGCACAGCTACTCTTTCCAACTGTTCCCCCCAACTATTGCCCCCAAGGTGATTGGCCTTCTATTCTTAATAGCTTCATTACCCTTTTCCTAAATAATGGAACTGTAAATATTCCCGGACTTGGTGCTGTAACTCCAGAGCAGATTGCAACCATCAACCAGAACATTCAGAATCTTCAAAACGAATACGATGCTTTGGCGGTTAATGTGCGAAGCGGAACAATTTCTTCTCCAACAATAGGATTAAACTTAGTTAGTTTTTCACAAGCAATGCCAAATACAAATTATAATATTACGGCTTATTTTGTTAGTGCTTCAGGAACTACTCTTGTTCCAACTAGTTCTTGGTCTATTGTTGAAAATAGCATACTAACAACTGGATTTAGTATTTTACTTCCAGCAGTTACAAATTATAAAGCAGTCAATTGGTATGTTCAATCTATAACCTCAACCTAAACTAAACAAAACCCCAAACAAACACTACAATGGCAAAAGACATCAACAGGGCTACAGAGCCTAAACTACAGAGCGAAGGTTTCAGCACTCGCGGAAACGCTAAAGAAAACCTTGGCAATAACCCTCGCGGCAACGAGTTTACTGGAATTTTCTATTCTGGTGCTAAACAGCCAGAGCCTTCCTCTCCCGGTCGCGGATCTTCCAAGAAATAATATGGCATCTCACGGCGTACAATACACAGTCGATAAGACTGAGCGTGGTATCGTTTCCGATTCCGCTTCTCCGCAACCTATGCAAAAGATGAATCTTAAGAACGACATTGCCGCAATTCGTGCGTATAAGGATGCTCGTACTGCTCGCATTAAGTTAATTGGTGAGTCCTGCCAGAGTGCTTTCTCTGTAGGCGGCCCCGCCAATGAGACTGCGATGGGTCGCGGTACACCATTCAAGTCCGACTTCCTTTAATATGGCACTCCCAAAGCTCCCAAAATTAGGGGCTATGAGGGGCAAAATGCTCAAGGCTAAGACTTCTCCTTCAATTAAAATGGGTAGCAGGAAAGCTAAGATTGGCCCAACTCAAGCCGTTGCGCGTGGTTATGCCACAGGCAAGGGCATGGGCCGTGGAACATCAATGCGTTAAACTATGCTTTTCGACGTTGCATATACTCTAAATCAGATTCGTCCCTATTGCGGAAATAGTGGAACTTGCAGTCAAAGATTGCAGTTGGAATATATGAACAAGGCAAGATCCTTGCTCTGGAATAAGACTGATTCTGACGCTACCTGTGAATATGTATGCATTGCTTGCGTAAACACGCTCCTGACCCTTCCTAGCCTCTACAAACAAGTACGTCTTGCGTGGATAGATGGTCAACCTGTATCCCTTGGAAACGAATGGTATCAAAGCATCCCTCAAGATTCATGGGGTGATGCTTCTAGTGGTGGATATGGAAATGGCAACGGATGGGGTCAAGCGTATGGATGGAGTGGAGGAAACAAGAAGTTCATTGAGATTGGAGGGAAGCACGTTACGTTCCAGAATTATGAAGTCGCTCCATATCAGCTTTGTGTAGAATCTGAATCTCCACTAGATGCAGGAGCGCAAATTACGTTTTTTGGGGAAAATGCGTATGGAACGAGAATTAGTGAAACACTCACTCTTGGTACTGCTCCTGACTTCACATACTCTGTAAACTTCTTCAAATCCGTCTTCCAATGCACAAAGGCCGTTACCAATGGTAGAGTAAGGCTTTATTCGTATGATCCAGACGCACAGGCAAGAATGCTCTTGTCCATCTATCAGCCTTACGATGTAAACCCATCATTTAGAAGGTATGCAGTAAAGGGAAGGGTTAGGGATTCGGTGATTCTTTACTGCAAGAAAAATTACCAAGACTTATTGAACCTTACTGACCAAGTTGAGTTTACCCCAGAGGCAATGATTTCTGCTGTAATGGCGGTTGTATATCGTGAGAATAAGGGTAGCGACCAACTTTATGCCGCATCCCTACAGAATGCTATCTTTGAGGTGAATCGTGAAACTGCCGATCAAGAGGAACCAACTGGTAGTGCGATTAGGCAATTCTCCAACAATATGCAATTAAACGCTCTTGTTCCAACGTATGTTTGGGATGATGGAGCCGCATGGCCCTATTAAAATGAATGAACTTTCTGAAGTGTCTATTTTGGATAGGGTTGAAGCTGATCTTGCTAATTGTCCTTCCGTGGATCTTCCTCTTGAGCATTTTTTCCCTCCCGGTTTATATGTACGAAAAATATTCATGCCAGCTAACACATATGTTGTTTCCATGAAGCATAAAACTATGCATCCATTTTTCATCCTCAAAGGTAAGGTTGCTGTTCTTAAAGAGTCTGCCGATGGTCAATTGGAGCAAGAATCCTTGTATGTGGGT
>Ga0209084_1003595_pt1 | contig 11322 bp, 10 predicted proteins | sample C_130820_MF_Meta_FD_187309 | JGI IMG/M metagenome (GOLD analysis project Ga0209084, IMG submission 187309) | Freshwater microbial communities from Lake Croche, Canada to study carbon cycling - C_130820_MF_MetaG (SPAdes) (version 2) | ecosystem: Environmental > Aquatic > Freshwater > Lake... | reverse complement strand
GCGCAAAAGACGGCTACACCGTCTTGGTGTCTTATTCGGGTTACCACATTGCTAACCCGATCCTGATGGACAAACTGCCCTGGGAATTGAAAGATCTCACACCCATTGGTTTGATCACTGTTGCGACAAACGTCATTGCCGTGCATCCTTCTATTCCTGCCAATACCTTGAAAGAGTTCATCGCATGGGCAAAACAAAACCCAGGCAAGTTGAACTATGCGTCGCAGGGCAATGGTTCGGTGTCTCACATTGGCACAGAAATATTCAAACAACAAACAGGTATCGAGATGACCCATGTGCCTTACAAAGGTTCGGGCCAAGCGATTCAAGATGTTTTGGCTGGGCAAGTGCAAGTGTTTATCACTACACCTCCCTCTGTGATGGGCCATGTGTTGAGTGGCAAATTAAAAGCCTTAGCAGTCACGGGCAAAACCCGCCATCCACAACTACCGCAAGTACCTACGGTGGCAGAGGCTGGATTGGGTGGGTTCGAACTCGAATCTTGGGTTGCCTTGTATGTTGCCAGCAGCACACCTAAAGACATCGTGCAAAAACTCAGCAACGATGTCAAACGCGCGATGGAGCAAGCGGACACCAAGCAGCGTGCTGACGCTGCTGGCGTTGAGGTTCGCTACTTAACGCCTGATGCCACCACCAAACTGCTGGAACGTGACACAGCCAGTTGGACCAAAGCCATCAAGGCCGCCAATATCAAATTTGATTGATATGTCTAGGTGCTAGTTTTGGGCTTCGAGCCCATCTTGCACCTGCGGGTACAGCAAGCGCAAACGCAATTCACGCTTCATACGCGTGTTCACCAAGCGGCGCGATTCGCTCATAAAGCTCATTTGCATTTCGCCTAATTCAAGTTTGGCTCGTGTGCGACTTATGCGCGGTGGTTTAGGCAATCCATACACACCCGCCGCCATATCGAAATAGTCTCCCATCAACATCTGACTGTCGTCATTGATGTTGTATTTGCGTTGTGTTTTGCCACGCCAAATCGCTAGCTGACAAGCGCGCGCTAAATCGTTTGCGTGGATATGGTTGGTGAACACATCATCTTGCTTTTGCAAAACGGCTGTGCCTCGCGCTAATCGGTCACGGGGTGTTCCACCTACGCGGTCATTGGCATAGATACCAGGAATGCGCAACACACTCATGCGCACAGCGTTGCCGCGTAATCGCGAAAGATGGCGCAAGCGTTGTTCTGCATCCACTCTGCGCTGGGCTCTGCTGGTTTTGGGATTAGTTAATTGTGTCTCTGCTACCCATGCACCGTCGCAGTCTCCGTAAACGCCGCTTGTTGAACCATAGACCACACTGCGTGGCGCTGTTCGCAACATCAATGCACGGGCTAGCGCTAATGTGCGGGGATCATGATTACCTTGGAGTGGTGGCGGAGCCAAGTGGACGACTCGCGTTGCAAGGCCTGCCAATCGCTTCAAACTACTGGGTTGGTCCAAATTACCTAAAAGGGGTGTGATGCCCGCATCACGGAGTTCAGTGGTTCTCTGCTGCTGCGAAGTCAATGCAAAAGTTCGCATATGGCGTTGCACACGCGCTAAACGCATGCCAACATCGCCACATCCGATGATGAGGAGTCGCTCGCGTCTAAATCGTGCGGGCAATGCGCCCAAAGGGGTCTGATTGGAAGGCAAAATACGTCTTAGGTAAAAGTTCAAGGATAACCAAAGATGAGTTTTCAGATTTCTGTGCAACCCAGTGGCCGTTCTTTTGATGCGGGTTCCGATGAAACCCTGCTCATGGCAGGTCTTCGCCAAGGCATTGGCTTACCGTATGGCTGTAAAGACGGTGCCTGTGGTTCTTGCAAGTGCAAGAAATTATCTGGCACTGTGATCCACGGGACGCATCAAAGCAAAGCCTTGAGTGACGAAGAGGAAGCCAGCGGCATGGTGCTCACCTGCTGCGCGACAGCACAGAGCGATGTCGTACTCGAATCGCGCCAAGTCGTTGAAGCAGGCGCATTCCCTATCAAGAAGATGCCCGTGCGCATTATTTCTTTAGAAAAGAAATCGCCCGATGTCATGTTGGTCAAACTGCAACTACCAGCCACAGAAGTCATGCAATACCACGCAGGCCAGTATGTTGACTTTTTGTTGCGCGATGGAAGTCGCCGCAGTTACTCCATGGCCAATGCACCGCATACCTTGGTGGAAGGGAGTCCTGCGGTTGAGTTGCATATCCGCCATATGCCAGGCGGTGTTTTTACCGACCATGTATTTGGTGTGATGAAAGAGCGCGACATTCAGCGCATTGAAGGACCGCAGGGCAGTTTCTTTTTGCGAGAAGACTCCGACAAGCCTTTGGTGTTTTTAGCATCAGGTACTGGCTTTGCACCCATCAAAGCAATCTTGGAGCATATGCATTTCAAAGGTATCACCCGACCTGCCGTTCTGTATTGGGGTGGCAGACGTCCACAGGACCTCTACTTGAACGATTGGCTTCAAGCCCAACTCGCACTGATGCCTAACTTGCGCTACGTGCCTGTTATTTCAGACGCTCTGCCTGAAGACAACTGGTCAGGTCGTACAGGTTTTGTGCACCAAGCTGTTTTAGAAGATATTTCTGACCTCAGTGGATATCAGGTCTATGCCTGTGGTGCGCCGATTGTGGTGGACTCTGCGCGTAGCGCTTATACAAAAGTTGGTTTGCCTGAGGATGAGTTCTATGCAGACTCGTTTACATCTGCAGCAGATAAAGCTTGATGCCATTCACAGGACGCACCATGATTCATTACTTTAAAAATTGGCGATTTGTAGCTGCAGTTGTTATGGCTTGCACTGCTGCATTGTCGCAAGCGCAGAGTTTTCCCAGCAAACCTATTCGCTGGGTAGTTGTTGCGCCTGCAGGATCATCGTTGGATGTGATTGCCCGCTCGATGCAAGACAAGCTCAAAGACAATTTGGGCCAAGCCGTTGTTGTAGAAAACAAGCCGCAAGCAGGCGGCACAGTTGGTACCAATGAAGTCGCCAAATCTGCGCCGGATGGATATACGTGGGTCATGTCTTACAACGGACCACTTTCATTTGGCCCACATCTTTACCCTAAGCTTCCCTACCACCCTGAAAGAGATTTAATCGCTGTCATCACAACGACCTCGCAGCCGAATGCAATTGCAGCCAATGTGCAACTTCCGGCTAATTCAATACGCGAACTAATAGCCCTGCTTAAAAAAGAACCCGGTAAATACAACTTTGCCTCCGTTGGCAATGGCAGCTCATCGCATTTGACGATGGAATACATCAAGTCTGTATCCAACACGTTTGCGGTGCATATTCCCTTTAACGGTAGCCCACCAGCTGTGATGTCTACTTTGTCAGGTGAAACGCAATTGATTGCCTCAGTACCAACAGTGCTTGCGCCGCAAGTCAAACAAGGCAAGTTGAAGTATTTGGCTGTGACCAGTGCGCAGCGCTACGCCCTCTTACCAGACGTTCCTACTGTTGCAGAAAGTGGCCTGCCCGAACTCAAAGGCTTTGAAGCGTTGGCATGGAATGGTGTGTTGGTGCCAGCTGGTACGCCAAGAGCCATTGTGGATCGCATCAATAGCGCACTCAATGCTGCGTTGATCGACCCTAGCGTGAAAGAAAGACTTAAATCAGCTGGCTTAGAGCCGATAGGCGGAACACCCGAGCAATTTGCAAAACTCATCCATGATGAATCCGTTAAGTGGGCGCCAATCATTAAGCGCTCTGGTGCGCGGATTGATTAACGATGACCCACTGTGAAATCGTTTTGTCCAGTTTTATCTTGACCGCGTAACAACCACAAAGGCCGCGTTGCAAAACTCACATTCACACCTGTTTTGCCGTCTGATGGTCTAAGGTTTCGGTCGAACAATGAAGTGCCTGGCATAAAACGCAAGGCAACTCCAGTGCGTCTTTGTTGCGAGGTATTTGCTTTCGCACCATGGATCATATAAATATCGTGCATCGACATTTCGCCGGGTTGCAACTCTAAATCTGCCGCTTGCGATTCATCAAACGTGCCCTCCGCCATGCGTTGGTTGAGCGTGAGGTCATTGCGATCTTCGTGTAAATGTTCGTATAACTGTTTGGCGTTGTGAGAACCAGGGATGACGCGCAAACAACCGTTCTCTTGGGTGCTGGGTTCTAGAGCAACCCACACGGTGCAATTGGCCAATGGACGAATAGGCCAGTAATGGCCATCTTGGTGCCAAGGCGTTTCATAGCCTTCGCTAGCGGGTTTACAAAACACATGGCAACCCCACAAGATGATGTCTGGGCCGATGAGTTGTTCCACCAAATCGATGATGGGTGGGTGCATAGCCAATTGCAAAAACTTTTGGCTGCCTGTCACACCTTCGTCGTTACGGCCTTCAATATGCGCACTCACCAGTTTTTCAGGGCGCACACCGGGGTTGTTGGCAATGAGCGTGTTGAGCGCGTCTTGCAACTCTTTTAAAAACTCTGGCTCTAAACGGTATTTTGGAATGACATAACCGTTGGCGTGGTAGTTGGCGATATCTTGTTTGCTTAAAGCAGTGGGCATAGTAATTACTCTCCTAAATATGCAGCGCGCACCTTCGGATCATGCAACAAATCACCCGCTTTGCCACTGAGGGTTATCACGCCTGACTCCATCACATAGGCGCGTTGTGAAATTTGTAAGGCGCGACTGGCGTTTTGTTCTACCAACACAATGGTGACTCCTTGCGCTGAAACAGCTTGAATCACTTCAAAAATCTTATCGACCATCAAAGGCGATAAACCCATAGAGGGTTCATCTAGCAATAGCAAGCTAGGGCGACTCATCAATGCGCGCCCCATGGCTAACATTTGCTGCTCTCCGCCAGACAAAGTTCCTGCTAATTGATGGCTGCGTTCTTTTAATCTTGGAAAGATGGTAAAGATACGTTCCATGTCTTCGTCAATGTCTGCGCCATCGTTGCGACTGTAAGCACCCATTTGCAGGTTCTCAATGATGGTCATGCGGGTGAAGACGCCACGTCCTTCGGGCACCATGGCTAACCCTTGCTTCACTAAATCCCAAGGTTTGCAATCATGGATAGGCTTGGCGTTTAACTCGATGCTGCCTGCACTCGCTGACAACAGCCCCGTGATGGCTTTCATGGTGGTGGTTTTGCCAGCACCGTTTGAACCAATTAGTGAAACCAATTCGCCAGCAAAGACTTCAAAATTCACGCCTTTGACGGCTTGAATGCCGCCATAACTCACTTGTAAATTACTGACGCGAAGCATGGGTTGGGTCATATCAAGCCTGTGCCGTTCCCAAATACGCTTGCATCACACGCGGATCACGTTGCACTTGCGCAGGCGTGCCTTCTGCAATCACTTGGCCTTCATCCAATACCGTCACGCGATCGCACAAACCCATGACCAATTTCACATCGTGTTCAATCAATAAAACCGTGCGGTGGTCATGGCGGATTTTGTCAATCAATGTGCGTAACTGCACTTTCTCAGTGGCATTCATGCCTGCAGCAGGTTCGTCTAAGGCTAGTAGTTGTGGATCTGTTGCTAGGGCACGGGCAATTTCTAAACGTCGCTGGTCGCCATAGCTCAAGGTGCGTGCTTTCACATCGGCAAGCGTATCTATGCCGACATAGGCTAACAATTCTTGCGCTCTTTCTGTAATTTCTTTTTCTTCTTGTATGAAATTACTGGTTCTGAAAATTGCACCTAACAAACCAGAGTGCGTACGCACATGGCGCGCCACCATCACGTTTTCAAGCGCTGTCATTTCAGCGAATAAACGGATGTTTTGGAAGGTGCGCGCGATGCCGGCTTTGGCGACCAAATGTACATCCTTGGGTTGATAAGGCTGGTCTGCCAATACAAAGCTGCCACTGTCTGCGGGATACAAGCCTGTGATCACATTAAAGAAAGTGGTTTTGCCAGCGCCATTGGGGCCGATCAAGCCATAGACTTGCCCACGTTCGATGTTGAGGTGTACATCGTTCAAGGCCTGCAGGCCGCCAAATCGTTTTGATACACCAGCAACTTGCAATACGTGTTGGCTAAGCATTCCGCCCCTCCATGCTTTGCAAACGCTTAGCGTGTTCAGGCTTAGGCCATAAACCGCTGGGGCGCCACAACATGACACCCACCATCGCTACAGAGATTAGAAGTTGGCGCAATATGGCAGCGTCTAATCGACCACCCGTCATTTCTTGCAAAGGTCCAGCGACATAACGCAACGCTTCTGGCAACGCGGCCAACAACACAGCACCCAAAATCACGCCGGGCAAGTGGCCTAAGCCACCCAACACAACCATCGCCACGATCATCACAGACTCCATCAAGCTGAATGATTCGGGTGATACAAAACCTTGAAACGCAGCAAACATCGCACCGGAGATGCCGCCAAATGTGGCGCCCATGCCAAACGCCATCAACTTCAAATTGCGGGTGTTAAGCCCCATGGCTTTAGCTGCGATTTCATCTTCACGAATCGCCATCCATGCGCGACCAATGCGGGAGTTTTCTAAACGATGGCAGACCACGACACTGACAACTACCAGCACCAGAAATAAGTAGTAATACAACGTGACAGAAGGCAGTTCAATAAAACCCAAATCCAATCGCTTTGAAAGTGGATGACCAAAGACACTGACAGAATCAATAGGACCAATGCCTTTAGGCCCGTTGGTGATGTTCACAGGTTGGTCTAAATTATTTAAAAAGACACGGATGATTTCACCAAAACCCAATGTCACGATAGCCAGGTAATCACCGCGTAGCTTTAAGGTGGGTGCGCCCAACACAATTCCGAACAAGGCAGCAACACCAGCAGCCATTGGCAGGACCATCCACAAGCTAAGGTGCAAACCATTTGGAAGCATCGCGGCAATCCAAGGGAATGCATCGGTCAGATGGGGAGATGCAAGCAATCCAAAGAGATAGGCACCTACTGCAAAAAATGCAACGTATCCAAGGTCTAACAAACCGGCGTAGCCAACCACAATATTTAAGCCAAGCGCTAGTAAGACGTATAAAAGCGACATGTCTGCAATGCGCACCCACGCATTACCAAACGGCTGCAATACAAAAGGCAAAAGCAGCAACACACTGGCTAAAAGCCATCGTTTACCAAATAGTGCATTTGTATTTAGCATCCGCTTCAAGCCCTATCCGCCACACGCTCACCCATCAAACCCGAGGGGCGAAGTGTGAGTACCAAGATCAGCACCAAGAAAGCAAAGATGTCGCTGTATTGACTACCCATCACGCCGCCGGTGAGTTCGCCTAAATAGCCTGAGCCGATTGATTCGATTAAGCCCAATAACAAACCACCCACGACTGCACCGCCTAAATTGCCAATGCCACCAAATACGGCGGCAGTAAATGCCTTAAGACCTGGCAAAAATCCCATGGCGTGATGAACTGTTCCGTAATTCGATGCCCACATCACACCGGCCAGTGTGGCCAGCACAGCGCCAATGATGAAGGTGGCAGAAATCACCATATCTGGTTTGACGCCCATCAAACTCGCCATGCGCGGGTTCTCCGCTGTTGCACGCATTGCGCGGCCCAAGCGTGTTGCGTTGACCAACCAAGACAAAACAGCCAATGCAACGGCCGTGAGTCCTAAGATCATCAATTGTGTTGGCGTGATTACTGCTTCACCAATCGGTATCGGCGTGGCGGGTAAAAGCGTCGGAAATGGCTTGTAGTTCGGCTTCCAAACAATCATGGCGATGGTTTGTAAAAAGATCGACATACCTATCGCTGTGATCAAAGGCGCCAACTTAGGCGCATTGCGCAATGGGCGGTAAGCGATTTTTTCAATAGCAAAGTTAAGGCTTGCTGCTGCCAAACTTGCTAACACCATCGCCATTAACAAAATCACCCAACCCGGCAAGTTAGGAAAAGCAGGTTGCAAGATATTGATGAGCGACCAACTGCACAAGGCGCCAATCATCAAGACTTCACCATGCGCAAAGTTAATCAAGTTGATGATGCCGTAGACCATGGTGTAGCCCAGTGCCACGAGCGCATACATGCTGCCTAGCACCAGCCCATTTATCACCTGTTGCAGCAATACATCCATGTTTAATGACCAGCTTGTTTGTTTTTATTGCGTAGTTCACGCAGCTTATCTGCGATTTTGATTTCCAAACCGCGTTCGACTGGATGATAAAACTTCGCAGACTCCATGCCTTGGGGCAAATACGTTTCACCTGCTGCAAACCCGTCTTCTTCATCATGCGCGTAGCGATACCCTTTTCCGTAGTCGAGTTCTTTCATCAACTTGGTAGGGGCGTTGCGCAAATGCATGGGTACGGGGCGTGTGCCGTCTTTTTTCACCAAGGCACGGACTTCATTAAAGGCCTTATAGACAGCGTTGGACTTGGGTGCCACAGCCAAATACACCACGCATTCGGCCAAGGCCAATTCGCCTTCTGGCGAACCCAAACGTTCATAGACTTCAGCAGCGTCTAAGGCCAAACGCAGTGCTCGCGGATCTGCTAAACCAATGTCTTCGCTTGCCATACGGATGAGGCGACGCGCCATGTATTTGGGTTCTGCGCCACCGTCGAGCATTCTGACTAACCAATAAAGCGCAGCATCTGGGTCAGAGCCCCTGACAGACTTGTGCAACGCGCTGATAGTGTCGTAGAACTGCTCTCCACCTTTGTCATAACGGCGCATGCGCTCGCCAAGCACTTTGAGCAGCCACGTATCGGTAATTTCCGTCAAACCTTCATGCTTTGCTGACACAGCCAGAGTTTCTAAAGTGTTGAGCAAGCGACGCGCATCACCATCGGCATAGGCAATCAAACGCTTTTGCGCTTCGCTATCTAAAGCAGGCATTGCATCAATTTTTTGTGCTTTGGCAATGATGTGTGAGAGGTCTTCTTCATTCAACGACTGCAACACATAGACTGCAGCGCGCGATAAAAGAGCGGAGTTCACTTCAAACGAAGGGTTTTCTGTCGTAGCTCCAATAAATGTAAAGAGGCCAGACTCGACATGCGGCAAAAACGCATCTTGCTGGCTTTTATTGAAGCGATGCACCTCATCCACAAACACAATCGTGCGTTGTGGGTCTAAACCATCGCGCGCAGTGATCGCCAAGTCAACTGCTTCTCTAATTTCTTTGACGCCACCCAATACTGCACTGATAGATAAAAACTGTGCATCAAACGCATCGGCCATCAAACGTGCAATCGTCGTTTTGCCAACCCCAGGTGGCCCCCACAAAATGCAACTGTGCGGCTGCCCCGATTCAAAAGCTACCCGCAAAGCCATTCCCTCACCCAATACATGCTGTTGGCCAATCACCTCACCCAATGTGCGCGGGCGCAGGCGTTCGGCGAGGGGTTGGCTGGATACGGTCAAGGTCTCACCACGTCCACCCCCTTAGGTGGCACAAATACAAACTGAGACGGCGATAGATTTTTAGGGTTGGCTTCAAAGTACTCAAAGCTGATCACAGAGCGCTGCCCCATCGCATCCAAGATGTCTAGTTTCTCTAAGTTGGCAACTTTGCCTTCAACTCGCAGCCCAATGCGCACACTTTGAACAGTGCTCTCTCGAATTTTTGGCGTGGCTTGCACCCATTGCAAACCGTCTGTTTCAGATTGTTCTTGCAGATGAAATTCTTTTTGCAGAGAAGCCAAATCAGATGCTGTGGCAATCAATGCAGCTGGCGAACTGCTCAGGGCTTGGGCTTGCGACCGAGCAGTAACTTGCGCAAGGTCTACGTCATACCACCACAACATGTTGCCGTCTGCAACAAGCGTTAAGGGGTATGGTTTTTGGTAATCAAACCGAAAGCGTGTGGGGCGAATAAATGCAAATACACCGCTGGATTTTTTACTTCTTGCGGTCTGTCCCGCTTTAACAGGGGGTGTTACCACTTGGCTAAATATGGCGCGACCGCTGTGTGCGGTTTTAAGAAATAACTCTAAGCTTTCCAAGCCGCCTGCGCATACTTGCAAGCTTGTTGTCAATAACAATGCTTGCAAAGCCCGTTTGCAGTTCACAAAGCCAAGCAACTTAGACCGCACGAACTCAGGCTTCACGGTTAGGCACCAAAATTTCGCGTTGGCCATTGCTGCTCATGGCGCTGACCATGCCGGCTTTTTCCATGTCTTCGACCAATCGCGCAGCACGGTTGTAACCAATTTTTAAATGGCGCTGCACCAACGAAATACTGGCTTTACGATTTTTCAAAACCACTTCCACCGCTTGGTCATACATCGGGTCTTTTTCACTAGGAGTGTCGCCAAATAAATCTGGCCCAGTCGGATTGCCATCGCCATCTACCGTGCCGCCTTCGAGCACGCCTTCGATGTAGTCCGGCTCGCCTTGGGTTTTGAGATAACTCACTACGCGATGCACTTCTTCGTCGCTTACAAACGCGCCGTGGACGCGAATAGGAAAACCAGAGCCACTGTGCATGTACAACATATCGCCCATGCCGAGCAATGCTTCAGCGCCCATTTGATCGAGGATCGTTCGGCTGTCGATTTTGCTGCTCACCTGAAACGCAATGCGCGTTGGAATATTCGCCTTAATCAAACCGGTGATCACATCGACGCTTGGTCGTTGTGTTGCCAATATCAAATGGATTCCTGCAGCACGGGCTTTTTGCGCTAAGCGTGCGATGAGTTCTTCAATTTTCTTGCCCACCACCATCATCAAGTCGGCCAATTCATCGATCACCACCACGATGTGCGGCAAGCGTTGCAATGGCTCGGGCTGATCAGGTGTCAGGCTAAAGGGGTTGTCAATAAATTCTTCGCGCGCTGCTGCTTCATCAATCTTGGCGTTGTAGCCTGCAAGGTTACGCACGCCCAATTTGCTCATCAGCTTGTAGCGCTTTTCCATCTCGCCCACACACCAATTCAATCCATGTGCGGCTTGGCGCATATCGGTGACCACTGGTGCTAGCAAATGGGGGATGCCTTCGTAGACCGACATCTCGAGCATCTTAGGATCGATCATCAGCAAACGCACATCACGCGCTTCGGCTTTGTAGAGCAAGCTCAAAATCATCGCGTTGATACCCACCGATTTACCAGAGCCTGTGGTACCCGCCACCAACACGTGCGGCATTTTGGCTAGGTCTGCGACTACTGGGTTGCCCACAATGTCTTTACCCAATCCCATGGTCAGCATGGACTTGGCTTCGTTGTAAACATCAGAACCCAAGATTTCGCTCAAGCGAATCGTTTGTCGTTTGGCATTGGGCAATTCCAAAGCCATGTAGTTTTTGCCGGGGATGGTTTCGACCACGCGGATCGAGACCAAAGAGAGTGAGCGCGCCAAATCTTTGGCTAAGTTGACGACTTGTGAGCCTTTTACG
>Ga0209084_1003593_pt1 | contig 11329 bp, 11 predicted proteins | sample C_130820_MF_Meta_FD_187309 | JGI IMG/M metagenome (GOLD analysis project Ga0209084, IMG submission 187309) | Freshwater microbial communities from Lake Croche, Canada to study carbon cycling - C_130820_MF_MetaG (SPAdes) (version 2) | ecosystem: Environmental > Aquatic > Freshwater > Lake... | reverse complement strand
GTAGTACGTGCAAATGCACTAGTAGTTGCAGATTGCAACACTGTCAAACTTGCACTAGATACAACTGCATAGTTACCTGCGCCACGACGTGTGCGTTGGGCGATCAAGTTGGCCACACGGTTGATCAAAACAGCCAATGCGGCATGTTCGTCACCAACGAATGTAGCAGTACCTGAAACGGTTGCTTGGTTGTATGTGTACTCAGTTGAAGCCAAAGAGCGGAGACTCAAAAGAATCTCTTGGTCAATTTCAGCAGTGATCTCTTGAGCCAAAGCAGCCATGATTTCGGCTTCTACGTCGATACCATGCATTGCCTGTGCGTCTTGAGCGGCTTCAAATGTCCAACGTGCTTGCAACTTGCGAGTCTTGGCTTCCACAGCCTGCTTCAAGATTTGCACGGAGATCTGACGACCACCGGAACCTTCTAGCACTGATGTGTTAGCACCAGAGTAGATGTTCTGTGTTGGGTCAACTGTACCACCGGTTGTGCTGGATGCTGAACTGTATGCTTGAGCAATCAGGAATGGGCTCAATGCTTCTTGACCGGCCGCAGTGCTGGTCTGCGCTGGACTGTTGTCAGTCATTGAGTTGGCATAACGCACACGTAATGTGTGAATTTGACCCACAGGACCTGTCATTGGCTGAACGCCCACCAACTCGTTGGCAATAACTGTTGGCATCACACGACGGATCACAGGCAAAATCACGCGGTTCAATGTGGCAATGTTACCAGAGCCTGTTGATCCACCACTTGCGTTTTCCTTCAAGTACTTGCGAGTGTTTTCTAAGATAACACTCATGCTGTTGCGCTTGGAACCGTTCAAACCTTCAAGCAATGCTTCTTTGGTCTCGCCCCAGCGGCTTTCTAATAATTGTTCTGACATTTCTGTCTCCTTTTTCTTTGTTTAGAGGCCTGCCAGGCGCTTGATAGCAATAACGTTTGAGTTGTCATCAACATTATCTTCTACCGGGCTTCGGGCAGTTTTATCACCAGTCACTTCCGACACATTTTCAACAATCACTTTGCGGCTACTTGTTGAACGGCCTTCGGATAACACGGCTGGTAGATACTTTTCAAATGCGGCATTCAGACGGGCTGTTTGTACGCTTTCGAGTAAATTACGCATGGTTTCACGCTTCTCTTCATTGAGAGGTGCAAGCAATTCTTCCAGGGTGTTTTCACGCACATTGGATTCCTTGATCATACGTATTTCACGTTCTTTGGACTCAACCAGAGTTTTTGCTCTCTGTGTGAGTCGGATGGCTTCACTCAATTGATGATCTTTGTGTGCAACCATATCGTGCAGTTTACGAACTTCGGCTTTCTCATTGAGATGAGTAGCACCAAATTCGGCTGCGTATGCTTCAAAGATACGACGACCAAAATTGTTCTCGCGAGCAATTTGAATGTCTTCATGTAGTTGTGTGAGTTCTGCCTTGAGGTGACGGCTAACAGCCTGGCTCATCTTTTCAGCACTTTCCTGTACGAAACGTGTTTTGAGACCCTCCAGTTGACCACGTGCTTCACGCACCAGACGAACCTTGGTTTCCACCACGTCACGCTTGTCTGTTGCAAATTCTTGAATTTCACGGGCCAATGCATGTACCACAAAGTTTTCCAGTTTACCCAGTCCTTCTGTGTGCATCTTGCGATCTCTGCGCAGTTCGCTAATTTCTTCTGCCAATTTTGTGACCATGAAACTGTTGAATTTAGTTGCATCTTCTTTGATCTTGACTTGGAACTTAACGCGGTCTTCGGCCAGCGCCTGCTTTTCAGCAGCCACGGCTTGAACTTCTGCGGCAAGACCTTCTGTTACCATTTTGTCTAAGGCTTCCACCATTACTGATTTGTCATGCTCATAGCGTTGCGCAAATTCCTCGCGGAGTTCTGCGCGAACCTGTTCACGTGCTTCAGTTAACTTGGCATCCCAAGCCTCACTGATAGCACTGCGAGTTTCCTCGTTGATCAGTTCACTATCAAGCAATGGTTTAATAGCATCTAGCATGCTTTTACTCCTTATATTTTGAGATCTTTGATCAAACGAGTTACCTCGTTCTGCAAATATCTCTGTACCTTGCTGTCCTTGCCTGCGTCTTTTGCCACGTCCAGAACTCTGTGTCCGTACTTCATGTTGAGAAGTCCTTCGTAGATGGCTCTGGGATAAGCATGTGGTGCGCTGGGTTGAGCAACAACATCGACAGTGACAATTTCAAAGTCACTGACATGTCCGTTGCCGTCGTTCACGTTACCGGAACCACGGCTCGAAACTCCTAGTTTGACACCTGAGTCCAACATGGTCTTGACCAGTTGTCCCATGGGTGTTGGAATAATTCTCAATTTGCCATAACCGCAGTGTCCATCCATCCACATTTTGTCAATGGTGTGACTCACGCGATCCAGGTTGATTTTGAGATCTTCTGGGTGATCGACTTCGCCCATCACGCTGTAGCCTTCTACCACTTGCTTATTGATAGTGTCCACAGCCTTGGAAATTTCATGCACAGGATACACCCGTTCGTTGGCGTTTTTTACTCCGCCTTCGATGCAGATGCCTTCCATGTACAAGTTCTTGCCGTTGAAAGGGCCTTTGCCGTCAGGAGCATCCTCGACCAAGACGCGAATCTTGGCCTGATTGAAGTTCAAATGCTCTTGTAGGTATCTCATGACAGATTAGGCCTTGGGAAACGGTGTGCGTGTGTTTACACCTGCGGCTTGTGTGGTCACTGCCTTGGGCGCTGCCTTGGGACTTTGTGTGCCTTGAGCAGGTGAGTTACCTACCTTACCAATCAAGTCCTTGGCAGTTGGAGCAGGACGACCTTGTGCAGTATCGCCGGTCATTTTGACAGGCTGTGCCAGGGCACCACGTGCGCCTGAATTGGCAGCAATCATAGACTTGGTGTTTGTACCTGGTTCTTCTTGTGTGGTTGTTTTTGGTTGTACTTGTTTGAGATTGATGGCTTCTTCCATGGGCATCATGCCTTCGGTTTCCAACTCGTCATCTTGTACTTCCACATCTGTCATGCCAGGAGTGTTGTCCATGCCGCCAGCGTCGCCACCGTCCATCATGGCTTCAAATTCGGCCATGAGTTCATCCAGTTTGTCTTCCAGATCAACCACGCGATTTTCAAGTTCACCTTCGTCGTGCTCGTCTTCCATGTCATGTGTCATTGCATGACCGTCTTTTTCGGCCTTGTCATCAAAGTCAACATCGCTGTCGTCTTCACTCATGCCTTGCTCTTCCATTTCCACATCGTCGATCATGTCTTGGGTTTGACTTCCGCCCATGCCTTCGCTCATGCCTGGATCAATTTCAGTGGGCTCTTCGCCCATGGCATTGTCTTCCTCGAGATCGTCTTTTTCTTCTTCATCCATGAGGTCTTCATAGATTGCACGACTCTTTTCCACAACGATTTGGTGGAAAAGTTCTTTTGCTTTGGCTTCTTCATCATTGATCACGTATTCGATCAATTGTTCAAAACGGTTCTTGCTCATTAATGGCTCCTAATAGGTTGTTGGGTAGTTCTGCCCTCATGGCAGATCTATACCTATATTTACTACAGAGGCAAAAACTCAGCGGTTTATGGTGGATTTTCTGTCAGAAATGACAGTTTTTTTACAGTGCAGGCTGTGCTGGCGGTGCATACTGCTTGCGGATCAGTTTGAGTTTTTCCGCATACTCATAGGTTCGAGTGTCCTGCATTCTGCGCAGTTTGTTCAACTGCTTGAGAGTGAGTTTGGTTTTACGCAATTGACCCAGATGAGGCTGTGTGTTGTCGGCTGCAACATCTTGGTAGCCTGCTGGCGCACGTTGATAAATTTCATTCAGGATCATAGGTGTATTTATAATCCCGCTGGTGCAGCCGCTGGTGCTCCTGCACCTGGTAAAGTACCGCCTACACCGCCTGCAGGAGCGGCTGGTAGGGCACCTTCTGCACCAGGTGCTTGTAAATTGGCCATTTCTTCACCTGTGGCAATGTCAGTTTCCATGCCTGCTGGAGTGATACCAATTGAACGTAGATCCTGCCCTTGTGTGGTCTGCAGTTCAGGCTTGTCACGTTCTTCACGCCACATTTTTTCGTTTCTTTCAATTTCATCCTTGCTGAGACCCAGGAAACGTTCCAGCATAAAGCGTTTTGACATGTAGGGCAATGCTTCTAGACTGGTAAAACTGCTAATACGTGCAGTGTCCATATCGGCCTGGCGATAACTGGCAAAGTTTTGTGGTGGGTTAAACTGTAGTTGAAACAGGCCAGCGTCAATGTTAAAGCCTCTCCAGCGCAGGAACATCTTGAATTCATCATCCAGTTTCTGCATGATCAAGGCTTGTAGTCGCTCGCAATACTGGTTGAATCTGTACTCTTGTATAAGGGCTGTGCCCACTTTGCCATCCTGCATGGTACGCTCTGAATCGTCAGAAGCAGTGGGCAAATAACTGGAAGGCACACGCAGACCGCGGGCCATTTTGTTGTTGAAATACTTTAAATCGTCAATTTCGCCTAGGTTCTGACCACCGGGCAAAACATCTACTGAAGAGCCGCGACCGTCTGCACCTGTGGGGAAAAAGAAGTCTTCGTTGATTGAAAGTGGATTGTAACTGGAATCCATGATGTTGCCACCGCCGCCACCGTATGTGGGTATTCTGCGCTGGTGCATTTCGTTTTTCACACGTTCCACAAACTGCATGGCCAGGTGCGATGGCATGTTGCCCACGTCAATTTTGAACACTCTGCGCTCAGGAGCACGTTGCACACGATAGATCAACAAGGCATCTTCTAGCAGTTCTTTCTGCTTGAATACCTTGAAAATGTTTTCCAAGATTGACTTGCCAAATGGCCAGAATGTGTCCAGGCCTTCGTTTAGACTCATGTGCACCACGTGCTTGGCATCAATACAGGTTTCGTTCACAGCACGACTGAATCTGCTGGTACCTGTCATAGCAGTGTTGGGCTGAGTATAGCCTGAACCTTGATTATAGCCGCCGCCTGTGGGTGGGTTGACCATGAAGTCTGTGGTGGTCTTGGCTGCCACTGTCAAGTTCTGAAAGTTGGGATTGATGTCACGAATGATATACTGCTCAGGACGTTTGCCTTCACTTTCGTTCACAATCACTCGACTAACTTTTGACATGTCTACCCAGTACATTTCAAATGTTTCTGGGTCACGCACAAAGATTTGATCACCGTATTTGATGGTATTACGGAACAGTTTGAATATGCGCTGATCTAACTTGTTAAGTTTGGTCCACTGTTGCATCTGCTTGCGGATGATCTCAATTTCGTGATCAGTGGGCTCGTCAGAGTATCGAATTTCAAAAGGCGTGTTGTTGTCTTCGTTGAGTTGCGTGGAGAATTCAGCGATAATGTCCAAGCAGGCATTGACTTCAGAGTCGGCGTCCATGTTCTCATACTGATTGTAGCGTTCAATTCTGTTAGGGTGTCCGGAATACACTTCTGGCAAGCGTGACGCATAGTTGCGAAACGCAAAGTCAGTTTGTGCCGGATTTGACCCACGGCCGTCGTTCTTGGGGTATCCAGGCAAGCCCGAATCTCTGCCGCCCGAAATTGGACTCATCTGACCTGAGAGATCAGCCACTTTAAAATATTTTCGCCATCCAGCCATAGTGTATTATTTATCGTTAGTTACGTGCCGCTTGAAGTATCTTTGCATTTTGGGCATTGTTGGTTTTCAATAATGCAATCACTTCCTCCTGCCCGCTCATATAGGCTCCTATAAAATTTTTAGGATTTACTTCAGAAGTTTGAGAACCTGCCGTTGCATTTGTTTTGGCTGTGTCAGGTCCGCTACTAGATATTGTAGGTTTGTACTTGTCGTTGGGACCACTGAGAAGATTTAGGCCGCCACTGGATCCTGAAACGCCATAAAACGTCGCAATGTCGGCTGCCGATCTGTTAGTCTGCGTTGCAATGTCGGCTGCCGATCTGTCATTGCTTGGCTTGACGCTGGCAGTCTGCGTTGTTGCCTGCGAGCCCAGGAGTGCTTCTGCATTAACCTGGCGTTGTGCTCTTGCAGTTCCTGAACTGCGTTCATAAAATTTGTCCACAATGGCAGCGGCGTCTCGTGCAGAGCCAGCAGACTTGAGTTTGCCACCAGCCGCACTTTCAGTGGTTTTGAGTTCATGCGCAATGAATGCCAACTGCTCCTCTAGTGTACTTTTGTCTATGGATTTGCCTGCAAATCTGGCAAAATTGGCCTGTCGATCAGGGTGAAACTGTGCAATGCCTTTGGCCTTGCCTGAATCTCCCACTGCATTGATATTGAGATTTGCACCCGACTCGGCCTGTAAATTTCCCACTAGACCTGCAGCCTGTTCAGGAGAGTAGCCCTGTGAAATAAAGTAGGCCATGGCCTTTTGAGCATTGGCTGTTTTTCCAGCGGCCGGTCCGGCCTTGCCGCCACCAAACAACGGACTGATTTCACCACCTCGGCCGGTTCCGGTTGTGCCCGAGCCCGAGCCCGGAAGCACTGCTGTGGCCGCGCTTTCAGTTACGCCGGCTAATTTTTGCATGGCTGTGGTAGCAGGCGTAATGCCCAGTCTAATAAAGTCCTGCATGGCATGAGCAGCCGACAGTTGATCCTGACGCATGGCCACCTGTGACTTGATGTTTTTGTCTCCGTTGACTATCTGTTGTATCTGTTGTTCATTGCCTGATTCCAGGGCCTCAACAAAGTCTTTGCTACTCAGTTGAACAGCGGCAGCGGCATTTCCAAAGGTGTTTCCAAAACTCTCTGATCGCAAAGATCCTTCAAACTGCCTCAACACTTTACCAGCACGTTGGCCTGCTGTGCTCAAGGTCTGCATGCCTTCCTGTACAGAGAAATTTTGACGCATCAGCATGTTGGTCATTTCGGGACCATACAGTCTCATGGCCTGCTGTGCTTCTTTGGTGTTGGCAAATCCTGACATCAAGTCCTGGAAGCCTTTTTTGGCGCCTTCGGGCACTGACTTCAAGATCAGTTCATTGGCTGCCATTTGATTCTTGGCTCTTTCTTCTGCTCCTTTGTCGCCACGTGCTCGGGCTTCTTCTTCTTTTCTCTCCAATGCTATTCTCACACCAATATAGCGTTCATTTGCCATTCTGGCTTCGGTCTCAGCCTGTTGTGCCTCAGCATTTTTACCTGTGAGTTTGGTAACTAGGTCCAGTTGTCTTAGATAATCTGCTGAGCCTTGAGCCAGTTCTGCTGTGGTCTTGCGCTGTGCTGTACCACTCAGAGTTTGAATGCGCAGATACCCAGCCATGCCCTGATTGATGTCTTCAGTGGTCATGCCCAGCAATCTAAACTCTGTTTCCAGACCGGACTTGTTGATTTTGTCAGCCACCGACGCAAATGCCCTTACACCTTGATTGACAGTGCCGCCCAACAGAGCCAGAGATTCAGAATTTTTTCCAATCAGGTTGATAAATTTTTCCGATTCGCTTTCGATGTTGTAGTTGAAACTTTTTACAGATTCTGCAATGTCATCAAAACCTTGTGCATTGGCTGCACCAAATCTGCTGAGTTGTTGATAGTTTTCAAACAGTTTGTCACTGAGTTTGTTGGCTGCCTGTGCATAGTCTCCGGCTGCTGTGGCCGCTGCCGCTAGGTATTTTCCAAATACAGGTATTGTCTCCAAAAATCCTGCCAGTGCCTTTGTGCCAGATTCTATGGTGTCGTTGTAGACCGACGCACCTTGTGCGCCGGCTCTGACTTCTTTGGCCATGTTGTACACAGATGTGCCCAGACTTTTCAAATTGTCTTTTAAGATTGCACTATAGTCTCTTATGCCTTTTGATGCATCTTTGAATGCAATTTGCATCTCTTTGGACACTGTGCCAGTACGTGCAAATTCTTCATTGAATGCATCAAATACACGTTGGATTTCTTCGGGGGTCATTTGTTCAGCCATAACTATATTTACCGGAGCAAAATATGCAACAATCAAACCCTCTCAGCCAGTTTTTCAGACAACCCTCAATTCACATTCGTTTGCCATCAGGCGGTAAATTCTATCCTGCAGGCACGTTAAACATGCCACCCAATGGCGAACTGCCGGTGTTGCCCATGACAGCAGTGGACGAAATAACCTATCGCACACCCGATGCCTTGTTCAACGGATCAGCCATTGTGTCGGTGATACAGAGTTGCATTCCCAGCATTCGCAATGCCTGGTCCATGCCCAGCGCAGATATTGACGCTGTGCTTGTGGCCATAAGAATTGCCAGTTTTGGTCATGGTATGGATATGACCACCATGTGTCCCAAATGCCAGCATTCTGAAGATATCACCGTTGATCTTAGACAGGTAAACGACAAAATACAACCCGGGGACTACAACAAACAATTGGCCATGGGCAATTTGGAATTTTATTTCCGCCCGTTGAGTTACACAGAAATCAATCAAAACAATCAAACACAATTTGAACAGTCGCAAGCCTTGCGTATGATGAGCGATGATACAGTAGAAGAGACTGCGAAATTAGAGCAATTGAAAAAGAGCATGCAGGTTATCAATGGCCTCACTATCAAAACAGTGGCACAAAGTATTAGTGCTATCAAAACTCCCGATGCCTTGGTCAGCGAACAGCCATATATCCTGGAATTTCTCAACAACTGTGACAGCAAACTGTTTTCCCAAATCAAAGACCACGTGATAGCACTCAAACAGAGTACTGAACTCAAACCACTGGACTTAAAATGTTCAGAATGTCAAAATGAGTATGCGCAACCATTCACTCTGGACATGTCAAGTTTTTTCGAGAACGCCTCCTGATCTCTAGCCCTGAGCAGATCAATAAACTGATAGAGACCATGGACAACGAGTGTCATCAGATTAGAAATGAGGCGATCAAACTCAGTTGGTACATGCGAGGAGGTCTATCCTATGATCATGCCATGGCCATGAGTCATCATGAAAGAACCTTGGTAGGCGAACTGGTCAAAGAGAATTTAGAGACAACAAAAAAATCAGGACTACCTTTCTTTTAAATCATTATGAACCTAAAACTGATTATTCCTACCATATCCAACTGGCCGAGGCCAGGAGTTGACTTTCTTGACATAACCCCTGTGTTGGAAACTCCCCCAGCCTTTGCACACTGTGTTGAATGGCTGATCAAGTGTGCTGAAAAAATTAGCGCCACCAGTCTAGTGGCCATGGAGAGTCGTGGCTTTCCTTTTGCATCTGCGGCTGCATACGCCGCGGGCTTGCCCTTGGTACTGGCACGAAAGTCAGGCAAATTACCTGGCCCGGTCTACCAAAAAATCTATGCAACAGAATACAGCACAGACTGTGTGGAGATTAAAATATCAGCCTCAGTGGGTGCTCGACCACTGGTGATAGATGATCTCCTGGCCACCGGCGGTACCCTACAGGCAGTGTCAGAACTGTTGACTCATAATTTTGCCGTTACTCAGGTGTCAGCCGCAGTGATTGTGAATCTAAAGTTTCTGTCCGGCGAGGCTGTGCTGAATAAGCAGTCAATACAATTGTTTTCACTGGAAGACTATGTATGATACCATTGTCCTGATAGCCTTGCCTGAAGAGGCGCCCAATCTTGCTCACATGATGAACTTGTTCTACACAGGTGTGGGCAAGATCAATGCTGCCATGACAGCATCAGAGATAATTGCCAAGTATTGCCCACAGCGCATCATTAACTTTGGTACTGCCGGTGGAATCACTGTTGCGCCAGGATTCTATCAATGCACTAGATTTTTACAGCGGGACATGACCTGTGAGGCTTTGGGCTGTGTGCTAGGACAAACTCCGTTTGAAACAGGTGTACATATTGGAGACTCGACTGGATTGACTTGTAGTACTGGCGACAACTTTGTGATGAATCCAAAACTGGAGATACCAGCAGATGTAGTAGACATGGAAGCCTATGCCATTGCCAAAGCCTGTGCAAAGTATGGAGTTGAGTTTGAGTGTTGGAAATACATCAGTGATCAAGCCAATCAAGATGCACATGGTGATTGGCTACAATCGGTTGCTCAAGGACAATCACATTACATCTCAAAGTTAAAAGAACTACAGTTACTATAAAGACTTACTACGTAAGTCTGTTGTTTTCGCTTGCGCTCAACAACTGATTGTTTCTCTAACTGTTTGTTTTAAGTATCATCCAGATTATGTGGTCATAATTCACCGTATGCACGGTGAAAATGAGAGCGCATCATCCGAGTGACAGCAGTCATCTATACTAATGAGATTTATACTTTTTAAAAGTACAACTTCTTGCGAAATTATATTTTTTAAAAGCACAACGGAGGCGGTTGACCGGTACCCCCTACTCACGCTTCACATATCAACGGAACCCTAGTAACCCGATATAGATCCAAGTCCTATGAGCCGGGGTTGTATCTGTTTCACAGAGCCCCGACCATTTGTTGCCTTAAGTTAGCAATTTGCCTTTGACGCCCAAGTCTAAATATGGTATCTCACATATCCTCAATGGGGCTGAGCCATAGCACTCAGCACACGGTCGTGATCGCTGCCTGTTAAATTTTGTTTAGTATTTGTCGGCCATGCACCCTGACTTGGATGTGACCGTTGTAATAATCTGTAGATTCCAATACCCGTCTTGCAAATTGTTCTCTTGCTTCCACATAACTACATTCAGATTTTGATCCGCAGTAGTAGAGTATTTCTCTGGTGAAGTTTTTGGTGCCTAGTGTGATTACGTCTGCGGTCAATTCTGGAGAACTTCCATAATACGTCTGCCAATCTGAGTCGATTTTAGAGCGTATCTTCTTCCGCTTTTTTATGCCGTTTTTTTGCGTTACAGTCTTGTATGTGGTTTTTGCGAATTTTGCTAATTTTTTGCCTATGTACTTGCGTCCAGTGAGATTACATGTGATCAAGTAAACAAATCCCACACAGTCTTCAGGCAACGTCTCTACTGGAGTGTTTTGATATTGCCATGTCATATAATTGTAAGATTTGTCCTTGAATTATAGTTATGCCTTGTGATCGAAATTGACGTAAAAAGTTGCCTCTTCCACCACTGTGTTTTGACTCACAGCAGTAGCATATTGTATAAAATTACTGATATCGGTTAAATTAATGCCGTTTCCGGTCCAGGTAGGGCGGCCACGGCTGAGTTCTGTGTCTAGTCTGTCTAGTGTAATCAATGTTGTTTTAAAAGGTACTAGATTTTGTTTGAATGCCTGTGTGCCTTGACGACTTGCGTGTTCAAGCGCGGCTTTGCTTACCCTGTAGGTTTCAAATCTAGGCTCGGGTGCAACGATATTTTTAGCGCCAGTTGAACCAATGTTAAAAATATGCCCGGTTTTGCTCGCAGCCTTCCAGGCATCATACACAGCAAAG
>Ga0209084_1003592_pt1 | contig 11330 bp, 7 predicted proteins | sample C_130820_MF_Meta_FD_187309 | JGI IMG/M metagenome (GOLD analysis project Ga0209084, IMG submission 187309) | Freshwater microbial communities from Lake Croche, Canada to study carbon cycling - C_130820_MF_MetaG (SPAdes) (version 2) | ecosystem: Environmental > Aquatic > Freshwater > Lake | place... | reverse complement strand
ACATCATTGCCACCGATGGCGTGTCTACGTTTCAGCTCTCCACGACTTCGGGCGGTTCGGCCATCACAACAACGGTGGGCGCTACCACCAGTTTGGGATTTACGGCCAACGCCACGGCAATTACTGGGTACGCAAACCCAACAGCGTACTACATCATTGCTACCAATGGTGGGACCACATTCCAGTTGTCCACGACCGCAGGCGGATCGCCGATTACGACTACATTGGGGCCAACCACCGGCCTTACGTTTTCCGCGAAGGCCTTGGCCATCGCAGGCTACACCAGCCCCACAACGTACTACATCATAGCCACCAACGGATCGACGACGTTCACGCTGTCGACCACGGCCAACGGATCAGCGGTTACGACTGGAATAGGCCCAGCAACGGGCCTTACGGTGTCATCCTTGGCCACGGTGATCACGGGGTATACCAGCCCAAAGATCTACTACGTTATCGCTACAAACGGCACAAGCAATATTCAGCTTTCGGCCACCTCGGGCGGCAGCGCAATCACGACAACCATCGGCTCGGCTACCGGTCTGTCCTTCCTGCTCAATGCTCCCTCGGTCCTTAGCGGCGTGGCCATCACGGGCACGGCTGGACAGTTCTCCTGCACCGCAGCACCGGTTACGCTGGTGACGGGCCAGCCCGTGGTGATCAGTGGCACGCTGGGCGGCACCGGATCGATTACCGGCTACGTGAACCCCACGACTTACTACATCATTGCGACCAACGGCTCCACGACTTTTACGCTCTCGGCGTCTTTGGGCGGATCGGCCATCACCACAACGGCTGGAACGCCAACGGGCCTGACCTATACGCTTTCGCCCGCTTCAATCCCCGGGTACACCGGATCGAACAGCTACTACATCATTGCCACGAACGGCACCTCGACGTTCCAGCTATCGGCCACTTCGGGCGGGTCTGCGCTGACCACGGCTATCGGAACCACGACAAACCTGACGTTTACAGTATCGGCGCCAATCACGGCCACGTTTGACAACAACATCGCCGTCTCCGGCGGCTGCGTGGTGATCCACCCGTACCTGTTCGTGTACGGCAACAACGGCCTGATCCAGAACTCCAGCGCTGGCGACTTCTCCAATTGGGTCGCGGCGGACGCCAACGCCAACAACGTGGCCACCGGAAAGATCGTCAAGGGTCTACCTATCCGTGGCGGCTCTACGTCGCCCTCTGGCCTGTTCTGGGCCGCTGACGCCCTGATCCGCGTGAGCTTTCAACCCTCTACCGTGGGCGGAATTAACTACTACTGGGGCTATGACCTGATCAGTAGCCAGACCTCAATCATGTCATCGAGCAGCGTGATTGAATACGATGGAATCTATTACTGGTGCGGCGTGGACCGCTTCTTGATGTACGGCGGTCAGGTCCAAGAGATTCCCAACAGCAACAACCAGAACTATTTCTTTGACAACATCAACCTGCAGCAACGCCAGAAGGTTTGGGCAACCAAAATACCGCGTTACGGAGAGATCTGGTGGTTCTATCCCAAAGGCGATGCGACTGAATGCACCGATGCAATCATCTACAACGTGCGCGACAAGACGTGGTACGACGCCGGTCAAGCTATTGGTGCTCGCCGGTCCGCCGGTGTGTTCTCGGAAGTGTTTCCCAAGCCGATCTGGGCTGGCAATGAGCCTAACTCTGCCAATACCTATACCCTATGGCAGCATGAGACCGGCTACGACCAGATCTACTTGACCAACGTAGACGCCATCCAGAGCTACTTTGAGACCTTTAGTATCGGTACCCTTGGCGGCTTGGTTGGTACGCAAACACAGCCCGCAGATAACCTCTGGACACGTTTGGAGCGCATAGAGCCTGACTTTGTGCAGACCGGTGACATGACCGTTGTGGTTACTGGTCAGGGCTATGCGGAAGACACTGTCGTGGAGTCAGCGCCGTATACGTTCTCTCCGAACACCTTGAAGATTGATATGCGTGAGCAGCGCCGCGAGATGCGCTTGCGCTTTGAGTCAAACACCTACAACGGCACCTACCAGACGGGCCGAGTGATCTTGTCCCTGACCACCGGCGATGTCCGCAGCACGGGTAACCCATGAGCGCCGCACAAGTTTACGATCCCCGCAACCTTACTTGGGACGCTTGGTGCGCGCTCATGTCGGAACTATTTGCTGCTAACCAGCTTGGCGTATCTCCGGAGGCGCAGTGGCGTGAGTGGGCAGATGCGTTGTCAGGCATTGGTCGTTTTGTTGGTTGCCCGGGCGCACATGGTTTCGCTACATGGCAGGACTGGGCCTTTGCCCTTGCAAATGCATTGAGGAAATAGTATGCCGGGACGTCCAGACATAAATCCAGTAATAGCGCAGGTCACCGCAGACACGCCCGGTGCCTTGCCGGTCTATGGCGGGCGCGATGGTCAAACAATTACTGGCTATCAAGTTCCTCAAAACGTTGGAAGCCCACCGGCTACGCAAGCGGAGCTAGATGCAGCCAATGCAATGCGCGATGCTATTTCCAAGCAGGTTGGTACAACAGTAGATTTTGTTTATCCGCAAACACGTGTAGTGCATGATGGAAACTTAGCTGAAGACACAAACGCTGCCCCAATTGGGTTTAGGTTTGACAATGGCCAGAGCCAGTATGTTGGCTTGGATCTCAACGGTAATGTTACCGGCGTTCAACAACGGGGCGGCGGTTTTGCTCAGGTTTTACCTTTTATAGAAAAGGCGGTGGAGTTTGTATTCCCCGCCACCATCCCATTTATTGAGGGCGCAAATGCAGCTTATGCACTGTCCCAAGGTAACTATGCTGGCGCACTTGCTGGATTAACTAATACTGGATTGAATGTTCCGGGCGTAGATGCATCAACGCTAAGTACAGCAAAGACGGCAGCCAACTACGTCAATGGTGCCAATGCACTTGCCAAAGGTGATCTTGGCACATTCTTGAATTCTGCCTCTCAAGTAACTAGTGACCCAACGCTAAAGACTATTGCACAAGATGCGAGCATAGCAAATGCAGTTGCAACTGGAAAACCCAGTGCAATTTTTAATGCATTGACAGGAAGCATTGCAAACAATACCGGCGTTGATGTTAAAAATGCTGCATCTATCCCATCTTTGCCTTCTATGGGTGGAGGCACTGGTCTTAATATTTCGTTGAGCGGCAACGCAATAACTAGCGATTTGCCTGATGAGCCACAACTTTTACAAGGAAGTTTTTTAAATAAAAATAATGCCGATATTGCTTCTGGCAATACGATGGGAGCGACGGATAAAAACTTTTTCCCCGGCGTACCATTAACGAGCAATAGTGATATTGAAAACAATATTGCAAAAAACTTTACGCCTAAAAATGATACAAGCAAATTAATTGCATCAGCAGAAGACACTGGCGGTTTATCAAATGATGCGCTTGTCAATCAAGTAGCAGGTTGGAATCCCACCAAGACAACGATGTCTGGCGGAGAGCAAACTGCATCTGCGGATGAATCTGGCTTGCCGGTTAGCTCCGATATTCTGGATAGAGCGACAAAGTTCCAGCCAGTAGAAATCGCTGGTAAACAATTGACAGCGGATGAGCTTCCCGCTTTGCCAGACGTTACCCCATTGGGTGGGTATGAATCTACAAATCTTGCACCTGTTACGGTCACCGGCAACCGCAATGTAATCACCGATTCTGGCCTACCAGTAGATCAAAACATAGGCACATCAAACGCCTCTGCAGAATTAGCGCCGGTGACAGTCACCGGTACTCGTGGTAACAATAATAATATCAACACGATCACCGACTCTGGTTTACCTGTTGATGCCAATGTTGGGACAACAAATGCGGCAGCAGAACTTGCTCCTGTAACTATTACTGGAAGCAGAAAAAACAACATAATTACTGACTCTGCATTGCCTGTAGATCAGAACATAGGCACATCAAACGCTTCTACGGCATTAGCGCCGGTGACAATTACCGGTACTCGTGGTGATAATAATAATATTAATACGATCACCGATTCAGGTTTACCGGTAGATGCAAGCGTTGGTTATCATAACCCCGTAACGGATTTAGGTCGAGTAACTATCCAAGGAGATCGTGGTAATAACGTAGTAACGGATTCTTCCCTGCCGGTCAATGCAGATGTCGGTCAAAATGTATTGAATTCTGTTGACGTAGTTGGTAAAAGAAATCTGATTACGGATTCTGGTTTACCGATAGATGCAAATGTAGGGACAACAAGTGCGGCAACAGAACTTGCCCCTGTCACTGTTACTGGAAGCAGGGGAAACAACTTAATTACCGATTCCGGCTTACCGGTAGATGCAAACGTAGGCGCCTCAAACACAGCACTTAATCCTGTCACTGTTACCGGTACTCGTGGCAACAACACAATTACAGATTCTGCTTTGCCGGTCAATGCAGATGTTGGTCAGAATGTGTTGAACTCGGTTGATGTTACGGGTAAAAGAAATCTGATTACAGATTCCGGTTTACCAGTTGATGCCAATGTTGGCTTACATAAGACAGATGCAGAACTTGCACCAGTAACAATTACTGGGTCTCGTGGCAATAACTTAATTACAGATTCGAGCTTACCTGTAAATGCTGATGTAGGTACAAATACTTTAAGTCCTGTAACAATTACTGGTACTCGAGGTAATAATTTAATTACAGATTCTGCTCTACCTGTCAACGCTGATGTCGGTACAAATACGCTTTCCCCCGTAACAATTACCGGATCTCGCGGAAACAATACGATTACAGATTCGTCTTTGCCGGTTAATGCAGACGTCGGTACAAATACATTAAGCCCCGTAACAATTACTGGCACTCGTGGCAATAATTTAATTACAGATTCTGCTCTGCCGGTTAATGCAGACGTTGGTACAAACACGCTTAGTAATGTAGAAGTTACTGGCAAAAAAATAAATGGACCGACAGATTTGGATACTGTTACGGTAACTGGTAAAAAAGAAAATCCATTGCCACTAACAGTGGATGAGTTGCCTGCGCTGCCGACGGTTACACCACTGCCACCTGTAGTGTTGCCTCCAGTGGTACCGCCCGTGGTGAAGCCTCCTGTAGTGCCGCCAGTAGTGCCGCCTGTGACACCAACAACTACCGGTGGTTTGCCAACTATTAATGATCCAACAGGCATCGCAGGCAAAGTATTGACGCTAGGAAAGATGGGCGATAGCAAACATTATGAAGAAGGCCTGAAGCAGCTTTCTATTCCAGAACTAAAGCGCTGGGAAGAATTGAACAATGAAGCATTGTCTAACGTAGACGTATTTAAGAATATGCAAGCACTCAACGCACAATACCCATACCAGTACGCCCAAGGCGGAGCTGTGCAAAACTTTGCAGGAGGTGGGGCATCTGACGTGCAGGCCATGCTTGATTCCGCTAACAAAGCAGATGTAATGGATGCGTTAAAAGGTCTCAGTAACCTGAGCTCTGGATTAGAACCGCTCAAAGGAAAAATGATGCAGCTTGGCCAAGTCGGTGTGGCCGGTCAACAAAAGCCCTTGCAGCAGATGTCGGTCATACCCCAGCTTGCAGCCATACTCCAAGTCCGAGGGATGAAATTTGCCGACGGTGGCCGAGCTGACCACGAGCACCCAGAATATGACGGCATCCCAGTATTTCGCACCGGCGGCTTAGACGGGCTGGGCGGCAAGTACGTTGAGGGCAAGGGCGACGGCACCAGCGACGACATCACGGCCATGTTGGCCAACGGTGAGTACGTCTTCAGCGCCGATGTGGTTTCTGCGCTCGGAAACGGGTCAAACAAGGCCGGTGCCAAGGAACTGGACCACATGGTGAAGGCAATACGCGCAAGGGCACGCTCAGCCCCTCCCGACAAGCTCCCACCGGATGCCAAGTCGCCGTTAGAATATCTCTCAAAAGGAAAGAAATATGCCTGATTTAACCCAATCATCGGCGACGACAAGTACGACCACGCCGGGTTATTACACCGACTACATCTCTAACCTTGCAAAACAAGGCACGCAGTATGGTGTTGGCGGAGCAAACGCGCCTACCTTTGTCGGTGCCCAGCCCTTGCAGCAACAGGCATATGACACAGCCAAAGCCAATGTAGGCAATTACCAGCCCAGCCTAGACGCTGCCGGTAACCTGATGACTCAGGCTGCGGGTACAGACATCACCGGCGCATCCAATCCCTACCTGACGGCGGGAACTACGACAAGCGGCCTGTCGGCGGCCAACCCTTACCTGCAAGCCGGAACAAGCAGCGCTGCCGACTTGGTTGGCAACTACATGAATCCGTACACCCAGAACGTGGTGGACCAGATTCGCATGGCCAACCAGCAGAACATTGCCCAGAACCTCTCCCCCGGCATTACCGGCGGTGCAGTAGGGTCCGGTCAGTTTGGCTCCCAGCGTGGCGCTAACGCTCTGGCTCTGGGCATCTCCAATGCCAACATAGGCGCCCTTGGCAAACAAGCTGAAGCATTGCAGTCTGGTTATGCCCAAGCCCTTGCAGCGGCCCAAGCACAGCGTGCCGGTCAACTGACGGCAGGTCAGACCTCTGGACAGTTGCAGAACCAGTTCAACACCAATCAGGTTAATGCTGGCCAAATCGCCGGAAACATGTCCACGCAACAAGCCCAAAACCTGCGTGATGTTGGAACCCAGCGCCTAAACCTTGGCCAGCAACAGCAGACCCAAGGCATTGCCGACGTAAACCAACTGGCAACAATGGGCGGCCAACAGCAGCAGATTCTGCAAAACCAGCAGCTTTTTCCGCTAGACGTGTTGGCCAAGCAAGCTGCCGTGTTGAGCGGTGCCCAGATCCCAACAACGCAAACGCAGACCATGAATATGTCTCCGCTATCTGCTATCGCAGGACTTGGATCTTTGGGTATCGGACTCAACACCAAAAACGCCAGCGGCACTACACCATGGGAAAATATTATGAGATCGATTGGTTTAACTAACGTACCTACGGGCACGCCAACTGGCGTTCTGCCAATTGATCCAAATGCACCGGTGCAGACAGCGGAAAAAGATCCATTGGATTTTTAATCCTTTGTTAAAACGTAAGGAATAAATCATGGCAGAAAACACGGGTCTCCCAGACATCAGTAAAGCCAACCTTTATGGCATGACGGATGAAGACCGTCAACAGTTGCTTGATGCCAACGAAAAAGCCTTGCAGGCGCTGCAATCGCGTTATGAAAACCCCAACTGGTTCAATGTAGCCGCAGGGTTCTTCAAGCCCCAATTGGGTGGATTTGCTGCGTCCTTGGGCAGCGCATCGCAAGCTCTCGGTGAGAGTTTAGAAAAGCAACGCGCTAATGAGCTGCCCGTTGCGCAAGCTCGTGCTCAAGTTGCATTGATGAGAAATCAAATGAGCCAGAGCAAAACTGCCGCCGGCATGGCCGCCGACCTGCTTAACAAGCCGGGTGGATTAACTGGCGAAGACGTGGCAAGTGTCAGCCACTACGACCCAGCTCGCGGTGAGATTCTGCAAAAAGAGTTGACTAACCAGCAGGCTTTAAGAAAAGAAATTATGGAGGCGCATGCGGCTGGGCGCAGCGATGCTGAATTAGCGGCGCAGTATGGTCCCCGATTCAACTTGTTATACCCGCAAGGAACACCCAATGTATCTGCTGTACCGGGGGCAGCAAAGCCGGCTCAAGCAAAAGGTGCCGCAGGAGTTGATATTGATAAGCCTCCCATGGAGTCTGGCTTAACGCAGAGTGTTTGGGACACTATGCCATTGAAGCAAAAAAATCAAGTAATTGAAAATATAAGCGGAGCGAATACAGAAAACCTATTTGCCGCAGAAAAAGCATTGCGTGAACCAGCACAGTCAGCGCCGCAAGATGTTGCCCGCTTAAAGACAATGCGTGAGCTCGCTACGGCTCCCGGCATGGAGGCTGTGTTTGGAGTGCTTAAAGGCAGCGACTTCATGTCATTGGTTGGCCAAGGGCTTTCTGAGGGCCGCTTAACTGATCGCTTGTCAAATCTTGAAAACATTTTGCGCCAAGCAAATATCAAAGATCCCAATGTTCTTCGAAATGTTGCGCAGTTAGAAAAACTCATCAATGAGCAGAAGATGTCTTCCGGGTTTGGCAGCTTGGCAACCGACCAAGCTCGCGCAATGCAATCGGAGGCCAATCCTTCATTTAACAATCCACAATCTGCATTTGTCAATTTAACTGATGCAATTGCTCACACAAGAAGACATCAATATGACCTGTGGAATGCCGTGTCTGGGAATAACCCAGAAGGCAAGCGTAGAAATGCTTACTCTTTTGTTGGTAGCGAGGAATGGAAGCCATTAAACAAATCATATCAAGAGCGCCACTCAAGTATTTTGAACAACCCAATGAGGCTAGATGCTCCGGCTGATATTTATGACTTTGCGCAAAATCCCAAAACTAACAAAGAGAATGCGCAGATTACAAATACACCTTCGGCAAAAACTCCAATCACGTTGGATGCATTAGATGCTGCAATTGCACGTAAAGCAGCCAAGAAGGGAACGCCATAATGCTTGACTTAGATAAGTTTATTGCCGGGATGGACGAAGAGCAATTAACAAATCTTCGTAAGGTGGTGAAGTCCGCTCAAAAGTACAACATCAATCCCGAATTTGTACTGCCTATGGTTAAGGCGGAAAGCAATTTTAGGCACGTTAAAAATCCAGATTCCAGCGCTTTTGGTGTCATGCAATTGATGCCAGCAACATCGACGTCTTTGAAAGTTGATCCCAAAGATGTAGATGAAAACATTGATGGCGGGATGCGGTTGTTGAAAGAGCTTTCCGAAAACAAAAAGATTGGCACCGACCCATACAAGGTACTTGCTGGGTATAACGCAAATCCCACAACGCCATTTTTGACAAGCGGCAATCTGGATGACCTGCCGTTAGAGACTTTGAATCACATGCGCAATGTCTCCAAATACTATGGCGGTGTTTTGCCAAGCCTGAATGTTGGTGAGCCAGAGGAGCAGCCAACGAATGAAGCGGCCCCATCTGATATTGCCAATCCAAGGGTAACTGCTGGCGCGCCACCGCCGCCAAATACGCGAGACAATTACATAATCCCGGGAAGCAGCACGACTGAAATGTCAGATGCTACGCGGAATTTAATTGGTGGCGGCATTGGTCTAACTGTTGGTGCTGCCGGTGAAACGGCAAAGCGTGGTACACAGCTTGTGCGTGGCATTGGCCAAATGATTGCTGGTACTGGGCAGGCGCCTGTTACCCGTGTTGAGCCCGTGTTGAACGCGGGAGCTCAGACGGCCGAAGAGCTAGCAAGTGCAGCGCAACAGGGTGAAAACTTAGCGCAAGGCGCACAGCAGGCATCGCAAGAAGGGCAAGCCGGCGGCCGTGGTGTAAGAGGCTGGCTTGCTGGTCGGACCAGCAGCGGTATTCCGGTCCCCGACGAGCTGGTAGAAAATGTAGCTACCCTCAAAGGCCAAGGTCGCGCAAGCGCCTCGTTTGCCGAAGCTCAACACGCAGCAAACGTCGAAAAACTACTGGGGATGAACGAGCCGCCAAGCCGTTGGAAACCATCTATGCCGGGCGGCAAAATTGTAGTAAGCACTGCGCCAACAACAACCGGCCCAAGAACTTACGCGCCGGCACCGATACAAGTGCAAGCCGCCCAAACTGGGGTGCCCAAAATTGGAAGCGGTGAAATACCTGTAATTGGCGGAGGAGCGCCCCCAGCACCAGCTCCTGCAGCGCCGGTTGCAACATCACCATTGCCAGTAACTGCACCTGTCACCGAAGGCGAGTCTTTCCTTGGACGAATGGCGCGCTACGGTGGAAACGCTGCAAAGGTATTGAAACCCGTGGCAAACATAGGTTTAAGCGGCCTAAGCGGCGTGCTTTCTGCTCAGCAATTAGCAGAGGCAGATAAACTTAGGCGCATGTATGGATGGTCACCAGAAGTTATTCTTAAATACATGTCTGGTGCCGGCGGAGCTATCGGCACAATACCTACAGCGCCAACACGAATTGTTGGTGGTGCTTTGCAAGTACCGGAGCTTGGTATGCAGGGATACAACTGGCTTCGCACGCCAGCAACCGACTCTGGCGCAGCAAACTACGAAGACTTTAGTCGCTACTAATTGAGCAAATAACACAATACCAAAATATGCTTTTGGCGCACATCAAAAGCAAAACAAAAAACACCGTAACCATTGCCTTCTCCTCCTCGATCTAGGCAGATCGTTAGCCCCCCTCGCAGGGGGCTTTTTTTTACATGTGTTCGCGCTTTTCACGCAGTTTAGCGGCCACTTCGCTGTTAAGCGACTCAACAAACTTGATGCACTGGGTGCGCTCTTCTCGAGCAAACTTCAGTGCTACGGCAGCCTCAATCTTGCGGGCAAATTCCAGCACCTCAAGGTTGTCGCAATAGATGCCATGGGGGTCGATGGGCGCGTCTGGGGCTTGGCTGCGGCACTGCATCACGATCTGTTTGATTTGGTCTTCGGTCATTGGTGGTTACTCTTTAATTGCCAAAAAGAAAGAAGGTGCATGAACATGGCCCAGCCGCGCTTGAGATCGTTCTCGGTCCATTCTTTTACGACGACTAGACCGGGTACGCTACGAGAGATAAACACGTTTGCACAGCGAGCATTGAACACCCCGAGACCTACGCGGTAGGCCGCAAGCTGCATCAGATGATCGTCATATGCATCTACTTTGGCTGGATCGCTAAATTCTTTTGTCTTGATGTCCACAACATACCCGTGACTGTCTCCAGCGGCTGGTGCATATAGATCGCACTTACCGCCAAAACCCGCCTCGTGTGCGAATGAGCGCTCGCTGATCCACTTTTGGTCACCAAAGTGTTGCTTGATGGTTGTGGCGCAGGCTGCAACGCTCTCGACGTGCTTTCCTGTTGGCTTGCCTTCATAGAATCCCTGTACGGATGCGTGGATGTCCGTTCCCGCATCGGCCGCAGATCGGCCCTGTTCTTTTGAATCATGGATTATTCGTTCGCAATAGTCTTTGTCGCTCTCCTCTGGCCGCTTAGGCAGGGTAAGAGCTGCTAACAGTACCTGTTGCTGTAGCCAAGCCGTTAAAGCGGGCTTTGCTGCCACGCCGAGCACGGTGGTGACCGAAGGTACTAGGTTCTCGGTTCGAGCGTCTCTGAGCGTTGTATTGCGCTCTTTGCCGTTCTTGCCGGTGACAGTGTACCTTGGCACGCCGTCACGGGTATACCAGTGCGTTGACTCTGCTGGTCGGATGATGTTCACGTTGCTTCCTTTAGGTTATAAATCTTCGCGCCGTCCATCGAGATGTAGGCATTATTTCTTGCGATACTTCCGCCGTTGATCGTAGCCTGCGTCGTCGTATTCTT
>Ga0209084_1003591_pt1 | contig 11331 bp, 10 predicted proteins | sample C_130820_MF_Meta_FD_187309 | JGI IMG/M metagenome (GOLD analysis project Ga0209084, IMG submission 187309) | Freshwater microbial communities from Lake Croche, Canada to study carbon cycling - C_130820_MF_MetaG (SPAdes) (version 2) | ecosystem: Environmental > Aquatic > Freshwater > Lake... | reverse complement strand
GTGGAACAAGCTGGTCGAAGGGAATCTCTCCCTCGAAGGGAATAAGGTGATCTTCATCAGGCCACCGGGCATCCTGGAGATGTGCGCCCACTGCAAACGGGGCGATCTCCCCAAGCCACTGGGCGTGATTGAGAAGTCCAAGACTCTCCCTCATCTGGGCATGACCGAAGTCATGCCAGTAGCGGAGATGCGGCGTGTCAAAGCGACGGAGAAGAGCCAGCAACTCACGTTCTGTGGGGATAGCCTCGAAGTCACTCCGGTTCTCCACGACTAGGGTAAGTCCCATTGTAGAGGCCTGATCCACAAGCGGCTCCAGCAAGCGAGTCACCCGATCCAGAAACGCAGGACCCTGATTTTCCCTTTTCTGAACGGCATCGAGCTTGGCACGGTTATAGTCACGATCCGCCACCCCCTTGAGTCTCAACTTATCCAGAAGCGAATCGGTCATTCCACGCAGGGGCATGATGCGTCCTAGGTGCAGCACAACAAACCGCGCCCCAAACTCCACAGCAGTCTCCAGGGTCTGACGAGTGAGCCTTGTTGCACGATCCCTCTCTCCCAGTCGATGAGAGGTAAACTCGTAGCAGTCCGGGTTATCAGCCATCACCTCGATCGGCATCGGGCAGAAATTATGAACACTGAGAACTTTAAAATCTCCCCCGGCAAAGGCCCCTCGGATGCCATGAAGTTGCGAGACCGAAAGACCATGGCCAAGCTCGATGGTATCGAATCCCAACTCCAGGATCTCCCGTACAATCGAGGCTCCGTCAGAATGACGACTAGCGTTCCAGTTGGTTGAGAAGGCGAGCATGGCGTCAGATCATACTGCACCCGTCACAAGATGCAGTTCAGAACTTCATCGGCGGTCCGAAGTCCGCTCGCAAGCGCCGAGTCGATGCTGGCATGGGCAACCTGATCCCCAGCCAGCCAGAGATTGAGAGCGGGGCGACGCTCGGGTTGGAATCGATGAAATCCCGGAATTTGGGAAGGAAGTGCTCTCGTGATCCTCACCTCACGGAGAAACTTCCATGCTGCAAAATCAGGAAGAAAACTAGTGATCTCATCTTGAACCAGTTGGGGGAGATGGCCTGCCTGCGGGTTGAGAACAGTCGCTGAAAGAAGTCTTTTCCCCACCGGTGCATATTCGGGTGCCGTATTTGTCAAATCCGTGAAGTGCCTGACGAGAGCCTTTTTACCCTCAGGCAAGACCAAAAGCCCCCCTTCATAGAGAGGGTGATCGCCTGTGAAGTAACAGGTGGAGACCTCGCACCAGGTGCGTCGTTCTTGCAAACCAAGCAATTGGCAGGATGTTGACTCATCAGTGGCCAGAATCACGTGATCAGCCTCGATCTTCTCGCCATTAGGAAGTTCCAATCCAGTGATGCAGTCGCTCGCATCATCCTTGCGCAGGATCTTCTGAACACGTGCACCGTAGCGTTGACGGGAAGAAGGGAGTCGTGAAGCGAGTTGCCGGGGAATCTCCCCCATGCCATTGGTTGGTAACAGGGCCTTTCCAAGAGCGAATTTCTTCAGGTCGTAGCGGAAGATGGAGGCATCGGTTCCAAGATCGTTATCCAGAAAGACACCGGCAAAGAAGGGCCTGAGGAACTTCTCCAGAACATCACCCTCCAGACCGAATCGAGAAATTTCCTGTAATGCAGAAATTCCTGATTCTTGACCAAGCAGCGAGTCATCGGAACGAAGGCACTGAAGGGAGGCGAGCAGGCCAAGCGAGATCTTTTCACGGAGAGAAAATGATCGAATCAGGGGAGCAGCAAGAGGCCAGGATGAATGATGAAGCGGATTGAGTATCCTCTCCCAGCCTTCATCGCCAACCATTAGGGCACCGCTCTGAAAATAACGGGGTTGCAGCGCCTTAAGATCCAGAAGGCTGCTCGCCGTGGGATAGGAATCGAGAAGTACCTGAAAGCCCCTGTCGAGACGATAGCCCTCCGGAGTGATCTCCGTGGCAACCCGGCCTCCGGGATAAACATTAGACTCCAACAGCAGCCATTCCACACCGGCTTCCTGCAGGCGGGTTGCACAAGCCAGACCTGCGAGGCCAGCACCGACAATGATCACCATAAGGATTGAGGAGAGGCGTAGCCTGAAAGAATCCCTACACTTTCAGTGGTTCGAGGTGCCAGATTTCGCGGGCATACTCCGAAATCGTACGATCGCTGGAGAACTTACCCATGCGAGCCGTGTTAAGAATCGCCATTTCGGCCCAACGGGACTTGTCTCGGAAGGCAGCATCCACGCGCTCTTGCGCATCACTATAGGAACGAAAGTCCGGCAAACAGAGGAAAGGATCGCTGTAGACGAGATTGTCATGGAGCATGGTGAAAACCCCGGGCGGTTCATCAGGGGTGAAATAGTTCGATCCCACCCAATCCACCACGGCCTTGAGTTCCTCGTCAGCGGCTAGGAAATCCTGCGGGTTGTAACCCTTCTTGCAGAGTGCCTCCACCTCCTCGACGGTCATGCCGCAGATGAAGATGTTCTCCTTTCCAACCTCTTCCTGAATCTCGACGTTGGCACCGTCCAGCGTGCCGATTGTGAGCGCTCCGTTGAGCGCCAGCTTCATGTTCCCCGTTCCGGAAGCTTCTTTGCCAGCTGTGGAGATCTGCTCGGAGAGATCGGCGGCCGGCACGATGCGCTGTGCAAGCGAAACTCGGTAATTAGGCAGAAAGACGACCTTCAACTTGTTGTTGATCCTGGGATCGGCATTGATCTTGGCACCGACGGAATTGATGGCCTTGATGATATTCTTGGCCAGATCATAACCGGGAGCCGCCTTGGCACCGAAGATGAAGACACGGGGTGCGATATCCAGCTTGGGATTCTGTAACAGGCGCCGGTAGAGGGCTAAGATGTGCAGCAGATTCAGGTGCTGGCGCTTGTATTCATGAAGCCTCTTAATCTGAACGTCAAAGAGGGCCGAAGGATCAACCTCGATACCGCAATCCCGCTTGATGATGTTGGCAAGGTCGATCTTGTTGGCATGCTTCACCTCCATGAATTGGTTCTGGAACTCAGGATCCTTGGCATAAGCCTCGATGCCACGGATCTGGGTGAGATCGCGTTCCCAGCCGCGACCGATCTTCGAAGTAATCAGGGAACTCAGACGGGGATTGCAGGCCAGCAGCCAACGGCGAGGGGTGATGCCGTTGGTCTTGTTATTAAACTTGCCGGGGTAGAGCGCGTCGAACTCAGGAAAGAGATCTCTCTTCAGTAATTGGGTATGCAGAGCTGCCACCCCGTTCACGGAGTGGCTTCCGACAACAGAGAGATTAGCCATACGGACCATCTGGGGATGTCCCTCCTCGATCAGCGAAAGCTTACGGACCATATCGAGATCACCTGGCCACTTTGCCTCGACCTCCAGAAGGAAGAACTTGTTGATCTCGAATATGATCTGCAGGTGCCTCGGAAGGACTTTTGCGAACAGGCCAACACTCCATTTCTCAAGGGCTTCGGGGAGAAGCGTGTGGTTAGTATAGGCGAAGGTGCGGGTGACAATACCCCAAGCCTGTTTCCAAGGGAGGCCATGAATATCATGGAGGAGGCGTTGGAGTTCCACCACGGCGATGGCCGGATGAGTGTCATTGAGCTGGATGGCCACCTTCTCCGGAAAATCGTTCCAATCCGTGTTACTCCTGCAGAATCGGCGAATGATATCCTTCAGCGAGCAGGCAACAAAGAAGTACTGCTGAATTAGGCGCAGTTCCTTGCCGCTTTCCGTCTTATCGTTGGGATAAAGGACCTTGGAGACTGTTTCGCTATAGTTTTTATCTCTCACAGCCTCGTCGTAACCGCCGCGATTGAAGGCCTCAAAGTCGAAATCCTCGTGCGCCTTCGAGGACCAGAGGCGAAGGAAATTGACAGTGTTCGTTCCGTATCCCGGAATGGGAATATCGTAGGGGATGCCCATCAACTTCTTGGTGCCGGTCCATTTCGGAACATAGTTGCCCAGATCATCGAAGACATTCTCGACCTGACCATAGAGCTCCACCTCGGTAGTGTGCTCAGGACGGACTATCTCCCAAGGAGTACCGTACTTCATCCAGTCGTCGGGAAGCTCCACCTGATAACCATTACGGAACTCCTGTTTGAACAGTCCGTACTGGTAGTTGATGCCATAGCCGATGGCAGGCAAGTCAAGGGTGGCTAGTGAATCGAGGAAACAAGCAGCTAGACGGCCCAGTCCGCCGTTGCCGAGCCCCATATCATACTCTTCATGGCGAAGTTCATCGACATCGAGTCCCAGTTCTTTAATGGCGAGCTCCATGTTCTGGTAAATGCCAGCGCTGTAAAAGCTGTTGATGTAAAGACGTCCCATCAGGAACTCCAGTGAGAGGTAGTATAGACGTCTGGTGTTTTCGGCTCGGTGTTTCGTCTGGGTCGCCATCAGGCGTTCGATGACGACGCATTCGACGGCCTTCGAGGTGGCCAGCCACCAGTCCCGTTTTGTTGCCGTCTGAGGATCGCGAGCTAGGGTGAACTTAAGCTGACTTTCGATCAGGCTCTTCAGACCTGAAACAGAGGTATCGATGCTGGAATGAAATTCTTTGGGAGTGCTCATAGTAGGTAAAAGGGTTCCTGGACTTGCTCCAAGTCTGGCCAATGGGTTTCGTCTCGATGGCCCGCTGTGGCAATCCAAAAATAGAACAAGTCCATCTCTGTCTATAAGCAAACGCCGTTCCAAGTCACGGAGCTTGGATTATCAGCCTTCGGGATGTTACTGTGAAACCACGATGAATTATCGCACACTCAACGAAGACTCGGATCTCAAAATCAGTGAAGTCGGCTTCGGTCTTTGGACCGTCTCCACGGGATGGTGGGGGAGCTATACCGACGATGAAGCGGTGATTCTCATGCGACAGGCGGCTGATCTGGGTATCAACCTGTTCGACGCCGCAGACACTTACGGTAACGGACGAAGCGAGGAACTCATTGCCAAGGCCTTCCCCGCAGGGGAGCGCGCTCGGATCGTGATCGCCACCAAGGTCGGCTACGATTTCGTGAATCATGGCGACGGACGGCGCGGCCAGAAAGAAATTCCCCAAGACTTCAGCCCCTCGGCGATCAGGGTGGCGGTCGAGGCGGCTCTGAAGCGACTGGGCACGGACCACATCGACATTCTCCAGCTCCACAATATCCGCGAGGAACAGGTCAACGATGATGCCTTGTGGGAGGTGATGGAAGACCTCCGCTCCGAGGGGAAATTCCGTCATGGAGGCATCGCTTTGGGCCCTGCAATCGGTTGGATCGGTGAGGGAGCCGCAGCCATCGCCCGTCGCAAGCCCGATGTCGTCCAGCACATCTACAACCTGCTGGAACAACACCCCGGATCGGATCTCCATAAGATTGCCGAGGCCACGAAAGCCCCGACCAAGTTCTTGATCCGCGTCCCCCACTCCTCAGGAATGCTGGAGGGTAAATACACAGCCGATACGGTTTTCCCCCCCAATGATCACCGGAACCACCGACCGAAGAGCTGGCTCATCAATGGTGTCAAAAAGATCGATCAACTCCGTTTCCTGGAACGTCCCGACCGGACGATGGGTCAGGCGGCCATCCAATGGCTGCTGAAGGATCCTCGCACTCTCTCCGTGCTCCCGAACATTTACAACAGCGAACAGATTTCTGAATTTGCAGCCACTTCGGATTCCCCTCCCCTGAATGACGACGAGATGAACCGCATCAGCGAACTGGCAAGCTCCCATTTCGGCTTGGAGCCTGAAGAGCACAAATTCAAGGGAGAAATGGAACTACCTGCAGAACTAGCCTCTCTGATTTCTTAAAAAAATCGGCTTCGGAAGACGATCCTTCACGACTAATGAACGCCTCCCCCAATACCCGTCAGGGGGAATCTCAACTTGTCAGCAATACTTCCCCCGGAGTCGTTGCAAGCCCGATACGCAAACCCGTGAAAAGCGCATCCCATGCCCGAGTCCGCCTCGATCAGCTTCTGTTTGATGGAGGGCATTTTGATTCCAGGGAAAAAGCTCAACGGGCCATCTTGGCAGGTCAGATTACTGTGAAAGGCCAGATCGCCGACAAACCGGGAACGAAAGTGAGTCCCGATAGCGAGATCCTCATCACGGGGCGCGATCGCTATGTCGGGCGCGGAGGGCATAAACTCGAAGGGGCTCTCACAGGGTTCGGGATCGATCCGATGGGATTATCCTGCCTTGACCTTGGTTCCTCGACAGGAGGATTCACAGACTGCCTTCTCCAGCATTGGGCCGCCCATGTCACAGCCGTCGATGTCGGTAGAGGACAATTGGCATGGTCGCTGCGGCAGGATCCTAGGGTCGAGGTCCGCGAAGGAATCAATGCCCGCTATCTGACAGCTACGGATTTCGACCGATGCTTCGATCTGATCGTGGGAGATCTCAGCTTTATTTCATTGACGAAGATCCTTCCCGCGGCATTTCAGTTGCTAAATCCAGAGGGTCTCATGATCGTCCTTATCAAGCCACAGTTTGAGCTCGCACGTGCCGATATCGGCAAGGGGGGCATCGTGCGTGACACGACAGCACGCCTGAGAGCCGTGGAATCAATTAGAACCTGGGTAATCACGGCAGGCCACCGCTTCGACCTCGTCATCGAATCGCCCCTGCCCGGCACCTCAGGCAATATTGAGTTTTTGGCACTACTCCGCCGAGGAGATTCCACAGTGCCGGTTCCCGTCGAAACCAACGACCTGACTCCATCACTCAACCCCTCACCAAACCCATGATTGTTGGACTGATCGCCCATGTAGGAAAAGATGGCTCCGCCAGCCTTGTCCAGTCCGTCACGAGCGAACTCGACCGGCGAAATGCTCCTTATCTCTTGGAAAAGGCCACAGCAGCTCTTATCGGAAAGATATCCGACTTGGATGAGGCCCTTCTTTCTGAACGATGCGACCTTCTCCTTGTCATGGGAGGTGATGGAAGCATCCTTCGCGCGCTTCACCGCTCCAGAGGACATATCTGCCCGATCTTTGGAATCAATATCGGATCCCTGGGCTTCCTGACTTGCCTAGGTTCCGCAGAATATCTCAAGGCCATCGACTGCGTACTGTCGGGGAACTATAAACTCAGCCCGAGAAGCCTTCTGGATGTCACCATCGAGGGACCCAGCGGCAGCGTTCCCCTGGAGCGCGCGTTGAACGACGTCACCATCAGTCGAGGAGAGCGCTCACAGCTTGTGAAGCTGCAAGCCTCAGTGGATAGAGCACCGCTCACCGAATACCATGCCGACGGACTCATCGTTGCGACGCCGACAGGATCCACCGCCTACTCCCTGGCAGCGGGAGGGCCCATCCTGATGCCGGATAGCGGGGCGCTTGTCATCACGCCGATCTGTCCCCATGTCCTGAGCAACCGCTCACTAGTGATCTCGGATAAGAGCAGAGTGGTCATCCGCTCCTCGGGAAATCAGGAAGTCTTTGTCACGATTGACGGACGTCCCCCCAATGCCCTGAAACCTTCCGAACAGGTCGTCCTGCAACTCTCGCCACTGACACTTCCCCTTGCCATGATGCCCGATAGCAACTTCCCTGAAATCCTGCGTCAGAAACTGAAATGGAGCGGCAGCAATATTTAGCTGAGCCTGATCTCCTCTCATGAATACCCTTAGTGATTCCCTGCTGAGCAAGGATGTCAAACTTCAGTTGAAGGCCTCAGATCATCATGATGCGCTGGAGGAAATCCTCTCCCCACTCAGAAGCGATACGCGTATCCGGGATTGGGATGAGCTGCGATTGGCTCTTCTCGCCAACTCTCTAAACGAAACCTTCCGCGAAGTTCCTGGCGCCATTTTTCTTCACCACTGCAGGACCGAAAGCGTCTCCGAGTTGGTACTGGCTGCTGGACTTAGCACTTCCGGGATCATCATGCCGGGTCGTGAGGAAAGAGTTTATTTGATCTTTGTCGCAGCCATTCCCGAGGCCTTGAATAATGAATATCTCAGGATCCTAGGGGCTATTTCACGTGTCTGCAGTGCTCCCGAAACCATGCAGAAACTCCAGAGTCTTGAGAGCACCTCCGAATTCTTAACCTTTTTGGAGAGAGGTTGCCGCGCATGAACAGCCAGCAACAACTTCAGGACGAAACCCTCACTCCGTTATTGGAGGTGCGCGATCTCAAGGTTCATTTCCCAATCCGAACTGGTGTTCTGCAGCGCCAAACCAATGTCTTCAAGGCAGTAGATGGCGTCAGCTTTTCCGTATTCCCGGGCAAGACCGTGGGTCTTCTTGGAGAGAGCGGAAGTGGAAAAACTACGATCGGCAGAGCCTTGGTGAAACTCGTCTCGGCAACCTCGGGAGAGGCTTTCTGGAGGGGAACGGATATTCTGCCTATGACCGAGCGGGAATTCCGCCCACTGCGTCGCAGGATTCAGTATATTTTCCAGGATCCTTTCGGATCCCTGAATCCCCGCATGACCGTGGCCCGGATCATCGGTGAGGCCTTGGAAATTCATTTTAGGGAATTGACTGCGGGAGAGCGTGCCGATCGGGTTGTCGCCCTGCTGCGTCGCGTAGGTCTTACTGCCGAGATGGGAGCACGGTATCCCCATGAATTCAGTGGCGGTCAGCGACAGCGAATCGGGATCGCGCGCGCGCTGGCAGTCGAGCCGGAGTTCCTGATCTGCGACGAACCGGTGAGCGCGCTGGATGTCAGTGTCCAGGCCCAGATCGTGAATCTCCTGCAGGACATTCAGGAGGAACTCGGATTGGCAATGCTCTTCATCGCGCACGATCTTGCGGTTGTGGAACACATCAGCGACTCGGTGCTCGTCCTACATCGTGGAAAGATCGTTGAATCGGGCCCCTCAATTGAAGTTCTGGAAGACCCTAAGGATCCCTACACCCGCGAACTACTTGCCGCTGTCCCGCGAATCTAAGAATAACACCATGAACATCCTCATGCTTACGCGGAAGTTTCGCGCCCTCAATAAGCCGCTTCTGATCGTGATGCTGGCCCTATGCTCATTTGGCATCTATGCGATCTACAGCGCCACCTGGATGAGGGACACTCCTTTCTGGATCAGCCAGATCAAGTGGATGCTGATCTGCATACCCGTCTTTTTCTTCATCGCCTTTAATGATTATCAGTGGGTCAGACTAGGTGCCATACCCCTCTACATCCTGAGCGTTATCCTTCTAGTCCTTGTCTTTTTCATCGGAGTGAAGGTATTCGGGGCCAGGAGTTGGCTGAATCTAGGTTTTGGAAACTTCCAGCCTTCCCAGATGGCGATTTTCAGCGGAGTGCTTCTCTTTGCCCTCTTTCTGAGCGAGAGCAACGGCATGCATCCGGCACTGCGTATTCTCATTTGCCTAGTAATCACGCTTGTTCCCTGCGTGCTCATTCTGATCCAACCCTATCTGGGCGGCACTCTTGTCTGGTTGCCCGTGCTCTTTGCCTTGCTATTTGTTGCAGGTGTCCAGGTTCGCTATCTGGTCACACTCCTTCTCATGGGAGTGGCCTTGATACCCCTTGTCGTGAACTTCGGCCTCAAGCCGTATCAGAAAGACCGGATCCTGATCTTTCTCGATCCATCCCTGGATCCTCAGGGTGCCGGTTGGACCATCAACCAATCGCTTAATGCCATAGGAAGCGCAGGGTTCTGGGGAAAAGGATTTAAAGCTCACAATACGCTCAATGAACTCGGTTACCTACCAAGTACCATCGTTCATACTGACTTCATCTACTCTGTGTTCGGGGAACAGCACGGATTCATGGGAACTATCCTCCTCATCTCGACTTTCGGGATTCTACTCATGAGTGGTCTCTATGTGGCATTCCAGGCCCAAGATTTATTAGGACGCCTACTCTCCGTCGGAATCGTGATGCTCCTCTTTACACACGTTTTCATGAATATTGGCATGACGGTCGCCGTCACACCGATCACCGGACTCCCTCTACCCATGGTAAGCTATGGCGGATCCTTCCTGCTCATTACGATCGCCTGTATGGGGCTGCTTCAAAGTATCTGGATTCACCGGAAGCTAGTTTACTAGGCGAAGGAAGCGCTTTTAATCACCTGCTTTCTCACCAATCGCCCTAACCGAAAAGACGATCCGCTTCAGTGAAGTAGAGTCATCTAAAAAAAGGCATCTCCTCTAACTACAGTCCTGTTGTCTGAGGGACTTTAACGATGCGGTTGGTTTCGTAACCTTGGGCGGCGGCTTTTTGCAGAAGCGTCTGGTAGGAGCTCGCGGGAAGCGTCGGTGTGCGGGCCATGATCCAGATCAGGTCCCGGGAAGGATAGCCGATGGTGGTGGTACTGTAATCAGCCGCCAAATCAATCACTAGATAGGGAGCCTTGAACGGCCAGATAAACTGGACTCCCCATCGGGCATTGGTCTTGGTGTCGAGCACACTCCCGATCGCATGCATCGCTTGGCGTTTTGCCGAGAGATCCTTCTTGTGAAAAGAATAAGTAATATCAATCCGACCATCAGGCCTCATCTTGTAGATATCCATTGTCCCCACATTGTTCTTCTCGACGATCCATGGGATCGTCCCGATCACATACCACTCCCCCATGAACCGATTCAGATCCACATGATTCACCGTTCTCAAAGGTGCTTGTTTAGGTGTCGTCATGCAGCCACACAATAGCGCCGCGTTACAAAGCAGGATCGTAAAAACAGCTGTTTTCATACTTTTATAGTGATCTCAACTTTCTGAATAGCGAAGGGTAAAGCGGTCGATACATCTCCCTCCCCATAAGATTCAGGCAAGAACCACGGGGATTTCGCCTGCTACCAAGATGAGGTTTAGGAGATTGCGTGTATTTTTATCCCTCGACTAAGCAGCAAGCTGAAGTGTTAGCGGAGCTTACGTCCCTGGATGATCTGGATCAGAAGCACCACAAGGGCGAAGACAAGCAGGATATGGATGAACCCTCCCAGAGTGTAGGCGCTGACGAGTCCGAGTGCCCAGAGAACAAGAAGAACGATGGCGATTGTGTAGAGCATGATGTTGGTAGGCTTGGGGTTATGTTTTGATGAGAGATGTGAGTGGCAATTAGTAGTTTACGGAACGCGTCGTGGTAGTCGTGTTAGGCGTGGTCCTGGTGTGCTGGGTATAGGTGGTCGTGGATTGAGGGGGGGCATCGCTTGTTCTCGTTGTGCTGCTCAGCCAGAAACATGACGTCAGCGATAGAGTGATCAAGCTACAGATCCCAATCATGGTTGTTGTTTTCATGGACCAAACCTACCCCTCGACATGACTTATCGCTAGATGGGGAAATGCTTAGAAGCGGCTAATGAATATGCTTAGTGGGTTCGATTGACGAATTATTGCGAACTAAGCGCTTCCACCAATAGAA
>Ga0209084_1003589_pt1 | contig 11336 bp, 15 predicted proteins | sample C_130820_MF_Meta_FD_187309 | JGI IMG/M metagenome (GOLD analysis project Ga0209084, IMG submission 187309) | Freshwater microbial communities from Lake Croche, Canada to study carbon cycling - C_130820_MF_MetaG (SPAdes) (version 2) | ecosystem: Environmental > Aquatic > Freshwater > Lake... | reverse complement strand
AAGTCTACCTAATTCTAACAAATGTTCACGCATTGGATCGTCTTGTGCGACTAGCAATGTATGATCAAACCATTCTTCTAGTTTTTCTTTAAGTGGCTTTAGTCCACCAAAGTCTGTTACCCAGTTACGTGCGTCTAGTGTATCTGCTTCAAATTCAAAATGAAACGACATTGCGTAACCATGAATTAAGTTACAATGACTATCTGCACGCCATTGACGATAAGCTACCGGACCTATCTGATTGTACGTTTTTGTACTGAAATATTTCTTTGCCATGATGTTCTCCTATGTTATTATAGCATAGGACGCAGAATTTGTATACCGGGATGAGCCCATAAGAGACCGGTTATATCTATTTACCTAAATTCATTTCTTTTCGGATATTAGTAGCACTAATTTGAGTAATACTTTCGTCAAATGTTTCTTCTCCTGAGGTATAACCTACTCCACGACCCCATCCAATATGAACAATATTAGGTACAACTTGTATCTCATATTGACCTTGGTATATTGGATCTAAATCTCGTTTAATAAAACCTTTAACTTGGTCAATAGCAAAAGGATTTGAACCTTGCCATCCTTGTACATCACGTACTTGAATAACAACTTGCCCAGTCTTCGCTATCAGTCGTTCAAACAATGCACGATGTCCAGCATGCCATGGTTGCCAGCGACCTAACATCTGTACTGTTTCTTGTTTCCAATCAAAAACTGGTCTACGGCGATTGTCTAGTATATGTTGCCCAATAAATTCTGCCCACTTATCACAGTTCTGTTCTATAATACGGAAATCATATACTTCGGGTGGAATGAATGCCTTATTAGTATCTTCGTAGCGTCCAGCTGCAATAGTGTCTACCCAAATGGTCCAGTCTGCTTTGAAGTTATTACGCATCTCAACCAATGGTGCAACAAAGTCACAGATCACATAGTCACTAGTACACTGCAATGCAAACTCAGCCATACGCAATGATTGACGGATGCGACCTTCGTTACTGAAGTCCCAATCATTGTATCTTTTGCGAATTTCATCAGCATTGAACCAGTCCACTGTGCATGAATATGCAGAAGGAGTCATTTCCATATTTATGGCTCTGCTCATTGGCATGTGTCGCAGTGTAGAATTTGTTTCTAAAAACTTTTTTAATGCAATAGCTAGGAATGTTTTGCCTGCTCCGGGCAATCCCATAATCAATATCTTCTGTGCCATTTAATTATCCTTTTTTAATTCTGCTTCTGCTACACGCTTCCGCAGGCTGGATGAACTAAATGAATGATCTCGCCCATTGAACACTAATTCAATGCTACGTTTCTCACATATTTCTTGTCCAGTGAAGTCTTTTCCTTTGTACTCAACCCCTAGTATACGCACATCTACCGGCAATGTCAATAAGATATCTTCCAAATCTTTTTCTGTATTGTAAACAACTATCTCGTCAACAAAGCGTACTGCACTCAAACTAATCTGTCGTTCTACAATACTTTGAATAGGTGCATTCTTTCCGGGTCTGTCCCATTGTGCGTTATTCTGTAACCCGGCAATTAGGTAATCGCAATGATTCTTAGCTTCACTAAGCATTGCAATATGTCCTGCGTGTAGTATATCAAATTGCGAGAATACGATACCTATCTTAAGACCCTGTAGTTTTAGTTCTTTAATTCGGTTGAATATCATTTTTTCAATGTTCTCCACATCTTTACTTTAGAATGGTCATCTAAGAATTCTTGTTCAGCGGCATAAGTTGGAGCATCAGCCATGATTTCATCTAGTAACCATTTAAGACGGTGTAAGTCTTTTTTAATTTCCCAAGTAGTAAATCCATCATTATGACTAGAGTGAAGTTCTACACCAGCCATATAAATTTGATGATGAACACTATTATAGTCTATTGGTTTACGAAATCCCATTATACCAACTCCTCAACAATGCCAAGAATTTCTGCAACAATAAGCAACGTGCCTGCTTCGGGAATACCAATCATAATAAGTGATATACCTGCTCCGATACGAAGGAAACTTTTTACAAGGCTAACATAAAAATGTCCTCGGCTAGTATCTTTTGGTTGTATTTCCATTATTGTTTCCTTGCCAGTTGATAGAATTCTGCACGTGCTGCTGGATCACTTTTGAATCCACCACCTAGCTTACTTGTAACAGTACTACTACCCGTATCTTCTGCGCCCCTGCTTTTCACACAATAGTGTTGTGCATCAATCATAACCGCAACATCTTCTGTTTCAAGGATGTATTGTAATGCATGGAATACTTGTTCTGTTAATCGTTCCTGAATTTGCGGACGCTTGCTAAAGTATTCTACAATACGATTAATTTTACTCAATCCAAGTACTTTTTGTTTAGGAACATATGCGACAGTAGCCAATCCATCGATTACGACAAAGTGATGTTCGCAGTTACTTTGTACATTAACATTGCGCTCTACAACCATTTCGTTATAGTGCATCTTGTTATCAACTGCTGTACATTTAGGGAATGCTTCATAATCAAGTCCCCAAAAGATTTCTCCAACCATCATTTTTGCAACACGCTTGGGAGTTTCAATCAAACTGTCATCAGTTAAATCAAGTCCCAAAGTGTTCATAATATCATTGAACTTTGCTTCAATGATTTCAATCTTGTCAGTCCTACTTAATCCATTTGGCTTAGTAGGAGTCTCAACACCCATCTTAACTAAGTGTTCGTGAACTTTTAATCCAAGTTCGGGGTCTGCTTTAGTCTTATTAAAACTCATTTATTTTCCTTATGTGTTGTGTAAAATTACCTAAATCCCAGTCTTTGTTACAGCAAAGACAGCTAACTTTTTTGCCTTGCAATTGCGGACCAGTTCCTCTTATTTTAGCATTCTTGCTGTAGTTTTGTCTAGCAATTTTGGATCTTACTTTTCCCGTATTGCCTTCTGATATTTTTTGTTTTGAACTATCAACATGTGGTATATCTTTACGAAAAGTGTTACCTTTTATCTTCTCTGATTGGGCTAATCTCCCTGCATCATTTTCTTTGGTTTTACCTAAATTGCGTTTACTCAATCTTCGTTGATGTTCTGCTTTTCTCTCCGGTGAATAATTTTTTATAGTTTCTAAACGCTTGCGACTCGCTTCTGGTCCTAAGTCTCCGCCATATCCACCTTTAGCAACATTATATCCTTGCTGTGTTATGTGAGTTTTTAATTGTTGGATCGTAGGTTCTTCTAAATCACTGATAATTTTACGATTCTGATTTTCTTCTAAAAGAGTTATTATGAAAGAATCTGATCCGTACTTTGCAATAGCATGGTGTAATGGATATTTAGGATTTCTTGAATTAGATACATGAACATTCCATCTTTCATTTATAGAAAGTTTTGTGATACCTATATACGATTTTTCGTTGACCGTATTGGTTATTTGATAAAGTTTATACATATGTTCCTTTCAAAGCATCTATCGTTTATGCTCAACGAGACCAAAGTCTATTAGTTGCCTCTTTGCAACATATGTATTTATCAAAGATTAAGCCTTAGCTTCTTTTCTTGCTGCTTTTTCAGCGGTAATTTCGTTGCGGCGAGCCTTAACTGCTTTAGCTAGTTCACCCAATGCTTTACGGGCACGAGTTCCTGCTGCTGCATTACCTGCTTCAAACTTAGTGTGTTCTACTTCGTATGCTGCCAATTGTGTTTTAATATCTTCATGTGCTTTCATTTTAGTTTCCTTTTAAAAATTTATTTAACTTGGATCGCCTTGACCCACAATATTACCATCTGCGTCAGACAACTCTAATGGTCCCAAAAGAATATAGTCAGTGTCATCACAACTCCATCCTAATTCTTCTAGTCCTTCAAAGTAATCTTCTTCCCATGCTTCTTCTATTTTTGCTTGTTCTTCTCTGGGCATGTCTTCAGGAAATTCCCAATCTGCCCAACAACCATCATCCATGCTTACCAATTCCCAATCGTAATCACTATCACTGAGATTGTATTCACCTTCATTTTTATAGTCAATATCAGGTTGTTCATCACTTTCACAGTAGAATTCGCACCAACGATAGCCTTCGGTTCTAATAATTACTTCACTATCTTTGCGCCAGTATTGTTTTTCAACTGCACTCTTTTTATGCTGTGTTTTTAATGTCCAAGTTGCCATTTTAATATTTACTTTCTCTAGTGTGTTTACGATAATCAGTAGTCATTCGTAGCATATCTTCGCCCTTGCCCGCAAGTATATCACATACTCTGTCAATAGTACTATCATTACGGTTGCTTATTTCTCCCATTCTTGGATGTGGTGATTGTAGTAGTGTTTCCAATTTATTTACAGCATCGTCAATAGACCAAGGAATATACATACGTTCATGGTCATTGGCAAAAGTTTCGGGGAAACTGCGATAAGCAGGATAGAGAACATTGCATCCAAGAGTATCTGCTTCTGATACGGTGTTAGAGACCCAGTCTTGTAACGCACAATTAAATACTACCCGACTATCATTAACAATGTTGTAGTAATCATTTTTTTCTAAATCCTCATAGATTGTTAATTTTCCTGCATCTACCATTTCACGGGTGCGTTGCATATAACTATCGCTGTTAGATTTTAGTTTGCCACCACTACAGACACAGAATTCAACTTTTGATAATCCAGGATGACTGTTCCATACCTCAATGAGATCCATGTAAAAGTCTGGCTGTTTTTCTTGATCCCAACGTGCAGAGAATACTACACGCATCTTGCGTTCATTGAATGACTTGATACTTGCTACACGAGATTGCACTTCATCTTTACCAAATGCTAACCCACTGATATTATAGATTGGAGCAGTCCAACCTGCAATCTTCATGTGCATTACCATTTCTTCATTAGTAGCAAGTACACCGTCTACGAATGAGTCAAGCATTTTTTCATAATGACCCATCCACTTGGACATACCCCATATGTGTACGAAATCATCAGGATCAATACTTTGAGCAAGACAACGAACAAAAATGCGAGGTCTGTGAATGCTATCAATTTGATTGAGTATATAAGGAAGGCTCTCAATACCGGGCTGAAACATATCTTCAAAGTAAACAACATCTTCGCAGTTTAATTCACCTTGTTTCATCATACGAATTAGATTCATAAGTTGGCTCATACCAAAGTATGTGCGACCATGAGCATCTAATACTTGACCAGTTACAATTGCTTGGTCATTGCTGAGTGTTTTTCCGGGCACTACAACGTAGTTGATGCCTCTACGATCAAACACACGAGTATTCCACTCTTGTAACTGTAGAGTGTATCTAGCTTTATAAGGCTCCAGCCCCATGTAATAGAGTTTACGCATTATGGACGAGCGTTTTCCTGCCATTGATTTCGTGCAAATTTGCCTGTAGCAAATTTAGTATACTGACGATATACATAACTCCGTTGATCGTAGAGTTCTGATTCATTGTACTTATAACCATATTCCACGCAGAATTCTAGATAGTTCTCTAGGTCCTCAAAAAGTTGACGAACACGTGGGTTTGATTGAAAAGTTTGTTTTGCCATTTTATTTTCCTTTAAATAGCGAGTGATTGATAAGGTTGTGAAGTTCTATACATAATAGAAGCACCATTTTCATCATCTTCTGAGACTTTGATAATGATATTTCTATCAGGATACCGAGTTGCAATAACCTCATAAAGGTCATCACTGATCATTTCACAACTTTTGTAATCCAACGCAAGAATGTTTTGAGAATATTGATTCTCTAACCATCGTTTGAATTGAATGAACTCAATATCACGGTCGTTGTGAAACACTTCAATCGTCACTTCAAAATGAAATATGTGACGATGTGGAGTAGCTAAAAAGCTAACATCATACTCATCACCTGTTGCCAAGTTAGGGTCTGTTGCTGCTGCCGGGTACTTATGAATACCTTCTTTTTGAAAACGTACAAAAATTGTACGCAATGCTCTATCTTTAATACGCTGACGTTTTTCTGCTTGTACTTGATTTATTTGATCCATTATCTATCTCTTTCATCATCATAACTAACACGTTCATGGTCTTCTTCCCACTGCAACTTATTAAGTCGCTGTATTTCATAGTATATCATACTACGTTGTGATTGCATAGACTTAAGGGCGTCTACATTAAAGTTTGCGTCCTTTTCTGCCTTCAATATTTCTTTGTCAAGGTCTATTGCCCTTTGTTGTAATTTTGCAATTTGTTGCTTGTACATCTTATTACTCCAAAACTAATGCGATAGCCTCATCACTATCTTCTATTTCTTCTACTGGTTCTTCATCTACTGTGAACAATTCTTCAAACATACTCATTGCATTAACCGTTTTCTTACCGCTAATACCCTGACTACCTGATTGAAATTGTTTCCAATAACTACTATGATAATCAATCAAATCTAGTGATTCTTGACGAGTTTTCTTACTAAAGATTTCATCAATTAATTGGGTAAAGAATCTATCACCTTCAAACTTGTGAGTTAACATCTTTGGAACTACACCCGTTTCATATTGACGATTAGCCTCTTGTACAGCATTCATATGCATCCAGACATTGTGACTTTGTAACAAGGTATAGCTTAGTGTATCCCAACTAGTTTTAGTTTCTTTGCCATGTTGTCCTAAGAATCCTACACCACGATAGCATAAATCTTTCATAACTAGTGTATTAGTTACTGGACTATCAGTAAATGACTTATGTATACCATCAGCTAATACAGCATCACGGAACTTACGATTATCATTAGCATATGATTTTTTCTCAGCAGTCTTTTCCATTTGATAAGACCACTTTTTATTATGTTCAATCGTGGTGTTAAAGTAACCTAGTCCTTTAGCAGCACTAAAGAATGGACTAGCACAGTCAAATGTAATTTGAAGTTTTGGATTGTGATATTTGCGAATAGCTTTCTGTACGTCAGTAAACAATACTGCATACTCAAGTATTGACACACCCAAACAGTGAATTAAATCGTGCTTGCCTTCACATAGTAAGCCATCGTATATAATGCCAATAAGTCTACGCAACATCAAATGAACATCAATCTTGTTTTGTCCACCAAATGCCCAACCATTGAAATGATTTTTGGGATAGATGTTTGGATCACAATACTTTTTCATTTCTTCATACCAATCATCTGATTGAGTATGATTGCGCCCCTGCAACACATTTAAAAACTTACATTTCCCTGAGCGATTATTTATAAAGTATTCGTTATTAATATGTGTAGCAGTGATTGCCTCTTCAATAGTTCTAATTCCATGCAAACTATTACCGTTCTTATCTTTCATGTGATAGGTAGTCAATGATTGACTTGGGATATCTAAACACATACCATAATCCATGTATGTGTCCATCCAAGTTAATACTGCTTTGCGTTTCTTCATAGCACGAGGGCAGTTGGGATCTTTCCAATCAGCTGGCCATTGACCTTTTAAAATCTGAAAGCCACCCGAGTCACCCAACATGAACGTACCTTCTTCACGTTCACGAATGATACTCTCATTATTATCATTGACAGTCGTATCTAAGTTGGCATGACCAGCACTGTACAACCCCCACTTGTAATAGTAAAGACCTTCTTTGCTATTAAGAAAGTTTAGTTTCTCTACATCACCATTAAACCCTGCAGGTATACGTGCTTGGTCAAAGTAGTTTTCACCCTTGCGTTGTTTGCCTAAGCCAGCAATATAAAAACTACTGACTGCAGGTAAGAACAATGCCCAGTCGGGGTTTTGTTTTGCTGATAAATTATCTTGTTCCAACTGTTACTTCTTTCTTAATCAAGATTTTAACCATTTCTAGTTGTTCTTGCTTATGCTTAATAGTGTCTAGCAAGTCTTTGATTGCGACATTGGTTTCAGCTAATGCTACTAACTCAAGTTCTTCTTGTCGCTTTTGTCTAGCCCAATCAAGTAATGATTCTGCATCACTAGTTAGACCAACGATTGCATAACTTGTATTCATAACTATCCAATTAGTTCCATCAAACACTTGCATATCCGTACCCCATACCCGAATCATACCTTGCATAGGATTACTGACATTCTGATTGATATAAGGAACACTAGTGTTACCTGCTGAAACAACCGCATACTTACCTATACTGGCTAGACCCTTGATCATTTTTTCTGTGCTGGAAGTAGATAAACGTATGTTGCTAATCCGCTATCAACTGTGATTTCAACTGCACCCTGATCGCTGATACGAACGGTCTTGTCACCAACCAAGTCAAGAATTCCTATGATTTCTTTTACGGGCCACATCAATGTATTAGACAACACGCCAGTGATACCACCTTGAAATACAAAGTTACCGCTGTGAGTTGAAGCATCACCAAAGTAAATCTTCAATTCATTATTGTCAGTTTTAAACACAAAATGCTTTTCTTCACTATTTGCACTTGCTTGCTTTTTAAGACGTTGAATACCTGCAACAGTTGGTTGAAATTCAACGTTCCATTTAGCGCCTTTAAAAGAAACACTGCGAACTTTTTCTTCTGCAATAGTCTTAAGCATAAGACGGTAGTCATTAATAAAGTCACCTGTCTTTGTTTCAAAGTGAATTGTACTAGGAACTTCTTCTCCGTCACGTGGTGTACGGGTTACATTAATCTTGGCATGTTCATCATATTCATCAAAGCCGATGATAGTCTTTAGTTTGCTCAAGTTAGGCATACCAAACACACCAATAAAATCACTGATTGGATTCTTAAATGAACCACTTACAATAACACTCTTATCTTCTGCTACTGCGTTAATTGCAGTTTCAGTCTCAGTACCGGTAACTTTAATCAGTTCAATACATCCCAAACCATGAGTATGGTCAATTAAATCTTTTAAATAATCTTTCATTTTATTCCTTTGTTAAAAATATTTAGGCATTCACATTACACATTATAGTGGAATATTTTGCAATAGTCAATAGCAATTTAACCGAATGTGAATAATTCATCAAACGTTGACTTCACATTTGTATTGCTTCTGATATCCCAATTCAATACTCCAAGCAAGTTATCAATCTTTTCGTCTACTAGAATCTTTTCCATTTCTGCATCATCAAATGGCAACTCACAGAACCAACTTGGTAATCTCATTTCATCAGTTGGGTACGCAATACTAGTAAAGCCTAATGGATTGTCTTTTAGTTTACACACTACAACCTTCATACCATCTACAATTTTCTGACTGTATTGGTCATTGTATACACGGCGCAGATAGTTATAGTTTAATGCAGCACGAACATGTCCGGGCATGTTTTCTCTACCCTTTGCACTCTTTGCTTCTAAGTCTCCGTAATATGTAAGTCTATTAACACCTTTAGGAGAACCTTTAGTCCAAGAGTCTTGTTCACTAAGTTTGTTTTTAAAAGTTTTTACAACTTCAATTACTTCTTCACGTGGTTTACCCTCTTGAATAACCATAGTCAATACGTTTAGTAAAAACTCCTGTACATACTTAGGAGTATCAGCACGTTTCAAGTCAAGCCCCATAGCTTTAATATCACCTAGATTACCGTTTTTATCTTTGCGTTTACCTTCTTTATCAAAGATATTGATAGCATAACGCTTTTTAGTGATAAAGATACTACGGTCACCTATCAGTTCTCTACCTGCTTTGATAATCTCACCATTCTTACGAGGTGCGTGAAATGCTCGTTCCATGAATCCGGGGAATGTTTCGTTTGCTTGGTCAGCAATACTATCATATAAACCGATACAAGTTTCTTTGTTCCATTCTAGTTCACCATTTGCTATTTGAGAACTAAGAGTAGGGTATGCAGTAAAGTAGCACGAGTCAGTATCACCATAAACAATAGCTTGACCATCATGTGAATACTCACCTGCGATTGTTTCATTGATGGTGCTCATCATGTGCCGTACAATTTGACGACCACTTAGTGTAACACTCTGACCAATACGCTTGTCATAGAATCTACAATGTTCATTCAACAATGCACCATACGCCGAGTTCAACAAAATCTTACGAACAAGTTGTCGCTTGTCCCAATAGTCCCTGTCTTCATCAGTAGTTGATTCTTTAAGTTTTTTCTGCATCACTTTACGATCACTATACCAACGTGAAAGTAATCCTGGAACTACGCCTTCTTTCTCGTATGTAAAGATTGTACCATTCGCACTTAGCATCCAAGGACGATGACTATCAAAGACCATCTTCCATATTTCTGCTGCACTCATTTCTTCACTGCGACCATCTTCAAAATCTACAGTGAGAATTGTTCCACGTTCTTGAGCCATGATTGCAGTATATTCTAATGCACCAAAAATGTTTTCCCATAGAATAGCACCAGTCACATCGTCATCACCATTTTTATAACGCTTTTTCAAACTTGCAAGATGTTTGCCCTTGTCAAGCATATACTTGTCTGTTAGCGTCTGTCTAACCTGTGCAACAATTGTTTCTCCTGCCATGTTGAGGGCACGAATAACCGAGGGATAGAGCGAGTTAATGTCAACGGCTCCGACATATTCGTGCATACCTTTTTTGGGCGTAGCAACAAAGGCACCTGCTGCTGGTTGGATTTCTTCTGCATTTTCATTCCTTTTCTTTTTGTCTGGTACTACTAACCCACGTTCATGGGCTTCATTAAAGATCGCCATTTCAATCATAGCCACTGAACCCATAACTGTTGGAAGCAGTACAGTGTTTTCGTGTGCTAGTTGATTGGCTAGTTCTAGGAACTTAAGTTTCTTGTGAATCTTAAACACCAACATCGTATCTTGTCTGTTATACGCAATAAACTTTTCAAAGTCATTGTTGTATAGTTGATCCAACGTACCTTCATACGGGATTTTATTCTCTCCTACTTCCATTTCACCAATCGCATCTAGCTTGTAGCTGTGACGGGATTCATAGTTGTATTTCTTGTAGAGTTGCAAATAGTCCATGTGAATACGACCGATTAAATCGTAAGTCATTTCTTTCTTACCAAATCGTTCGTATTCTCTTGGCTTGGGTAATTGACCCATCAAACAAAACTTGCGTGTATCATCCTTACTCATTACTCTTGTGACACGATTGACCATATAAGGTATATCGTATCCTTCTGAGTTCCAACCAGTCAATACATCAGCATCTTCAATGAGTTGAAAGAAAACATCAAACATATCCTTTTCGTTTGTGAAAAGCATACAGTTTTCAAACTCATTACAAATTTCTTGTGCTGTCTCGGGTGACATGTGCTTGGGAGCAATTACTAAAGTAATCAATTGATCTAGCCAATCTAAGTAACAACTGATAGCAGTTACTGGATTGAATGGATCAGTAGTAGGGCTGAAACCCTTTTCAGGATCAAAGTCTACTTCAATGTCAAAGAAGCAAGTGTGTAAACTTGGGG
>Ga0209084_1003587_pt1 | contig 11339 bp, 5 predicted proteins | sample C_130820_MF_Meta_FD_187309 | JGI IMG/M metagenome (GOLD analysis project Ga0209084, IMG submission 187309) | Freshwater microbial communities from Lake Croche, Canada to study carbon cycling - C_130820_MF_MetaG (SPAdes) (version 2) | ecosystem: Environmental > Aquatic > Freshwater > Lake | place... | reverse complement strand
TTATCAACTACCACATGCCGCAGCAGATGGAGAATTACCTACATCGCGTAGGGCGAACAGCGCGTGCCGGACGTCCGGGACTCGTGGTGAATTTCGTGACCGAGCGCGATGCGCCGCTTGTAAGCAAGCTCGACGTCGTACAGCCGGCACCAAGGGTTTCTAGAGGGACCTCCTCGGCTTCGAAGTCATCCCAATCCAGGCGCTAAAATTTTCCTTATCCTGGTCTGTTTATTTCTCCATGGGCTCCTTTGATTCATGGTTGAGCCAGCAGCTCGCCTCTCTCGAAGACCAAGGTCTGCGTCGCAAGTTGCGAGCCGTTGAGGAGACGCATGGCATCCTCATCACGATCGCTGACCGTGAGCTGATCAACTTTTCATCCAACGACTATCTAGGACTCTCATCTCACCCTGCCATCGCTGAAGCGATGGGGGAGGGGGCTCGTCGCTGGGGTGCTGGATCCACCGCGTCGCGCCTGATCTGCGGGAATACAGCTGAGCACGCCTCACTGGAAGAGGAACTTGCGGCGGCGAAGGGCACGGAGGCGGCGCTGGTTTTTTCAACGGGCGTGGCTGCAGCCACCGGAACCATTCTCGCACTAGCCGGCAAGGAAGATGTCATCATCATGGACAAGCTGGCCCACGCCTGCCTCATCGACGGGGCCCGCGCGAGCAGTGCAATTCTCCGTGTCTTTCCCCATAACGATCTGGAGAAGATGGAATCCCACCTGCGATGGGCGCGCGAAAAATATCCCACCTCGCGCGTGATGGTCATCACTGAATCGGTCTTCAGCATGGATGGCGATCTGGCTCCGCTCCGTGAAATCGTCGCGCTGAAGGAACGCTATGGTGCGATCCTCCTCCTTGATGAAGCACATGCGGTGGGCGTTCGCGGTGCAGGAGCTCAAGGGCTTGCAGGCGAGCTGGGTCTTGGAGATCAGGTCGACATCCAGATGGGAACGCTCGGTAAGGCTCTCGGTGTCTCCGGCGGCTACATCACCGGATCGCGTGTTTTAATCGATTATCTAATCAACCGGGCCAGGAGCTTTGTCTTCTCCACAGCTCCCTCCCCTGCTGTGGCGGCCGCCTGTCGTGCGTCCCTCAGGATAGTTCAGTCAACAGAGGGTGATGCTCTTCGTGCAGACCTTCAGGAAAATCTTCGTCTCTTTGCCTCGGAAATGAAGCTCGCCGACTCTCCGAGTGCGATACTCCCGCTGATTATGGAAAATGAAGAACGTGCTATGCAAGAGGCGGCACGTCTTCAGTCGGAAGGTTTCTTTATTCCTGCAATCCGCTACCCGACTGTCCCGCGGAAAACAGCGCGTCTTCGCATCACTCTAAGCGCGGCTCACACTCAGGAGCAGATCCGGGGACTTTCCAGCGCCCTGAAGGGTTCTGTTTAAAGAGCCTTGGACCCTTGGGAACGCTGGCTAAGCTTGGAGCTTCTTCGCGAGGATCTCTCCCGCGAGAGCGGGATTTGCCTTTCCTTTGGAAAGCTTCATGACCTGACCCTTGAGGAAGTTGAGCGCGGCTTCCTTTCCGGACTTGAAGTCGGCGACAGATGCCGGATTTGCGGCAATGACTTCGTCGCAGAAGGCCTCGATAGCCCCGGTGTCGCTGACCTGCTTGAGTCCCTTCTCCTCAACGATCACGGCAGGCTGCTTACCGCTCACCATCATCTCGGCAAAGACCTCCTTGCCCTGGCGGCCGCTTATGGTTCCTAACTCAATGAGGGCCGTGAGTTCACCGATATAAGCTGCCTGGATGGGGCATTCCGAGAGATCCAGCGAAGCGGCTGAGAGGGCGCTGAGCAGGTCGTTGATGATCCAGTTTGCAACGCTCTTCGGCTTGGGGGAGCCCTTGCTGGCTGCCTCGAAGTAATCAGCCAATGCGGCATCATCTGCTAGGACGGCCGCGTCGTACTCGCTGATACCGTAGTCAACGACGAATCGGTCGCGCTTGGCCTGAGGCAACTCCGGCATGCCGACCTTTGCCGATTCGACTATCTTGGCCGTGCGGACGGGAAGCAGGTCAGGATCGGGGAAGTAGCGGTAGTCGTGAGCGGACTCCTTGATGCGCATGAGCGTCGTCTCGCCGCGGTCGTCATCCCAACGACGCGTCTCCTGATCGAGTTTTCCTCCCGCCTTCACAAAGGCAGTCTGGCGCTCGATCTCGAAGGCGAGAGCGCGGCGGACTCCACTGATGGAATTGAGATTCTTAAGCTCTATCTTGGTGCCGTATTCCTTCTGGCCGACAGGTCGCACGGAAACGTTCACATCGCAGCGCATCTGGCCCTTCTCCATGTCGGCATCGCTGATTTCACCATAGACAAGTATCTGACGCAGTGCCGTGAGGTAGGCGAAGGCCTCCTCGGGGGAAGCGATGTCGGCCTCGGAGACGATCTCCATAAGCGGTGTGCCGGCGCGGTTGAAATCAATGCCGCTGGCAGTCTCGAGATGGAAACTCTTCGCCACATCCTCCTCCAAATGGATGCGGGTGAGCCGGATCTTCTTGCCGGGGGTCGCGATCGTCTTCTGGGCATCCTTAGGATAGGCAGTCTCGTGGAGAGGGACGTCGCCTCCGAGACAGAGGGGCTGGTCGTACTGGGAGATCTGATAGTTCTTCGGCATGTCCGGGTAGTAGTAGTTCTTGCGATCGAACTTACAGACCTCGGGAATGTCACAGCCTAGCATCAGTCCTGCGCGGGCGGTGAGTCGCAGCGCCTCGCCATTCATCACCGGAAGAGCACCCGGCAGGCCGAGACACGTAGGGCAGGTGTGCGTGTTTGGTTCAGCTCCGTACTCGACCTTGCAACCGCAGAACATCTTGCTCTTGGTTTTCAACTGGGCATGGACTTCAAGTCCGATCGTTACGCTGTATTCCGTGCTCATAAGATGATGTTCTCTGTCAGTTGGCTTTGCCGGGAGTCGTGCTTGATTGCGAGGACGTGTTTGTAGCGTGCGGTTTGGCGCGAGGCGAGTTCGGAGAATCGCCGGGATGGGCTTTTTTGATCGGTTGGATCGGCTGGCTCTGCCGGCCGGGGACTGGGGGTTCGAGTGCGTAGTTAAGCGCCCCGGTCAGATCGAATTCCTTTAGCTGGGCAAGCAGCAGGGGATCATTGGCCGCGGCTTGGACATGCTTGTTCTGCAGAAGAGGCAGGATGTTCTTTTTCTCGGCTGCTTTTTCCAGGGCGGGATCCTGAATTAGGGCGGCAATATTAGGATTGGCGATGATTTTCAGTGTCCCGGGATACTGGACGAATCGCTCAATGGCCTGTTGCGAGCCTGCTACCATGGAGATCTTCACGATATTATCGTAGAATGCCGTCGGAAGCGGGTCTGCCTTCTTGAGAGTCTGGCCAGTGACACCGATTTCCAGTGATTCCTTCAGCTTGATCAGGAAGAGTGCCGTTTTTTCCGTGGAGAGTAACCGCCCCTCATTCCGGGCCTGGACGACGCGCAGTTCCCCGAGAGCTCCCATGCCCCTGATCAGGGTGATTCCGGCCCAGAGAAAGAGGATACCGAAGATCACTCCGCAAACTGCGCCACCCAGACCAAAACCGAGCCGGATCACTCCCGCGTGATCCTCAGTCTTCTTGAAAAGAAGCCCTGCAATGATCGAGATGCCGACATAGATACCTATACCGACCGTCAGCCCCGCGACGGCGGGGGCGATCAGGGGAGGGACCTTGGAGAAAAAGGCGACCACCGTACCCGTGGCTCCTGCAGCCATCGAACCTCCTATCCAGGCACAAAAAAGGGCCGCCAACCTCAGGAGTCCGCGTACTGCTCCGAGTCTCCAACCCCGCCATAGCTCCCATAAAAGGAAAAGTGTCGCCGTAATAAAAATGTACTGCTGCCACTGGGCGGAGCCTTCGAGAATCATTGCACCCAAGAATGAAGAAGCGGCGCAGAAAATCAATCCTGCACCGCCTCCTCGGGGTGGGGGGAAAAGGCGCCTGGGAAGGCGGCTTAGTCATGCGAGCCTCCAGGCGAGCAGTCCGATCATCGATCCGAGGATGCCTGATCTGGGAAGGTCGGCAGACAAATGGCACTCGTTCCTCAGTTCCTGTCTTCCTAGTTTGCTTGCTTGGCCGTTGCTTCGCATCCGTTGCATCCAGATTAATTATCCTTCAATCTCATCCGTTACACCAACGGGAGCCGTTTCCAGAGTCTCGTCGCGCAGGGTGCTGTTCGTGGCTGAGGCGGGCGGTAGTTGCTCGTCCCGGCCGGTGAACTTGACACTGAGGAGCTTGCTGATGCCGCGCTCTTCCATGGTTACGCCATAGAGGGAGTCGGCACGCGACATCGTGCGCTTGTTGTGGGTGATGACCATGAACTGGCTCTGGCCGATGAACCTGTCGAGCAGCTTGATGAAACGCCCGATATTCGACTCGTCGAGCGGGGCGTCCATTTCGTCGAGCACACAGAAGGGGGAGGGCTTCACCATGTAGATAGCGAAGAGCAGTGCCACCGCCGTCATGGTGCGCTCGCCGCCGGAGAGGAGCGAAATGCTCTGGAGCTTCTTGCCAGGAGGGCTGGCGATGATCTCGATGCCGCTCTCGAGCGGGTCGCTCTCATCCATGAGGAGGAGGTTGGCCTTACCGCCGCCGAAGAGCTGGGTGAACATCTCCAGGAAGTTCACGCGGATCTTCTCGAAAGTCTCCGAGAAGAGCTCCTTGGTCGTCTTGTTGATTCTGGCGATCGCCTCCATCAGTTCGGCCTTGCCGTTGATCAGATCGTTATTCTGCTGTTCAAGGAATTTGTAGCGTTCCTCCAGCTCATCGTATTCCTGAATGGCATCCAGGTTGACGGGCCCCATCGAGTCGGCGCGTTCGGTCAGCTCGGCAACAACCAGCTCGATCCGTTCCCACGGGATTTCCGCAGGGATAGGGCCGCTGATAGCCTGAACCACCTCAACCGTGATCTCTTCGGGGTTTTCATTGGAAGAAACCTCCCCTTCGACCGTCGGATCTGTGGATGCGGGAAGGGCGGCGCGGCGCTCCTTTTCCTTCTGCTGGGCCACGGCCTTGAGTAGGGCATAGCGGTCTGGCTCAAATCCAGCAAGATCGAGCTGGTAGCGGCGGAAGACATGGTCGCGGATCGACTCTGCGCGGAGCTTCAGCTCGGCAAGGCGCACCTCGTTCTTGGAGCGGTTATCCTGCAGATCGGAGAGATTTTTGCGGGCGCCGCGCAGGGCGATTTCCAACGCCTCAACGCCGGATTGCAGTTCGGCACGGCGTACACCTAGCTCCAGCACCCGGGCCTCGGCTTCGGCGCTTTCGATTTTCCAAGTCTCCACGCTCTCGGCAAGTCCCGTCGACTCGGCTTCCAGCGTCTTGATTTTTTCCTCGTGCGTCGTAATGTCGCGTTCACGAACCGAGATCGTTTCGGCCAGCTCGCGGATACGGGCCTCCATGGGGGCACGCTGGTTTGCGAGTGACTGCTGACGTTGACGCTCGGTGGCGACACGCAGGCGTGCCTCGGCAAGATCGCTTGCAGCAGCCGTTTCGGCATCCCGAAGGAAAGAAATCCTGGAGCTGGCGGCAGACCGCTCTTCGCGTGCTGCATTGAGCTCCAGCGTGGCTGTCTCGAGCTGCTGCTCCCGATCGGCAATCTGCGCTTCAAGAAGCTGGATATGTTCCTGCAGGGAGGAAATTTCACCGTCGAGGGACTCATGGCGGTGGCGCGCATTCTCCAGCTCCCGGGTTGCAAGGAGGTTGTCAGCCTGGGCGGCAGCGAGGAGACCCTGAGTATTGCCCAGAACTTCTCGGGCATCGCGCAGACGGGTGACAGCCGCTTCGAGAGAGGCCAGAGCCCCCTCCCGGACAAGCGACAAATGATTCACGTTCTCGCGCATCACCGATACCTCCCTTTCGAGCGTGGCAATCTGGGAGCGGCGAAGCAGTGCAGATCCGGTCGCCTCACCTGTGGCACCGCCATGGGCAACGCCATCGCGTGCAATGAATTCTCCCGTGCGTGCCGCGAAAGCATGGCCGGGATACACCCGCTTGAGGCGGAAGGCAGTCTGAAGATCGGGCACGATGACCACTCCCTCAAGAAGGCGTGCGATCAGTCCGTGTGCGGATCCGGTGGCGCGGACGACATCCGCAGCCCAGGAAATGGCTCCTTCAGGAAGCTCTTGCCCGTGCGATGGAGGGATCGGAAGCAGATCACTGGCAACCACGGATGCACGTCCTTGGACGGCCTCTCGCAGCGTCTGGAGTGCGGATTCTGCCATCCCCGCATCTGCGAAGACGATGGCCCGACTGGCGGCTCCCAGAGCGGCCTCGATCGCCGGAATTTCGACGGGAGGCACCTCGACCAACGAGGCCAATGTGCCAAGAATGCCGACTTGATAGAACTCGGGTCGGTCCAAGCCGCGCAGGATGGCTTGCGCTCCCTCGCCGAGTCCCTCACCCTCACGCTCAAGCTGGAGAAGGATTTCCAGACGGTGATCGCGTTCTGAGAGCTGCTTCACAGCGTTGTTCCATTGGGTCTCTGCAGTTTGGCGCGCGTTCTGCGACTCGTCATGACCCTGCTGGGCGGCGAGAAGCTCCTGCTCGGCGGCATCCAGCGAAGCACGCGTGGTGGCCTGTGCTGCTCCAGTCTGGTCCGCACGGGTAGCAGCGGTTGTGACGGCAAGGCCAGCGACGGAAACTTGCTCTTGGAGCTGGAGGGAGCGTGATCTTTCAGCATCACGCCGGGCACTGGCGGTGGAGAGCTCACCACGGACATCGGTGAGGCGGTTCTCCAGACCGTGAAGACGCCCGGTGAGCGACTCGGTCTCCTGCTCGGCCGACTGACGCTCCTGCTGCGCCTGCTGGAGGCGTGCGGCACCTGCCTGGAGAAGCTCTTCCTCTCCACGGAGAACCTCCAGAAGAGATGTCAACTGGGCATCCGTCTGCTCGATCTCGTTTTCCTGTTCGCGGATGCGTAAATGCGTGGCATCGATATCGGCGCGGGCACGGATTCCCATCTCGCGGAACTCACCGCACCGTTCGGTATTCGTCTCGATACGACTCTCCCCCGAGAAGATCCTGTTTCGCAGGGTCTGCAGGCTGTCTCGTGCACCCGCGGTCTCGGCATCGAGTGTGGTGACTTGCTCCCTGGCCCCGGCAACCTCCAGCTCCTGCTCGCCGATCTCACGCTCATAAAGAGCACGAGCATCGGCGCTCTTCTCCACCTGCTCGGCGACCTCGGTGATCGAGCGCTCGAGGTCGAGGTAGGTGCGGTGGGATAGATGGGTGTCGAGAACGCGCAGGTCCTCCATGAGGGATTGGTAGCGTCGTGCCTTGCCGGCCTGGCGCTGAAGAGAGCCGATCTGCCTCTTCACCTCCTTGATGATATCGGAGACACGGAGAAGGTTCGACTCGGTGTACTCCAGCTTGCGGAGCGCCTCCTTCTTCTGCGCCTTGTACTTCGTGATGCCGGCAGCCTCTTCGAAGATGGCGCGTCGGTCTTCGGGGCGGCTGTTGAGCAGCTGCGCCGTGCGCCCCTGCTCCATGATGGAGTAGGCGCTCCGGCCGATGCCGGTGTCCATGAAGAGATTGTGGATGTCTTTGAGCCGGCAGGGGGTACCGTTGATCAGATACTCAGACTTGCCGTCACGAAAGACGCGGCGGGTGATGCGGACTTCGTTCCACTCGACCCCCAGTTCCTGCTCGCACTCCGCGAAGGTCATGGATACCTCGGCCATGTTGTGGGGCTGGCGGGTGTCGGTGCCATTGAAAATGACATCTGCCATCTCTCCGCCACGCAGAGCCTTGGCCGACTGTTCTCCGAGCACCCAGCGAATGGCATCCAAGACATTCGACTTGCCGCATCCGTTCGGACCCACAATTGCCGTGACACCTCGATGAAAGCGCAGGGTTGTCTTGGGGGCAAAGGACTTGAATCCGATCAGTTCGAGTGATTGAAGATACATGGAAAAAGAGGTGGCTGGGGGCGCTTAACCCTATCCTTAATGGGTACCGAATCACAATAAAAAACACAACAGCTTGGGGCTAGTGTAGCCAGAAGCCACTATATGTTGTGGTTTCTGGACATCTTGCCGGCGGTATCCTTTAGGGAGTTGGACATCCCTCAATAATTGCTTGCTTGGATAAGCACAAGGGACTCCTTAAAAGAGTTCCCATGCCAATCGTAGATTTTGTGCCCGCCTTTCCAAATGGTCGCATACCATGAAGCGGCACTTCCTAAAACCCGAGGTGCTTATTGTGGCGGGCTTGCTTCTGCTCGGCGCATTAATTGCAGAAGTCGTCTTTCTGCGATCAAAGGGCCACCAATCCGCGTTAAATACCCAGGCCTCGGAGCAGTTCGGCGAGGCGCTGGAGCGGGCTGGCATTCAGACCCAGGCAGCTCCTTCCAAGTAGGGAGGCATGTCGCGGGTTGACCCCTCTTTGGGTCTGTGGTAAAGATTCTTTAGTTCATGCGGGTATAGCTTAGTGGTAAAGTTCCTGCCTTCCAAGCAGGCCATGAGGGTTCGATTCCCTCTACCCGCTCCATTCCACCTTTCGTTGTAGGAGGGTTGATCGTTTTCTAAACACGATGGGTTCGATTGACTCGGTCGTTCCCACGACCCTCGCCCTAACGGGTTGACCTTCGGTCAATCTACACCGTGCCTCCCGGCACTCGGTGTTCCCTCTACCCGCTCCACTCCACCTTTTGTTTTAGAAGGGTTGATCGTTTTCTAAATACTGTATCTCTTCTGGATTCATTTTATACAACCTCTGCACAGAGGAGTTCGGCTTGTTGGAGAACGGTTCTGACAGCTTCGTCCTGGAGATCAGGAGGGTAGCCGTACTTGTTGAGGATACGCTTTACGATGACGCGGATTTTGGCTCGGGCACTTTCGCGAAGCGTCCAGTCGATCGTGGCACTCTTGCGGACCTGAGTGATGAGTTCGGCGGCGATCACCTTGAGCTGATCATTACCGAGCGCCCGGACCGCTGATTCATTAGCGGCAAGGGCATCGTAGAAGGCCACCTCGTCATCCGTGAGCCCGAGATCCACGCCCCTCTTGATTGCAGAGTCTAGTTCCTTGGCCAGTTTGATCAGTTCCTCGATCACCTCCATCGTGGAGATGGCGCGGTTATGATATCCGTTCAGAGTCTGCTTCAGCTTATCGCTGAACTGCTTTGCCTGAACGAAGTTCCGCTTCGAGCGAACCTTGATCTCATCCTTAAGGAGTTTCTCCAGCAACTCGGCGGCGACATTTTTGTGCTTCAGCCCCCGCACCTCGGCAAGGAACTTGTCGGAGAGGATGCCAATGTCAGGACGAGGCAGCCCTGCGGCGGTGAAGACATCAATGATCTGTCCTTCGGTCGTGATTGCCTTGGAGACGAGCTGTCGAACTGCCGCGTCGAGCTGATCGGGATTCTTGCCACTCTTGCTCTCCTGCTTATTGAGAGCCGCCTGAATGGTTTGGAAGAAGGAGATGTCATCGCGGATCGCGGTCGCCTCGTCACTGGCAGCCGAGAGGGCAAAGGCCCGCGAGAGTTCCGTCACGACCTTGACGAAGCGTTTCTTCCCATCCTCTTGCTCTAGAATATGTTCCTGGGCCCCAGGGATCAGCTTAATCTTCTCGATGGTCGTTCCGCTCATCCACTTCGACCAGTCGTAGCCATGGAGCATATCGGAGGCGATCTGATGCTTCTCCAACAAGATCGCAATGGCCTGCTTCTCATCGTAGGTGGGATGGCCCTTACCCCCGCTCTGCGTATAGGTGACGAGAGCCTGCTTTAGCTGATCGGCCAGCCCTAGATAATCAACGATCAGCCCTCCCGGCTTATCGCGGAAGACGCGGTTCACCCGTGCGATGGCCTGCATCAGCCCATGCCCGCGCATCGGCTTATCGGCGTACATGGTGTGGAGACAGGGAGCGTCGAATCCGGTGAGCCACATATCGCGAACGATCACGATGCGGAAGGGATCCTTGCTATCCTTGAATCGATTAGCGAGTTTCCGGCGCTTCTCCTTATTCCGGATGTGCTGCTGCCACTCAGGACCATCGCTGGCACTCCCGGTCATGACGACCTTGAGAACGGATTCCTTCTGCTTCTCACTATCGGCATCATCCTCCTTGGAGCCAGCCCAGTCAGGACGGAGCTTCAGGATCGCCTCGTGGAGATCGACGCAGATCCGGCGACTCATGCAGACGACCATTGCCTTGCCATCCATCGCCTCTAGCCGCTTCTCGAAGTGCTCCACGAGATCCTTAGCAATCAGGGCGATCCGCTTTGGATCGCCCACGAGCGCCTCCAGGGCAGCCCACTTGGTCTTCAGCTTCTCACGGCTGCCTTCCTCCTCACCCTCGGTGATCTCCTCGAACTCTGCATCGAGCTTTGGCAACTCCGAGGCATTCAGCGCCAGCTTGGCAATCCGGCTCTCATAGTAGATCGGTACAGTGGCTTTATCAGCCACGGCCCGCTGGATATCATAGACCGAGATGTAGTTGCCGAAGATCGCCCTGGTATTGGCATCAGTCTTCTCGATAGGCGTACCGGTGAATCCGATGAAGGAGGCATGCGGCACCGCATCCCGCATGTCACGGGCGAAGCCGTCGATCAGATCATACTGGCTTCGGTGGGCCTCGTCGGCGATGACGACGATATTGCGTCGCTCGGAGAGAGCTTTGTTGGTCGCGTCCCTCTCGGCTGCGAATTTGTGAATCGTCGTGAAGATGACCCCACCGCTGGCACGATTTAGGAGTTCCCGGAGATGCTCCCGGCTGCTTGCCTGCACAGGCATTTGTCCCAGCGTCTCATGGCAGCGCTGAAACTGTCCAAAGAGCTGGTCATCGAGATCATTCCGATCGGTCAGCACCACGAGAGTTGGATTCTGCATCGCAGAATGTCGCGCCATCCGTCCCGCGTAGAAGAGCATCGAGAAGCTCTTGCCGCTACCCTGCGTGTGCCAGACGACACCGGCACGGCGGTCGCCCGTCTTCCCTTCCTCCATGCGACCTGACCAGTAAGCGCCCTCATCATCTTTGGTACGTCCCTCCTCGGCCATGCCACTCGCACGGATCGTCTCCTCGACGGCGGCGTTCACAGCGTGGAACTGATGATACCCAGCGATGATCTTGTGAACCGATCCGTTGTCCGGGTCCTCCTCGTAGGTCACGAAATGTTCCAGCAGTCCGAGGAAGCGGTTCCTGTCGAAGACTCCACGAATCAGCACCTCCAGCTCTAGGGCGCTCTTGGGGGCATCCCCATCTCCGTCGATCGTGCGCCACACCTTGAACCATTCCTGATTCGCCGTCAGCGATCCGATTCGTGCCTGGAGACCGTCCGAGACCACAAGGAACTCGTTATAGTTCATCAGGGAGGGAATCTCCGCC
>Ga0209084_1003586_pt1 | contig 11341 bp, 4 predicted proteins | sample C_130820_MF_Meta_FD_187309 | JGI IMG/M metagenome (GOLD analysis project Ga0209084, IMG submission 187309) | Freshwater microbial communities from Lake Croche, Canada to study carbon cycling - C_130820_MF_MetaG (SPAdes) (version 2) | ecosystem: Environmental > Aquatic > Freshwater > Lake | place... | reverse complement strand
AAATCAAGCACCGATTAGTAATTTCAGTAAAAAAGAAGCATTGAGACTAATTAATAAAAAATAACTAGACTATGGAAGCTCAAGAATTTTATAAAGAAGTAAAGAAAATATTTCTAGAATACCAAAACGATTCCAAATCTGCCTTAATGAAGTCGCGATCATTATTTGAAAGCGCAGTAAGTCACCATTTTGAAAATGCGCCTAAAACAATAAACGGAATCGCACAAAAAATTGATTTTTTATCCAATAAATTCAATCTGCAATTTCTAATAAAAAACAACCTGGGTACTTTTAGGATATATGCAAACAAAGCCAATCATTCCGATTTTGTTCCTAATCCCCAAGAATTTATGGAATTATTCAAGTTTATGGTCATTGGTGTGAGTGAAATTAATAACTATGAACTACCGGATGATATAAATAAAATTCTACCTGCTAAAATTGAAAAATTCAAAATTGGTCAAAAAAATCCGAATCATTACACGGATTATTTAACCAAAATAATCGAAAACGATACAGCAAAAAAGATTTTAACGTGTACAAATGATGATGAGCCCTACTTTGAAGTCATGTATTTTAAATACAATCATGCTAAAAATGAAGCTTTTAATTCTGCAAATCAATTCCAGAAAGACGATATTGTAAGAATGATTGGGTGTGAATTAGACCCAGACAACCCAGAGTACTACATTCCTAAATATATGGTTTTAGATCCAGATTATTTAGTAGATATTTCATCTTTGGCTTCCTGTAATAAAGATTTTGCCTCCTCTGCAAATTTATATTTTTATGAGGAATTAAAATCAACAGACCAATCATCCGCATTATTAAAAGGAAATATTGCCAATACTTTAATAGATCAGTTAATCACAAAACCAAATGATGCAGATTTTAAAACCATTTTTAAAAATACCTTCCAATCTTTATTCTTAGAATTTAGCTCAAATGAAGGATTATCAAATGATGAAGATTTCAGAAGTTTTATGGAATCCTGTCAATTGCAATTTGATAATTTAAAATTAATTATTCAAAATATATTCCCAAACAAAAAAATAACACCTGAAAATCTATTTATTGAGCCTTCCTTTATTTGCCCACATTACGGAATTCAAGGTCGTTTGGATTTGCTTTGGTATGATCAAGCAAAACGCAAAGCGAAGGTGATTGAATTAAAATCAGGGAAACTACCCTATCCAGAAACGAACCTTAAAAAAATAAACAGGGACAATTTAACTCAATTACAATTATATGGACTAATGATCCAAAGAGTCTATAACTTAAAATCAAATGATATAGAATTATTCGTTTTATATTCGGCTGCTACAGAAAAGAAAAATCCTTTAAGGATAGACGTTGAAGACGGCTATAAATCCATTGCTCCTGCACTGAACCTTAGAAATTGGATAGTAATTAATCGAAATAAATTCTTAGAATTCGACCAAAAAGAATTTGATAATTGGTTTACGGAAATAGATGGAAGGAACATTTTTAATCCTGAAATTAATTCAAAACTCTCAGAAATGATTCAAAAACAGTTTCTAAGCTTCCGAAACACCTACTTAAATAGTTCAAGAATCGAAAAATCTTATTTTAATCACTTTTATAAATTCAATACCAATGAATTAAATCTTGCTAAAAATGGACAAAATTACGATTTCCATTCTACCACTGGATTTTCTGGATTATGGAATCAATCCTTAGAGGATAAAGAAGCCAAAATGAGCATTTTATATGGTCTAAAAATAAAGGAAAACTTAGCAGACAAGGAGGACAAAAAAATCATTTTGCAAACCCAGCAAGATTTATTTTATCAATCAGGATTGCGTATTGGGGATATTGTCCTATTATTTCAACAACCAAATCCAAGAAAAACGAACCCGAAAAATCAAGTACTGGTTAAATGCACCATTCAATCCATAAAGGAACAGACCATCACCTTAATTTGCAGACATCGTCAAGCCAATCTCAATTTTTTTGACAATTCCGCTGATTATGTTATTGAGCCTGACTTTATGGAAACTTCCTACCATCAGGCATTTAAAGGATTATTTCATTTCTTGGAAGCTGATTCAATCAAAAAGGAATTGCTTTTGGGAATAAAAACTCCAACAAAATCGGTCATTGAATATAAAAATAAACCATATTTGGACGAGGTTCAAAATAAAATAATCCATAACGCTATATCGGCAAATGATTATTACTTAATTTGGGGACCTCCTGGAACAGGAAAAACATCCATTGCCTTAAAGGAAATTACCGCGGAATTATTCAAAATGGATAAAAATATCCTCATCTGTGCCTTTACCAACCGAGCTGTAGATGAAATCTGTTCTAAATTAAAATCTATCCAGAACATTATTCCGGAATTCGATTTTATTAGAGTATCATCCAATAACACCTCAAATCCAGAGTTCTCAGAATATTTATTGGATAATAAATTAAAAATAACTTCTAGAAAGGAAGTTAAAAATCAGTTACAAAATATCAAGGTATTTGTAGGAACATCCACCTCTCTATCATCTAAAAATGCTTTATTTTCAATTAAAAAATTTGATGCCCTAATTGTCGATGAAGCCGCACAAATCTTAGAGCCTAATATCATTGGACTCATTACAAAAGTGGACAAATTCATTTTAATCGGTGACCACAAACAGCTCCCGGCCATTTCCTTGCAAAAACATTTGACATCCAAAATTAATGACCAAGAGCTCAATAGACTAGGTTTTGAAAATTGTCAAACCTCTTTATTTGAAAGACTACTTAACCACCTTAAATCTAATAATTTAACGGATTATTATGGCAAACTGCTTAAACAAGGAAGAATGCACAAAAACTTAATGGAGTTTGTCAATGAATCCTTTTATGAAAATGAATTAGAAACCTTTGACCTTCCGCATCAAAATGAAAAATTAAATAATTTTGATAAAAATATATATTTTTATCATGTCGAAAATGAACCCCTAAAATCAACAAATAATCATTACAGAAACCCAATAAAACTGAATTCCAATAAAGCTGAAGCAGAGCAAGTCAAAAATATCGTCCAAGAATTAATGGATAAATTAAACGCTCAACCAAATCAAATCGGAATCATAACCCCTTTCAAATCCCAAATAGCCACAATAAAGGGATACCTCCAAGATAATATTTATAATGATATAGTAATTGATACTGTTGAACGCTTCCAAGGCTCTGAAAAAGATTACATCATCATTTCTACGGTCATTGACGACATTAAAAAATTACCTGCCATTATGCAAAAAGGACATCACAACCCATCCAATAAAGATGGATTAATCCTAGACCGTAAACTGAACGTGGCAATTACCAGAGCTAAAAAACTAATTTTTATGGTCGGTAATAAAAATATTTTATCCTTTGACCATACTTACAAAGCCTTTATTGAGCATATTCAATTAGAACATCAATTAATTGAATAATAATTTTTATTGAATAGTGGATACACTAGATATAACAGTTTATTTTTTTAAAAGTATCAATTTCTTTGCGGGGATTTTCCAACCCTCCCATCCCTTACCTTTGTACTCCAATGGAATCCAATTCTAAATTAGGAGCACATAGTCTTGAAATCATTTCTGCGTTAGACAATGAGCAGGATACCGCCTTACGTCCAAAAGGATTTGAAGAGTTTTCTGGTCAAGGACAGATATTGGAAAACCTAAAAATCTTTGTTCTTGCAGCAAAGCAACGTCAAGAACCATTAGACCACGTTCTTTTACACGGCCCTCCAGGACTTGGAAAAACGACCTTAGCCCATATCATAGGGCACGAAATGGGGGCAAGCGTCAAAACAACTTCTGGGCCTATTTTAGACAAACCAGGGAATTTAGCTGGACTTTTAACCAACTTAGAATCCGGAGACATCCTTTTTATTGACGAGATCCACAGACTCAACACCACCGTAGAGGAATATTTATATTCCGCAATGGAAGATTGTAGAATTGACATTATGCTCGATCAAGGAGCTAATGCAAGGTCCATTCAAATTGATTTGAATCCTTTTACTTTAGTAGGTGCTACTACGCGTTCCGGATTATTAACTTCTCCGCTAAGAGCAAGATTTGGAATCACCTTAAGACTTGAATATTACAATGTAGAGGTCTTAAAAGGAATCATCATCAGAGCAGCACATATTTTAAAAGTAGTTACAGAGGATTCTGCTGCTTATGAAATCGCCAGACGTTCCAGAGGAACGCCAAGAATAGCCAATGCACTCCTAAGACGTGTTAGGGATTTTGCGCAAGTCAAAAATAAAGGAATCATCAATTTGGAAGTGGCAAAATTTGCCTTAGAAGCTCTTAATGTAGATGAATACGGATTGGACGAAATGGATAATAAAATCCTATCCGCCATTCTTAATAAATTCAACGGAGGCCCTGTAGGACTGACCACCATTGCCACAGCAGTAGGTGAGGATCCAGGAACTATAGAAGAAGTTTATGAACCCTATTTAATCATGGAAGGATTCCTAAAACGTACCCCTAGGGGAAGGGAGGCAACTTTAAAAGCCTATCAACACCTGAAAGTAGAAACAAAATCAGGAAATAATTTATTATTTTAATTAAAATAATAAAATGAAAATCGATTCCGGTACTTTCAAACAATTTGCAAAAAGTAAAGGATTTGATTTAATGGGCGTTTCAAAAGCTGAATTTCTCTCTAAACAAGCTCCATTATTAGAATCTTGGCTGAAACAATCCATGCACGGGGAAATGAGCTATATGAATAATCACTTTGACCTTAGGCTAGACCCCTCCAAATTAGTACCCGGAGCTAAATCAGTGATAAGCTTTTTATTTAACTACTTTCCTGAAAAAGATTATTTTAAGAATCAGGAATTAAAAATATCAAAATATGCCTATGGACAAGATTATCATAAGGTAATCCGTAAAAAATTAAAATCATTTTTTACGGATATTAAAACCCAATACGGCAATATAGAAGGTCGTATATTTATTGATTCCGCTCCCGTAATGGATAAAGTTTGGGCTGAAAAATCAGGCCTTGGATGGATTGGTAAAAACGGAAATCTTATTTCCAAACAAAAAGGATCCTTCTTTTTTATTGGACACCTAATTACAGACCTTGAATTTAATAATTACGACCATCCGGTCAAAGACTACTGCGGAAGCTGCACTAAATGTATGGACGCTTGCCCTACCAATGCAATTGTATCCCCTCAAGTGGTCAATGGAAGTAAATGCATTTCCTACCTAACCATTGAACTAAAATCCAAAATCCCGCAAGAATTTCAAAATAAAATGGAAGGCTGGATTTTCGGATGCGATATTTGTCAAGATGTCTGCCCTTGGAATCGATTTTCTACTCCCCATCAAGAATCAGAATTCAATATATTTAAGGAATTAATCAACCAAAATCCAAAGAATTTCTTAAACCTAACCGACGCTCAATTTGAAGAAACTTTCGCCCAATCCGCTATAAAAAGAACTAAATTGGAAGGACTAAAAAGGAATATTGAGTTTGTAACCAAAAACCGATTAACATAAAAAAAGCCCTACTTTTAGGGTAGGGCTTTTTAACACAATTAATTATTTTAATATTTTAACACTTTACACGTTTTTATAGTACCATCCTCAAAATACATTTGAATTAGGTAAAGACCTTGTTTATAGTTAGATATATCATAGTCTAATCTATTATTATAAATTTGATTATTTAATATTAATCTACCTGATAAATCAAATAACTGAACACTTTCTAATTTATTAGCGCCTCCAATAATTCTAATATTATTTCCATCAAACCAAGTTTTAACCTCATTGATTGCTATACTATTCAGATTCACTTTTTCAATAGTACTGTATTCAAAATCTCCATTATAATCAACTTGTTTGATTCTGTAATAAATAATTTTAGAAGTCAAATCAATTTGATTGTCCACTAAAGAATAGTTATTCACTTGATTTGGATATGATGAAGCCTCCTTTTTAGCAATTGTTACCCAATCGATTCCGTCAGTGCTTTTTTGAACATCAAAATAATCATTGTTAATTTCTGTGGCGGTTGACCAATTTAATAATACCGCATTTTGATTCATCAATTGAGCTGTAAAATTCAACCATTCTACTGGTGATGGATTTGTAGTACCACCTAATGTCCATTCACTCATACTGTCATTATTTGCAGTGCTGATGGTATTTGCAGTGGTATTCAAAGCCAAGGTATGTCTTCTATAAAAATTACCATTTCCATTATCCCTTTTTCTAAAAATAGATAAATTAGACTCCCATATCCCATTCAAATGAGTTTCATTATAACTGAAAGCTAAAGTCGCATTCAAATTTCCATTATTAGTAGGTGTTATTTTCCAAATGGAATGAATTCCGCTGTATTTTTTCCCATACTGAGAGTAACAAACTGAAGCAGCTCCACAGCTATTTCCTGTCGTTCTGATCACCTCGGTTGAACCCGCGTTTGTACTTCCTGTTGTAGTAATTCCTACGCCTAATCCACCGAATGACTCTAAAGTACTAGGGTTTAAATTTCTGGTCGTTTTAATTTTTCCAATTAAATAGGAGGTGCTTGTTTCTGTTAAAGTCCCTGAACTCCCTAAAGTAATAGTATTTAAAGTACTTGCATTCTTAGTATTTAATATTCCACTGGTAAATGTCAAAGCGCTATTAACAGACAAATCTCCATTTAAAATAACTCCTCCTGATCTATTGATGGTCAAATTATTTAAAGTATTTAAGCTGGAAGGAAGCGCTAAACTACTTGTAGTACCATTTACAACTAAGGACGAAGTAATTGAACCAATTAATGAAGCTCCATTACTATCTAAATAAGTACCATTTAATTTTAATTGTTTCCCATTTAATCCAAATCCATAATAATCTTTGATTTTTAAGGTGTCATCAACTACAATATCATTATTTAAATTGATGGTATTGGTCACTCCATTTCCTAATAATATTAAATTTTTAATAGATGCAGGTGCATATCCAGTTCCTCCTAGTCCTAAATTAGTTACTTGACCCGTTCCTGTTGCCTGAACTATAAAAGAAGTTAAAGTACTAAAAGTTTTTGTTCCAGTAATCGGGAGTGAGGTGGTTAATCCATTGGTCGAAGCATTAAATTTAATGGCTGATAAATTATTGGAGGTGAACGTTCCTATTCCATTAATACTTAATGACCCAAAATCCAATGTATCTAATTTATTTACCACATAATTGATAGCATAAGCTGGACTTGGTATTGAGTTACCTAATAATTTATGCAATTTTAATCCAGTAAAGGTCAAAGTTGCAATGGAAGCATTCCCACTAGATCCTCCGGATCCATCAAATAAAATACTACTTCCAATATTCAAATTACCTTTTAAATTTACATTTACAGGAACGTTTGCAGGATTACTTCCTCTAAAACTAAATCTAAAATAAGCTCCATTTCCAATAATTAAATTACCTCCAATATTCATCGTCAATCCTGTAATTGGACTATTTTGATTATTTAAAGTCACATATTGACCTGCTGCAACTTCCACATCTCCAGTTACATTTACAGTATAATTTCCTGACGCTCCAGGGCCAAATAATCCTATAGTAGCGCCTGTCCCTGCTGTATTTTGGAAATACAACTTACCTCTAACGGTCATGTTTGCATTAAGGTTATTTGAAAAACCAGAGTTAGATGCACAATTAAATGTTAAATTATAGAAAGATTGTCCATAATTGGTAGCCACTCCAGAAGTCATTCCTGTTACCAAACAAGTGGAATTATCCTTCCAAATGGCTGTTGGAATTGCTCCTCCTGTCAATGCATGTTGATAAGTAGAGCCGCCTTTAAAAATGATCAATCCTGAATTATTTGATATGGTTCCTGAATTTACCAAAGTAATTAAGGAGTCAGTAGTCATATTTCCTGCATTAACAGTTATGGTTCCTGCATTTGTCAAATTGGCTTTGATTCTAAAGGTATCTGTTCCAGAAATCGTAATCCCGAAAGTAGAAGGAATAGTCAAAGCCGAGTTAATATAAACGCTCCCTGCACTATTCCAATTCGCACCAGTAGTGGAAGCTAACGTTAATGTCCTATTTGATGGAATAGAAAAATAGGAACCGGTATTTGATTTTAATTTTGTCACACCCACATTCATCCTCAACCTAATAGTATCATTATTTTGGATTGTAACTAATGCTGAATTAACATCTGGTACTAATGTGGAAGAAATCCAATAACTATTATCTTCTGACGATTCCCAAATTCCAGTATTTCCAGGATACCAGCTCCCAGTATCTATACTGTTTGCAGTACGGAAATAATCGGTATTCACTGAATAATTTCTATAGGTAGGCTCATCGTCATATGCTCCGAAGGAATATAATGAATCAGTAGATATTGAATAAATTTTATATTTATAAAGAGTTCCAGATTTTAACAAAGTATGAGAAAACGAGGTTGAATTCCCCTTATAAATCACGGTTCCAATATTATTAATAGAATCTCCAACCTTATAAATTGTTTTGTCAGTAGGAGAAGCAACAATTCCTAATGATGGGCTAGCAACCACCATTACATTATTAGAATTGGCATTCAACGTCCAAGTCAAATTAATTTGACTTGTTGAATTTCTTAAAGCTAAAAAATTTGTAGGGTTATTAACTGCACTTGGAGTTACGGTAGTATAGTTTCCTGACAGCGGACTAGATTGTAAATAATTGGTATAGTCGGATGATCCGTTATAGGCATAAACAATGTAGCTATATTTCGTTCCAGCGCTTAGTCCTGTTTCATTAAATGTAGTAGAAGAACCAATATAAACACACTTATCATTATTTGTCCCATAAGTTGTTCCAGTAGTATAGGTGGTACCATCAACAGGAGAGAAAGATGGACTAGTTGTTCCAGTGTTCCTAAAAACTATGTATCCTGTTGGGCTTACTGCTGCGGCTGTCCAAGAAACTGTTGCCGAGGTTTGTGTAACGCTACTGGTTGCAAAAACTGTCGGTTGCACAACAGGTTGATAAGTAATAAACAAATCATCAGAACACAATAATGGACTACTTGACCCTGATTTATTCCATCTAAATTCTATGGAACTTCCACTTGCTAAAGTGATAGATTGTTTTGAATTCTTAACAGTTCTATAGGATGCATTATTCCCATCCGTAGCTGCTCCTGACGATGTGGTCAAGGCTGTAAATCCAAGTGCAGAAATACCTGTAAAAGTTCCTGGGGACACACTGGTTATAGCTGAAGTAGAGGTATAATATTCAAATGCTAGTGTTTGACTTCCAAATGACCTCCACTGTTCTCCAGTATATTTGATGGTCCATTCTGTTATCGAGTAACCAGTGCTATTTTTTAACACTACCCCCCAAAGATTTGAGGTAGAAGTACCACTAGTTAATCCACCAATACATTTGTCACCAGTCGGATTATCTACAATATATAATCCTCCTGTGTTTCCACTTCCTGAGGTAACATACTTGTAACTTCCATTACTAGAGGAAGAATACCATCCTGTTGGTGAGCCTGATAATGGGCCAGCAGAGGTAAATAAGTTAAAGTTCTCAGAAACAACGGAATTGGCTGTTGTACTGAGTACAATTTGAGCTTTTGAATAAAAGTTGAAAAGTAAAAGGATGAATAAGCATCCTAAAAAAGGTTTGTAAAATTTTGGCATATAAATAAAATAAAAAGTTGCAGTTTTTAGACTTCGAAATTCAAACTCTATTATTACCAAAGTATCAATTTTACTTTACCATAACGTGTTTGTTATGTTACTAATGTTAAGGATTTGTAACTGTTAACATTGGAAATTTAAAAATTGTTTTTGCATAAGTAATGATTTTCAGCCATTTGAAATACAAATAAAATTATTTGTATTTCAATTAGATTAAATTTTTAATTTACTGGTGTTAAATATAAATTTAAAAAAACTAACATCTAATTTCATATAATTTAATATTTATGTTTAAGAATAAAACAGCCCAATGGATTTTCATCCATTGGGCTGTTTCTCTTATTTTAATATTTAATACTAATACTAATTGAACTTTATCATTTTTTTAGTGATGATCTTGTTATCTATTTGGAATCTTAAAATATAAATTCCTGCTGGAAGTAAACTTACATATGTATCGTCTATAACCATTTTATAACTTCCTTTCCCTTGTGTTGCATCGAAAGCTAAAAATAAATCTTGGCCATTAATATCCAAAATATTAATTCTGATATGACTCCTATTTTGTAAATTATAAGTTAAGTTGAGTATATGTTGATATGGATTAGGATAAATTCTAAAATCAAAAATTATTAAAGTGTCTGAAATAACATTAGGTACTTTAAGAGTAGAATCAGATTTAGAAATACACCCATTTTTACCTGAAACTGTCAAACTAACTATATAAGTGGTATCCTTGGCATAGGTGTGAATTGATTTGTAAGTAGAGTCCATAAATCCATCACCTAAGTTCCAATTGTAAGCTCCTGGTTTTAAAGCGGAATCCGCTGCTTTGAATTGATACGTTTTATTACTGAAAGCATTTACAGTCCATTTAGCATTAGGAAGCGTATTGACCTTAATCGTCACTGAATCAAATGCTGAACATCCGGAAATGTTCGTTTCAGTTAATTTATAGGTTGTCGTTATGGATGGACTAACCGTTTGGCTAGAAGTTTTCACTCCATTTGACCAAACGTAAGTTGAACCGGTTGTTCCCGTATATCCGATTAATTTACTTCCACCTAAACAAATACTATCATTCGTTCCTACAATCGGTTTCGGAAGTGCATTCACTTTAATCGTTACTGAATCACTTGCTGAACATCCGGAAACATTCGTTTCCGTCAATTTGTAAGTTGTAGTCGAAGTAGGACTGACCGTCTGACTTGAAGTTTTAACTCCATTTGACCAACTATAAGTTGAACCTGATGTTCCAACGTATCCAATCAATTTACTTCCACCTAAACAAATACTATCATTCGTTCCTGCGATTGGTTTCGGAAGTGCATTCACTTTAATCGTCACTGAATCAGATGCTGAACATCCGGAAACATTCGTTTCCGTCAATTTATAAGTAGTAGATAAAGTTGGACTAACCGTTTGAGATGAAATTTTCACTCCATTTGACCAAACATATGTTGAACCGGTTGTTCCTACGTATCCAATCAATTTACTTCCGCCCAAACAGATGCTATCATTCGTTCCTGCAATCGGTTTCGGAAGTGCATTTACTTTAATCGTTACTGAATCAGATGCTGAACATCCCAAAACATTTGTTTCTGTCAATTTATAGGTTGTAATTAAAGTAGGACTAACCGATTGACTGGAAGTTTTCACTCCATTTGACCATAC
>Ga0209084_1003585_pt1 | contig 11343 bp, 12 predicted proteins | sample C_130820_MF_Meta_FD_187309 | JGI IMG/M metagenome (GOLD analysis project Ga0209084, IMG submission 187309) | Freshwater microbial communities from Lake Croche, Canada to study carbon cycling - C_130820_MF_MetaG (SPAdes) (version 2) | ecosystem: Environmental > Aquatic > Freshwater > Lake... | reverse complement strand
CAACCGCACCAAGCGCAAGTTCGATGCCCGCCTGACATTCGACACCGCCACCAGCAAAATCGGCTTCGAATTCGAACCCCGCCCGGATAAAAAACCCGCCGCCACCGCTGCGGTCGACGCCGCCACTCCAACGACTCCAGCCAAAAAAACAGCGAAAAAAACCGCCAAGAAAACGGCGAAAAAAACCGCTAAAAAGGCCGCTAAAAAATAGCTTAGCATTGCAGCGGCGCGTCTATGACCGCCGCTGCAGATGCGCGGCGAATGAATCTGCCGCACGCCGACACTCGCCAGCAAGCTGGCTTGGCCTGGCGGCAGCAAGCTGCCGCACTCCGTGGAGTGCGGGGGCTTGCCCCCGCCTGAGGCTGGGTGGGCTTGCCCGCCGGGGCGCGGAGTTGTGCGTGAGAGTCCGCTGAGATGCACACTCGCCAGCAAGCTGGCTTGGCCTGGCGGCAGCAAGCTGCCGCACTCCGTGGAGTGCGGGGGCTTGCCCCCGCCGGAGGCTGGGCGGGCTTGCCCGCCGGGGCGCGGAGCTGTGCATGAGAGTCCGCTGAGATGCACACTCGCCAGCAAGCTGGCTTGGCCTGGCGGCAGCAAGCTGCCGCACTCCCATGGATTAAGGGACATGGATTAAGGGACAGACTAATTGTCATCAAGGCCCGGAGTTTGTTGAAGTCTTGCGTCTTGGGTCTGAGGCAAAGCCTCGCTAGGATCACGCGTGCCATGGCTCGCATTTGAGGCGTTTGACGCGGCGGAATTCGTACAAGTTTCCCGTCACCACGGTCCAAGAGTTGGCGCGGGCGATGCCGGCGATGAGGTAATCAATCGAGCCAATCGGAGTACCGGCCTTTTCAAGTTCGGCGCGGATCTTTGCCGCCTCACACGCCGCAGGATGGTCAAACGGCGCAATCGCAAACAAGTCCATCAGGTTGGCGAGGGCCTGGCGTTTCTGCAGTTTGTGGTCCGTCGCCTTCTGCACGCCCAGTTCAAGCTCATACACCGATAAGATGGCCACATAAACATCAGCCCGGCGTTGCTCGCGAAGCTTCTTCAGCACTGCCGGGTTGCCCCGCGCGAGGTGAATGCAGGTGTCGGTGTCGAGCAAATACACGGCCTAGAATTCCACGGGTTTTGCATCCTTGGCGCGGGTGGGCATTTCCAAGTCGGCCAGCGCGGCAAACCGGCTCTCCAAATCAGCCGGCCAATCCTTGGCCGCCAGCGGCACGAGCACGAGCAAGCCATCGCGCTCCTCAATCATCACCTCCCCCACGGGTAGTGCGTATTTCTTCGGGAGCCTCACCGCCAGGCTTCCACCATTCTTGAAAATCCGGGTGCGTTCCATGGCGTCAAGATAGCTGCAATTGACTGCCTTGCAACAAAATACACCGTCGAGGTGTATCTTTGGCGCCTCACGCCAAGCCGCGGCTGCGCCTCAGCCACCACTCGGCGCACAGACATGCTAACAGAAGTATAACTGCCAGCGGGTGGTTGCAGACGTCGGCGACGACCTCGGATTAGGTGACAGACCAACTGTCGATGCCAGGTTATGGGCGGCGATCCAATTTCCTGGCGATGCGGACGGGGTCGCGGCGGAGATCGAGGATTGCTCTAACCAGAATGTCGGACCCTTTTATTTGATAGAAAACCGCGTAGGGGAAGCGTTTGGAGAGGAGGCGATGGAAGCGTCCGAAATGGGTCGGATGGATGCCAGCATAGAGGAGGAGGGATTCGATGTCGGAACACAAGATGTCCATAAAATAGGTGCCCAAACCTGGTTCGATTGATTCGTAGAATCGAACTCCGGCCCGCAGATCGGAAAGCGCCGAGGTTTGAATTGAGATTCTCACGGACGTGTCCGGCGCAATTCTGCCTTGGCCTCATCCCAGGAGATGAATGAATCCGCACCGGAATCCAGCAGGCGGTCGCGTTCTTCAAGGACCGAAGCGTGCCAAGCCGGGGACGGGATATCCGGGTCGCTGGCCACCAGGTTTTGCCACAGTTCCTCCATCAGCCGCAATTTGTCGGGCACGGTCATTTGGGCGAGGTCCAAGGGAACGGTCATGGGCCGCAGGATACGGCATGAGCGCGGGATTTCAAGCGGTAAATGCCAGGAAATCCCCCACTCGGGGGCTGCCTCACGCCAGCCCGCGGCTGCGGCGCAGCCACCACTCGGCGCACAGACATGCTAACAGAAGTGTGGCGGCCAGCGGGTGATTCCAGACGTCGGTGACCACCTCGCGCTCGGTTAGATGAGTGGCTTTGGGCAGCCGTTTGAGCCATTCGTCGCCCTCGCCACGGGCGAAATAGGCACCGCCACTGTGTTTGGCGATGGCGTGCAAAAATCCGGTGTCGGGGGCCTCGCCGCGGCGTTCCTCGGGCGAGGCGGCCACCGCGAGGCGGGTGTTGGCGCGGGCCTCGCCGCCGTCCCACGCGGCGTGGGCGTCCACTGCGTACACGCCGGTGGTGGCGGTGGGGATTTCGCCGCGGAAGCCGCTGACCCTGCGGCCCTGCGGGTTGCGCCAGACGGCGGCTGGCAATCGCATGGGTTTGTTAGCTCCCGATGGATCTTTGACGGTCGCTTCTAACGATTTGAACGGCGCCTCGCCCTTGCCGATCCACTCGGCTTGCACGACGGCGGTTTCACCTTGCCGATAGAACGGCCGCTCAGACGTCAGCTCGATGCGTCCGCCGCTCTGCAAGCCTTCCTGCTCGGGTGCCAGCCAATCTAGCAATTGTCCCCAGAATGTGTCGTAGGCCGAGAGCTTGCCGGTCCAGCCGGGACCCGCCACCCGCCAGCGCCAGAGCGTGTCGCTGAGGACCACCGCGACGCGGCCGGGGCCCTGTTGTTTGACCACGACGAGCGGCCGGGCTTGGCCGTCGGCGATGGCTTCCATCAGGACTTGGGCGTTGCTGGCCACCGCAGTGGCAGAGTTGGCCCCTTGCAACGCAGGGAAGTCCTTGACCGCCTCAAACAGCGGGCCGAACACCGGATGGCGCAACCCCGCATCGGTTAGGCGCACGCCGAACCGCCCGTCGCGATGCGGCGCTGGCGTCGGCACCGGCAATACCCGGCCGAGCACAGCCGCAGCCAGCGGCGAGCCTAGCAAATTAGGCCCACCCAGCACCGCCAGACCGCCACCCTTACCGGCGTAGTCGGCGAGCGCCTGCCACTGGGCTGGGTTGAGAGCATCGGGGCTGACGTCGGCTAAAATCACCGCAGCGCGCGAGGCGAGGGCGGCGGGGCTCAGATCGAGGGTGTCCTTGGTGGCGCCGGCGCCGTCGCCGAGGCTGGCCCAGCGGCCGTCCTGCCAGCGGGCAAAGCTATCGAGGCGCACGTTGCGGTCGGTCGTTAGGGCGCGGCGCAAAAATTTCCCTTCGAAGCCGAGGGTGTTAGTGAGCAGCAATACGCTGCGGCCCTCCTGTCTAACCGCCACGACAAAGGGTTGGGCTTTGGCGGCGGCATCGGCGGCGGCGTCGGCGACGCGCACTTCAAAAGCATAAGTGCCCGGGCGCTCGGGTTGGATCGGCAACAGTGCCTCGGCCACCTCGCCGCGGCGGTTGAAGCGCAGGGGTTTTTCCGCGATTTTGCGACCCTCGCTCCACAGTTCCACCGGTATGTCCTTGCCCTCCACGCCCCAACCTTGGAGCACGACGCGCACGCTCGTTTCCGCTCCGGCGACCGGGCGGCGGGGCGGCTCAACTTGCCAGATAGTCACCCGCGCAGCGGTGGCACCGGGCGGCTCGACTTCCATCACCCAGCACGGCAGCCCGAGGCTCACGGGTGGGCCAGCGCCGGTGTCCAGCCCATCGGATAGAAGCACCAGCCCGGCGGCATTTTCATGACCGTAGCGGCGCGCCCATTCATCCAGCGCGCGGTTGATTCCCGACTCGGTACCTTTGAAGGTGAGTTCGCCCGGCACCGTTTCTACCAAATTTTTGGCAATGGAAAAGTACCGCAGGTCACAGGTTTCGCGGGCCTGGCGGAAGGCGGCGGAGTCTAACCACTCGCGGGCCATCGCCCGGCGCGGCGTGGCGCTCGGGCCGTCGTTCATGCTTTGCGAGGCATCGACTAACACGCCGACGAGCGGTCGCTCGGCGACTGACTCGCGGCGGCGGAATTGCGGTTGGAGCACGATCCATGCCATGAGGATGGCGGAGGCGCCGCGCAAGCCCGCGAGCCACGCGGCGCGCCGCCGCTCGGGGTCGCGGCGCAACCCGCGGAAGGTCCAAGCGGTGAAACCTAACACGGCAATCGCGAGCGCCCAATTAAGCCAGTGGGTGGTCATGAGGTGATCCTCCATCCAACGGCAATGAAGCGCGGCCTCCCGGCGGGTATGCGCGTCGGACTAAGGCGAATCGAGTCAAAAAACCACCGCGTTGCGATGAATTGTGGCAAAGAAACCACTGAGACGCCGATTACCACTGAGTGTACTGAGAAGAAATTCATGAATATTTCAGTGTTTTCAGTGGTCATCAGTGCATCAGTGGTAAAATTTGTCACGCACGATCCTAACAATGCTTTTCATTCGACGCGCTTGTCCGGTTGGTGACTCGGCGCCGCCGGCGGCCGCTATCCGCCGCTTGGCGGCTGCAGCGCTGACCCATCCTTCCGCTAGAAAAACCAGCGCCGCCGATCCTAATAACCATGGCCACAGCGGCACCTCGCGGCGGCTTGCCTCGCGCCACTCGCGCAGCCCCTGGGAGCCGGTTGCCACCCGCCCGGGCAGCATGGCTTGCAGTTTAGCCGCCTCCAGAGGCCGCAAGTCAGACTCAGCGCGCCGCACGTTCACCGCGCAGCTCCACTCGACTTGGCCCGAGTTCGTAACCGCGTCGTACACACCGCTGTGCAGCGCGCGGGTCGCCGCGCTGCCATCGGCCGCGGCGGGCCACGCCGCGCTACCGGCAAATTTTGTCAGATCCGGCCAGGCCTCGCCGACCCAACAGGCGCTGCTTGTCTGCATGGCGAGTTGGCGGGCGTTGGCCAATTGTTGGACGAGCGGCACAAAGGCGGGCGAGAGTGGCAGGTCGCCCCAGGCGCGGTCGGCGCTGGCATTGAGCCACAGCACGCGGCCCATGCCGTGGGGCACTTCGACCAGCAAGGGAAACTCGCCCGCCAGCGTGGCTAACACTTTTCCTGCGGCGGCGGGCATACAGCGCCTGAGGGTTTTTTGGGGGAGTGGCGGAAAGGGCGTCTGCTCGCTCCACAGCCCGCTGAAGAGCGGATGCTTGGGCACTAACAAGCGGGTGGCGATCCGCCCCGCAGGCAAGCTTACTTCTTCGCCCGCGCTCACCGGCCACGCCTTGGGCAGCGGGTCTGGTGGGGCGTCGGCGGTGACTACCACCGTGCCGCCCGTCGCCGCAAACGCCAGCGCCTTTTCCCACGCGTCGGCACCCGCCACCGCCCCGCCGGTGAACCACACCGCATCCACCCCCTCGGTGGCTTGCTTGGCCCAGGCATCCGCTTCAATTGCCTGCACCTTGCCGGCGCCGCCAGCGGTCAGTGCTTTTGTTAGAAAAAACCCCGCCCGCATACCGCCGCCGATGCCACCGTTGTGCTCGACGACCATGGCATGGAACGCGCGGTGCAGCGGCAAGGCGAAGCACCATCGGTCGTCGCAGGCGAGCGCGTCGCCGGCCAGCGCGACCTCGCCGGTGAGGACGCAGGCGTCGAGCGCAGGCACGGGCAGGGCCAAAGGCAGCTCCAGCGAGCCGCCGGCGGCCAGCGCCACCGGCTTGCGCAACACCGTCTGGCCACCGATCCGGCACTCGAGCAAATCGCTCGCAGCCGCGTCGCCGCAGTTCACCAATCTGGCTGTGCCGGTGAGCATCGCGCCTTCGCGCAGCGCCGCTTGGTCCCATTCGATGGCAGCGACGCTGATGTTAGAAGCGCGGAGCTCATCGGGCGCGAGCACGGCGAGGCTGGTGTGGCTGCGTTGCCAAGAGTGGCGGAAAAACTCGTCGGCGGGCCAATCCCAGGCGGCGGCTTGGTTATCGGTGATGATCAGCAATTCCTTGCGGCTGAGGCTGCCGGTCGCGGCCCATTCGCGCGCCGCGGTAAACACCGGGGCAAGGCTCGACGAGCCTTCCGTGGGCGTTATCGCGTCGAGCATCCGGAATACCTGTGCGCGATCGGTGATGGGTACCGGCACCACCGGTTCCAGCTTGTCTGTTAGAACCCACAGCGCCACCGCGTCCGCTCCGTCGAGGCCGCTGATCCACTGCCGAGCCAGTTGTTTGGCGGCATCCAGGCGGGTGCCGTCGGGTCCGCGCCACCCCATGCTGGCGGTGGCGTCGATGACCACCACCGATTCCACGCGGCGTTGCGCGCCCAACCAATGGCTGGTCGAGCGCACGACCGGGCGGGCAAAGGCGAGTGCCAGCAAGGCCAGCAGCAGCAGACGCAGCAATAGCAAGCTGAGGTCCTCGACGCGCACCTGGCGTTGCATGCGCGCGGTGGCCAATTTTAAATAGCGCAGCGAGGGGAACTCGACGGGCGTCTGGCGGCGTTTGCGGCGCAAATGCAGCCACAACGGCACCGCTAAGGCGGCAGCGCAGGCTAGCAGGAATGGCGAGAGGAAGGCCACGGAGGAGAAAGCATTAAATTCTCAGTTTTCAGGAGCCTTGAGAAGCTGGGTGAGCGGCAGGCGGGCGGTGGTGGCTTCGGCGTGGATGAGTTGGTCCAGGAAGCCGGGCTTGGCGGAGGCCAGACCCGGCATGGAAAGGAGGCTGAGGAGTTGCGGATGCAGCACGAAGGTGGAGATGGAGAGCAATTGCATGAGGCCATCCAGAACGGCGGCCTTGGCTACGCGGGCTTTGAGCCTAGTGCTTCGGCGATGAGGGCGAGGAGGTCGGCGCGGCCGGGGGGGAGGGTGGCGGAGGCGGTTTCGCGGGCGAGGGCGGCGAGCATTTCGGCGTCGATGAGGGCGGGTTGGTCGTGGCCGAGCCATTGGGCGAAGGCGCAAACCAGGGCGGCGAAGCGGGCGTCGTCGGATGGTTCGGCATCGCGGTGGTGGGTGATGGGGATGGCGGGTGCGGGTTGGCCGTCGAGGGACCAATCGAGCGAGCCGAAGGTGGTGGCGGTAGCGGCGGGCTCGATTTCCAAGACGAGAGAGGTGCAGGATTTGGCGGGGAGTTGGGTGGGCAGCGGGCTGGAATCGAGCCCGGCGGGCAGCGCAAACCCGAGCAAGCGGTAGCGGGCGACGGTGGCGGGATCGGCGCGAAAAGTGGCGGCGACGTCATGGGCGGCATCGGCGGCACCGCGGATGGAGATGAGAAGGAGGGTGGCGGAGGGTTTCCATGGGCAGGGCAGCGACTCGGTGGTGAGGCTCACGCCTTGGCAGATGGCGGCGCAAGCGGCTGGCCGGAGGGTGAAAGAGTTGAGGATTTCCTCGAGGCGCACCGCCTTGGGCGAAGGCAGTTGCTGCTCGTCGCGAATAGCATGGGTGATCCAGCCCAGACTGGAGCGGCCCGCATGCAGCGGCAACGCCAGGGTGGGGGAGCTGGCCGCCGTCACCGACTCGCGCAGGCTCAGGGCCGGCAGGTCGGCGGCGGCCGGCGGCGGGGAATGTTCGAGAACCTCGGCGGCTTCGCGGAAAAAGTCCGCTGCCGATTCGGCCAGTGCCGCATCGCGCGCGGCGGCGTGGCCTGCGAGGCGGGTGGGTTCGGCTGCGGCGGCCGCCGGATCGGCATCCGCCTCGGCGGACTGGCGGCTGGCGTCTGGCGGGCCCGGTGCCGGAAGCAGGGCGATGGCCAGCGGCATCGGCTCCGGGCTAGGGTCGGGCGCTTGGGTGGCGGCGGGGGCTGGGTCCGGCGCTTCGGCCACGCAGGTGGCGGCGGGGGCGGCGGAGTCGACGACGGCTGCAGCGGCGGGGGCCGGCGCGCGGTGGTGGCTGTGGATAGCGACGGCCAGCACAAGGAGGATGGCGGCGCAGACGGCGATGGGCCAGGTTCGCATGGGGCGGATTGGCTTAGAAAACAATTTGGACTTGGTGATTTTGGCTGCTGGAACCACGGATTTCACGGATTTTACGGATGAAGAAAGAGTTCTGAATTTTATGTGGAAAGTTGACTCACTGCCAAATGCTTCCCGCAAAGTCTCTAAGTACACTCAAGACGGCAAGACCCAAGACGCAAGTGAAGAACAGATGTAGAAGCGCCGCGCTCTCTTGTCTTGGGTCTTGCAGTCTTGCAGTCTTGCGTCTTGCGTCTTCTGCTGTCACCCATTCCACTTAGCGCCCCTTGCGACTCTGCAGTAAATCTTCATGTTTTAGTCGGGCGATTCAGAGCGCTTCCGGGGTTTGCATGAGGGCGGCCACCCGGTTGAGCAGGACCCCGGCACCACCGCCATCGACGACGCGGTGGTCGAATGTGAGCACGACGGCAGCCTCAGTGGCGGGGAGGAAGGCACCGACGTGTTCGCTCCAGACGGGTTTTTTAATTCCGGCACCGAGGCCGAGAATGAGGGTTTCGTTGGGCAGCGGGATCGGCGTGCCCAGGGTGAGGCCAAAGGTGCCAAAGTTGGTGACCGTGGCAATGCCGCCTTTGCAGTCGTTCTCGGTGAGGCGGCGCTGGCGCGCCCGGTCCACCAGATCGGCGTATTCCTCGATCAGCTCGTCTAGCGGCTTCTGGTCGACTTTTCGAACCACCGGGACAAGCACCCCGTCCTTGACTTGGACGGCCACGCCGATATCGAACGACCGGGGGTGGACGATTTTTTGACCGATGAGGTAGCCGGCGGTGGCGGGTTGTTCGCGCAAGGCCAGGGCGAAGGCGCGCAGCAGGTAGAGGGTGAGGCCGGGCTTGGGGGTTTGTTGGCTGCGATGATCGATGGCGCGGTCGAGCAACACCGGCAGGCCGACGGTGGCCAGCGGGCGCGTCCAACTGCGGCGCATGGCGTCGGCCACGGCGAGGCGCATGGATGAGGCATGGCTGCTGGGCCAGGCTTCGAGGTAATCGAGAAATCCTTCGAGGTCTTCCACGGTCACGCGGCCACCCGCGCCGGTGCCCACCACCGCCGAAATATCCGCCTCGCGCAACCCGAGCTCGTCCATCCGGGCGCGCATCCGCGGCGAAATGTAATGCGCGCCCATCACGCCAATGGGTACCGGCAGGCCTTTGACGCTCGGCACCACGTCGGGGGCTTCCTCATAGCCGTCGTCATCGAGGGCAAAATGCAGGTTGGCTTCGTGGCTGGCGCTGGTCTTGGAGGTGCCCGAGGATTTGGCGGCGCTGCGTTTCGCTTCGATGGCTTCGAGTGATTCGACGCCGGTGCGGGCGATTTCTTCTTCGGAAACGTCGAGCAAGCCGAGCAGGGAGCCGACCGAGTAGGAGACGCCTTCCTTGGCGCGGAGTTCCGCCACGGTGCCGTGGCAGAGGGTTGTCACGCTCATGATCGCCTTGTGCGTTTCCACTTCAATGATGTCTTGGTCGGCTCGCACCGCGTCGCCCACCGCAACGAGCAGGCGCACAATGGAGGCCTCGGCAATCGACTCGCCAAGCTGCGGCATGAGAATAGGAACGGTGGGCATGGGGGGAGAAAAGTTGAAACCTGGAAGCCGAAAGCCGAAATGACGGATGCGACGGAGGCTTTTGCTTGAACCGGGACGGTTCTATGCCGAAAGCACCCGCTTGGTCAAACCGATTGCGGGAAAGCCGCCGGGAAACACCTCAAACCGGGGTTTTTGCCTCCCTAGCCCGAGATTTGCAGGTGAAGACTATGGAATGATCGCGCCACTCTCTTACAGGTCGCGGAATTCGTCTTCGGTGACTTGCGCTTGCTTGAGGATCGAACAGAAGGTTCCGGTGGGAGCATCCCCGGTGTGTGTCGGCAGGTAGGTCTGCCGACCGTCCTCGTTCCACAGCTTCACCAGATCACGGGCCGCCTCCAAGGCTCCCTCCATTCCAAGTCCATGCGCCACGGCTCTGCAATCCCTCCGGCACCCGTGCCTGCGCCCAAAGCGGCCTGCGCCCTCGCATGGAAGCCGCCGAAGAAAATGCGAACATCGAGAACTTCGAACAGAAGAGCGCAAGCGGCAGCGGCGAGACCTCTTCATGAGGGGTACGGGCGGCGCGCCCGTGTGCCAATGCAGGGCAATGAGCTCCGTGCTCAGCAATCTTCTCCTCGGCTCGACGTTGAAAGCGGCGCGAGCGTTAGCGAGCTTGGCAACTTGGCGCAGCTCTAACTGGCATAGCAGCGCGAAGCGGGGCAATGTTCGGCGTTCAATGTTCGCCTTTCCGCCATAAACCGCCCCGCGCGCCGCTCTCTTCCAATTGCCTCCGGCCATGCCAGGTCGGGCTGCGCCAATTTTCTCCATGCTCGCTAACGCTCGCTCCGCGTTCAAAGAGAATACGAACGCCGAACATCCAGCATCGATCTCCCAACGCCGAACAGAAGATGCGAAAATAACAGCCTGAATGGCCAATCTTTCGCTCTTGGTTCTCTTCGGTTCGGCGTTGGATGTTCGACGTTCGATGTTCGATGTTCGATGTTCGATGTTCGATGTTCGATGTTCGATGTTCGATGTTCGATGTTCGATGTTCGATGTTCGCCTTTCCGCCATAAACCGCCCCAGCTCCGCACGCAGCTCTCTTCCAATCCGCAATCCACAACACCTCACGCCGAAAGAATGAATACGAACGCCGAACATCCAACATCGAACGCCCAACGTCGAACAGAAGAAGCGAAAATAACAGCCGGAACGGCCCATCTTTCTCTCCTGCTTCTCTTCGGTTCGACGTTGGATGTTCGGCGTGCAATGTTCGATGTTCGCGTTTCCAGCGGCCCGCGCGCAGCTCTCTTCCAATCCAAAATCCAAAATCTCATCTCCCTCCGACCTCCGACAACCCGCGCCTTCTTTCCCACCCCGCCCAATGCCCTGAGGCGCCTGCCAATTTGGAAATATTTCGCCATTCCAACAATTTCCCTTGCCACCCTTGGCCATAGCCCCTGCCGACCGGCAGGCCCTCGCCGCACAAGGCCCGCGAGCACCACCGCTGCCTGCTCATCTATGCCCGGGCGCTGGCCCGCAACGAGGCCACGGCCGCCGACCTCGTCCAAGACGCCTTCATCGCCGCGTTCGGCGGTCACGCTGGTGCCTTTGGAGTAGGATTCTCTACTTCTTATCTGTCACCTTGCAATCTTCAAGAGGGGAACGGGCGGCCCGCCCGTGTGCTAATGCAGGGGCTTCAGCCACCGTTGCGCAGCATTCTTCTCTTCGGTTCGACGTTGGATGTTCGGCGTTGGATGTTCGATGTTCGCCTTTCCCGCAATAGGGGGCGCAGTCCCAGCCCCCGCACGCAGCTCTCTTCCAATCCAAAATTTAAAATTGCCTCCGGCCATGCCAGTTT
>Ga0209084_1003584_pt1 | contig 11343 bp, 15 predicted proteins | sample C_130820_MF_Meta_FD_187309 | JGI IMG/M metagenome (GOLD analysis project Ga0209084, IMG submission 187309) | Freshwater microbial communities from Lake Croche, Canada to study carbon cycling - C_130820_MF_MetaG (SPAdes) (version 2) | ecosystem: Environmental > Aquatic > Freshwater > Lake... | reverse complement strand
AAAATTAATACTATTTCACAAATAAAAGGATTGGCAGTCAAAAGTGCCGAGATATTTGTTGATAAAATTGATGATTTTAATCACTTTATTGAAGAAATTAATATAACTTATAAATTGAATGAAACAAATACTCATAAACTAGATGTAGATAAGTCAAACCCTTTATTTGGAAAGACTATTGTTTTCACTGGCTTTAGAGACCAAGAAATTCAAGATAAATTAACAATTTTTGGTGCTAAATTAGGCACAAGTGTAAGTAAAAATACTTTCTTAGTTGTCACTAAAGATAAAACTGATAAAACTGGCAAATATCTTGACGCAGAACATTTTGGAGTTATTATTATGGAACTAAATGAATTTAAATATATGTACTTATTATAATATATGTACTTATTATAATACTAAATATTATGGATGAAATACAATTAAATAAAAATAAAATTTTACATCTTGTATTATTTTCTCACGATAATAATAATATTTATAATTCTATGTATAATATCTTGTCTACATATTATAATAAATTTTCAAATATTACAACAATTTTTTATTTATTTTCAAAAAATATTCAACAACCATATGAATTGATTAACAATGTATTATACATCAAAGGCGATGAATCTTATGTACCAGGAATTTTAGATAAAACATTATTAGCACTTTCTTTTTTTGAGAATGAAATAAATAATCAATTTGATTATGTTATTCGTAGTAACATAAGTACTATTGTTAATTTTGATGTTCTTATTAACTTATTAGCAATTAGTAATATTGAATATGGTGCTGGATTTTTAAATAATTTAAATTGGCAGGACCCAAACAGTGGTGTAATAAATACAAAATATTATGGAACTATTTATGGTTCAGGAACATCTATTATTTTATCAAAAAAATATGCTTTGCTCTTGGTTACAAATAAAGACAAACTAAATAAAGAGTTAATTGATGATTTAGCTATAGGTTTGTTTTTTCGTGAGAATATTACTGGATTTTTACCAAAAAGTTTACCAGAAAATTCATTTTGTTTTGTTCCTGATTTTCAAATAGATTGTGAAAAACTCAAAAAACTTGTAAATAAAAAAGACATCGCTTTTTATAGAAATCGTAATAAAAATAGAAGTATTGATGTGGAACAAATGAAGTTATTAATTCAATATTTACAATAATTACACCCTTAGGGGTGCTTTTACATCACTGAAAAAAGTTTTGTCTCATTTTTCTTTTTAGTCGGTGTAAGTTTGTCTCATTTTTCTCTTTGGTCAGTTGAATCATTAAAACTCAAATTCATATTCTAATACGCCTTTCATATCTTTTTTTATGTTTGAATATAATAAATTTTTTATTTTATTCAATACTGATTCACTTTTAAAATCTGGTGTCATTAGTTTTGATATTGTTTTATCATAAATAATACATTTACTATCATTTTCATTGAGTAATTGTTGGTTCTTTTTTTTCCATTCATATAATGCTTTTGATAACTTTAATTGTACAAGATTCAAAAATATTGATAATTTTTCTTTTGTTATTATCAACCACTTGGATTCATCATTTTCTTTAATAAAACAAAATAAAGTATTTTTTTTTTGTATGAATGCCATTAAAGGACTATTTTCATCAACGTATAATGATTTTGTAAATAAATTATTCATTGTCTCAAATACTGAATTTTTAAATAAATATTCAACATCTTCATTAGTTACATCAATTGTATTATGAATTTCATTAAAACAGTGTTGTGGCTCAATATTTTTGTTTAAATATTCGTTTATATTGATTTTTTTTGTTTTTTTAACAACAAATTTATTTATTTCTGTTATTTTTTCTTCCAAAAGATTATATTTTAGTGCTAATTCTAATAACATTTTATACATTCTTTTTTGAGAAGGAACTATAATTTCATTGGTTAAAGATGATGAAGATGATGAAGATGATGAAGATGATGAAGATGATGAAGATGATGAAGATGATGAAGATGATGAAGATGATGAAGATGATGAAGATTTTTTTGCTTTATGTGAAATTTCGCATAAAATTAGATGTTTTTCAAGATTAGCTATTGTTTTATAACTTTTACCACAGTATATACAACAATTCGTTGATTTTTTTATTTTATTTAATTCTTTCAATTCTTTTGACATTAAGTTGTGTTATTTTACACACTTTTAATTAATATAATCAATTTTATTAAAAAATAAACTAATTATATATAAATGATACCAGCTAGAACTTCTATTGTTATAAATTATCCTCATTCAAAATTATTAAATTTACAACCTTATATTTACAGATGTAGAAATTGTGATACTAATCTTACATCTAATACTCCTGCTAATCAATATCAAAGACTAAAAATTATACAAAATACTGTTCGGGTTTCTGCTTCTGAATATACTATGAATAAAGCATCTTTGAACACATATGTTAAACCTATTATACACGGGGTATGTTGGAATCAACAAAGTGACCGTCCTGTTCCTAGTGTTCAAAAAGCTACTATACCTACTGGAACTTACACATCTTTAAATGGCAAACATACATCACATACATCTAGTCGACCTGGTTGTCAAACTCCTGGAGGAGTTGGGTGTGATATTAAACATAATTCATATGATAGATATTTAAATAGACTTAAAGGGAAAAAGAATTTACGCAGAGGTACTATACCTCCTACATTTGGTATTCCTCAAATACCTTTTAATCCTGCTTTTCCTATTTATGGTGGCAAACAATTTAAAACCGCTATAGTTAGTAATTGTTATTGTCCTCTTAATAATATTGAACAGAAAAAAGAAGCTACTAAAATATATAATAACTCATCATTTGATGCTATTAATGAGATTACATTCAAATATAGTGTTGGAATGTTGGTTTATGCTATTGAAAACTTTGATATTGGGTATGTACAAGCTACTATTACAAAAGATTTGGGGGGAGGACAATTTGTTGTACAATTTTTAGATGGAATATCTAAAAATGTTTTTGATTATGAAATTTATCAATATTTTCCTTGTAATAATTGCAGACAACCAACACTTTATGATACACTTATTAATATTACTAATGAAACTGTGCCTGTTATTGATGCGTTAAATGTTGTTTGTCAATATAATTCACTTACTAAATCTAAATTAGAATCTATTCTTTCGTAAAAAATAATTATATTTGTATTAATTATAAATAATGTTTAGAATGAGTTTAGGACAAAATATTAGTTATAGACCTAATGTTTATGTTAATCATACACAAACACCAAATTTAGCAAAAATACCTACTCAGTTTCAAACTAAGCCTTTAGCCGCTCCCATGATTAGTCGTATTCATAATATTAGACCTGGTTGTGGTTCTTGTGGAAGAGGATAAATGTTACTAGGTGTAAAATAAAATATCTTTATACATTAATATTATGGATTTCTACTATAATCTTAATTCATCATTAAATAACGTTAATATATATCCTTCCAATGAATTACACAAAAGTTCTAATTTTGTAACTATGTTTGACACCGTTTTTTTACCTTACAATAAACAATATAATAATTGTAAAAACTCTTTGTGTTACACATATAGTAAAAATTTTATTTATAAACCTCATTCTGCTTATGGAATGGTTGGAAGAAGTGCTGCTGGATACTTAGGACAGCGTAATAGATTATAATTTTTGATGAAAATAATCAAGTATTAATGAATTAGAAATAAATTTACTCCAATCACTTGTAATAATTATAATAATTCCAAATAAATATAATAATAATTTTGCTTCATTATTTAAATATATTTCATTCTTGTGATTTGGATTAAAAATAAAAATTATTAATAATCCCATCATGATTGAAAATATAAACTCTGTTTGATTTTTGTATTGAATAACATCATCTAATTTCTTTTTATATTCATCATTTTTTGGATTTTTAATAATTAAAGCTCTAAAATATAAATGTCTTAATGAAAAAAATAAAAATGTTATTTTAACACAAATTATTAGATATAAATATATGCGAAATAAACTCATTTATATAATTATTAAATATTTTATACTACAATTTTTTACAATTATTATAATTTTTTACAATTATTATAAGTTTTTCAATAAAATAACTTAAAGACTATTTATTATATACTAATAAGTAAGTAAAATACCACTAGCTCATATAGCTCAGTTGGTTAGAGCGTCGGTCTTATGAGCCGAAGGTCTGTGGTTCGAACCCACATTTGAGCATTATAGTTTCTTACAGCAATACTGCAATATAGCATTTGAAACTAGCAAAATTATTTATTTTATCCGCATAGTTTGGAGAGCGGTCAAATCCGTGTGACTTAAGATCACATCCTTTCAGGTTCATCGGTTCGAATCCGATACTATGCATTATAAAAGGATTCAGCAATAGGGGACACCATACGAATCATCCCTTTTTGGAAGCAAACACCATTTATCATTTAGGCTTTTTGTATTTTATTAAATAATAAACTTATTGAAGATATAATACATTTGTTGAATAAAATAACTATTTATAGGACTTGGCGGATTTCCTGATTTTGAAAATAAATAATTTGTAGGTAAAATAATTTGTAGGTAAAATAAATTCAGAAAATCCACAAAGCCCTAGCTATTTATCTTAAACATTTTATTACATCTTCTAATTTTATTGTTCAGTTTTTTTGGTCTTATAGTGTAATGGTTAGCACTGAGGACTTTGAATCCTCCAATCTGGGTTCAAATCCCAGTAAGACCTTACAATTTGTAATAGTTGTATGTATTATTTTAATTCTTTTTTTAGTCGGTGTAATAAACGGACATAGCATTTTGCTTTGGTAGCTCAGTTGGTAGTAGCACGAGGCTGTTACATTTATTTAATGATAAATGCTGGAACCTCGAGGTCCTAGGTTCAATCCCTAGCCAAAGCGTTTTATTATATTTTATATCAATTTATATTTTTACTGATATAAAATCAAATACTTTTTTAATGTTTAAACATCTTTATACATTCCCATATTTTATAAGACTCTTCTAGTGAAAAAATCCCTTTTTTTTGAGCAAATGTTAAAAATGATACCATCACATTTAGAGCGGTATTTTCATTATTTATAACAATATCACATAATCTTACTTCATTTGAAGGTTGTGAATGTGGTTGAGGCGGTTGAGGCGGTTGAGGCGGTTGAATATCCATTTTATATTTTAATGTTTTTTTTTTAAGTATTTTTTTTTTTAAGTATTTTTTTTATATTAAAAAAATTGAAATGTAATATTAAATAAAAATTATTAGTATATTTCTAAATCAAACTATGTCTCTTAAAACTATTTACAAACCTTTATGCGACCACTTCGCAAATGCTTTTATTATATTTGAAAATTCTTCTATACCAGATGGTATCCTTATGAATTGCCCTATTCAAAAACCTAAGTTTGGAATTCTTAATTTACAGATGAATAAATTTGAACCAATTAAAAAAGACAATCATATTGTTTTTACAATTGATTGTTCTGGTTCTATGAATGATAAATGCAAAGACCACCGAAGTAAAATGGACCATATTAAACATACTCTTACTAATATGGTACATTACTTTATAGACAATCCAGAACATAATGTTATTATTAGCGTGTTTACTTTTGATGATAAAATTTATAATATTATTGAAAAAGAAATTATCAATGAAAAGAATGTTGATAAAATTATTCAATTGATTCAGACAATCTATCCACGAGACCTTACTAATATTGAAATTGCTATTCAAAATAGTTGTGATTTTATTGATAAATGTATTGTTGAAAATTCTCATCATAACATTACGCATATTTTTATGACTGATGGAGATGTTACTGATGGAAGCAGTGATATTACAGTTCTTAAATCTAAAGTTCATAAAAATGTTTCTAATGTTTTTATTGGATTTGGTATCAACCACAATGCTTATATGATGAATTATTTAGCTTCTGATATTCAAAACAGTTATTTCTTCATTGATGTTTTGGAAAAATCTGGTTTGGTATATGGAGAAATTCTTCACAATATTATTTATAAAATTCTCAAAAATTGCGAAATTTATATTCGAAATGGTTTTATTTATGACTGGAAACAAAATTCTTGGGTTAATCATTTACCTATTGGAGAAATTGTTTCTGAAGCTAATAAATATTTTCATTTGATTTGTGAAGAACCTTATACTGTTGAGTGTATTTTTACTAATGAGTCTTTTATTACATCTGAAATTTGTTCTTTATATATTGAAAATAGAATTAACATTGATAATACATTTGATTTTACTAAATATAAGTTCAGACAACAAACTCTACAAATTCTTTATGATGTCAATCTTTACAATTTCAACAAACAACAAAAAGATTTTAGATTTCAAGATACAATAGAACTATCTTCTGAAATACAAAAATCTTCAAAAATTACTTGTAAAAATATTCTCAAAGAAAGAATGACAATTTTTATGAAATCTATGAAAGATTATATGGATTCTCTTCCTCAGGACCATACTGATTTAACATTTATTAAATTACTCTGCGATGATATTTACATTTGTTTGATGACTCTGGGAACTAAAAATGGTGATATGTTTTCTTGTGCTCGTCAAACTTCTCAGGGTTCTCAAAGAATTTATAGTGTTAAAAATATTCCTACTGACTCATCATTTATGATACAACATTGTATTTCTTCTTTTCATGATGAACACGACACTTACAAAATTTCAGATGATGCTGATAGTCCTTATCTCACTTTACCCGCAATTAAACTTATGCGTTCTGTTACAAATGGTAGACAACTAGAATTAAATGAAACTGAATTCTCCTTAAATAATGATAAATTTATATCAGAACCTTTATTTATGCCATCACCTCCACCTCTTAAACGTAATAAAACTTTACGAACACAAAATTCTTTTTATAAAATTAACAATTTATTGCGTAACAAATTTGAACCATCATCACCACCTACTTATACAAAACAAAATTAAACAAATTTTACACTTTTATTCTAACTTAATCAAAATAGAATAAAAATTTAATAAACATTTTTTTTTATAATCATGATGGAGCACTTCATAAATTATTAGTTGTTGGTATCAGCATTTACACTTGTACTATTTGGAGAAATTGTATTTATTTCTCTTTGTAATTGTTGTAAAAGAGGCTTGAACAGGTATTCTCTTTGACTTTCAATATTTTTATTTGTATAAACTCATTGACTTGATGATAACTTTTATGAAAATGGATTTGTCAAGCCCCATAAATATTTCCAAACTGGACTTATTCCACCAACTGTTCCTGTCAAATTTAATGTAAAAGGACAATTATAATTTGGCGGATCATTCAATGCTTCACAAGGATTACAAGGACTATTTATAAATTTAAAACCTGGAATATTTCTTTCTAAATCATTATAATTTATTGGAGTTGTTTCACTTGTATGAGCACCAGTTATACCATTATTTCCCATATATTTCACCTTTACCATAGATATTTCACCATTTTTATCATAACCACATTTAAACACTTTATTTTTTTTTTTTATTTGATTACTATTATAAGCATAATCACCCCAACCACTTGGTAAATCTTCATACTCATTTCCTGAATCATCAAATACACTTACACCTTTTAATAAAAAATTTCCTTCTTTTTCTTGCCAAGAAAGCATTTCCAATATTGATTTTTCATTATAAATACTTCTTACTGTATTTATCGCATCCAAAGGTTCAGTTCTTATATAAGGATTTTTATTTAAAGCATTTATATACAACATTTCTGTTTCTTTTGACCAAGGCCATTTTTTGTTTTCTATAAAATACATTAATTCTTTTTTACTCACTTGCTTTTGTATTTGCTCTGGATCAAATATTATATCGGGATTTTGTAAATTTTGGATTTTTAAAAACTTTTCTGTTAAATAATTATTCCAAGTAAATCCTTCTTTTTTATTTGATAAATTCGCAAATCTATAAATTACTATTAATGTTATGCAAAGAATTATTCCATTTTTTTTATTTTTATAACTTACAAGTAATACTATTACTAATAGTATTACTTTTCCTAAAATTGTTTCAAATAAATTTACAAATAAATCTGGCAGAGCATAAAGGATTACCCATAATACTATCATTATGCTTAATATACCTATTACTAATTTTTCATTTTCTTTATTTTTATTTAATAATTTATTCAAATTCATACTTATATATATTTTATATTATAATATTATGCTCTTTGATGTTCAAATACTTGCTTATATTGCTATCGCATTTCTATCTCTTAACTTAATTCCACAAATTTATCTTATTATACAAAATAAAAATGCTGGAACTATTTCATATTCTACATATTTTATGAATATTATTTCATCTATTTTATTAATTATTTATGCTTACACTTTACAACTTTATCCCATTTTAATTGGTAATATTATGATTTTTATTGCTTCGGGAATTATCATTTTTTTGAAACACAAATATAATTAGATACCTGTTGAACCTATTCCTCCACTACCTCTTTCTGTAGTAGGACCTAACTTGTCTTCTGATTCTACCAATTCTACATATATCGGCAACAATCCTGGAGCACAAATTTGAAGCAAACGATCATATGCTCTAGCAAAATAAACATTTGAATTTTTCATATCAAAAAGACCCAATAAATCTCCACGATAACCACTATCCACAATACCAACTTTATTGGCTAATCTTAAAGGAGTCTTTGATAAACTTGAACGAGAATACATATAAAATCCTGTATTAAATACTTTACCACTATCACAATACATCTGTGCTGAACATTTTACACGAAAATTTATTTTATTCAAACTACTTTCATCAGAACTACTTGAACCTACAAAACGAATCATATCTCCATATACATCTTTTTTACTTTTTTCATTTTCTGGTAAAAATAAATCAAAACCAGCATCTACAAATTTACTATTTAATATTTTCATTATGCTTATCTATCGCTAATCTGTATCTTTCTTTTAATTCATTTAATTCATTTAAATCTGCTACAAATAATTTCAAATACATAAACTTATCATAAGTTTTTAAGAGTTGTGCTGGTGCATTATTTACAAAAGTTGACATATACTTTTTATCACTTTTTATTTAAGTTGTTTATTACACAACATTTATTTCTTTATTTACACTTTTTAACATTTCAAACACCCATTTTCACAGCATTACAAATTAAAAAGTATAATGGCGAATTTCACGCATTATATTCCTCTTCTTTAATTTATTGTTTCTATAAAGACTTATCTGGTACTGATTTTGGATTTTCTTTTATGTACCAAGCTGGAGGTCTTACATAATTTATATTTAAATTATTACAACTTTGACCATTTGTAGCAAAAGGAAATGGTTTTTGAATACCTTTTGGATCTGTACATTTTCTTTGAATTCTCATTGTTTGAACACTTGAATCCAATGGTTGTTTTATAAATTTTGTGTATGGAGCATTTCTTGCCATATCATTAAATTTAAACAATGCTGGTGTTGTGTGACACGTTGTCGCACCACAATTTTTATAATTATTCACATATTTCTCTTGATTATTCACATCTACGACACAAATATTAGATACTGCCAAATTATGAATATAATTACCTTGACTTTTTGTATATGATTGAGTTGTATGACCATAATTCGGTTGAACCCAGTAATTTGGATATTGACCGTTATAAATCCATCTATATTTCTTTTGTAGCATTCCATATGTTGAAAGCACTGATGGTTTTATAAATGGACTTTGCTGTCCTAAAACTATAACTTCATTTACATTATACACTGGTTGAGTACGGTCATAATACGCTTTACCTGTTTTTGTATGAGCAGATGTACCTGAACCATAAGGATGAATTCCTCTAAAGGGCGTACCTTGTTTTGAAAATTTTAATTCTTTACCTATATAACCTATATTTCGTGTCCCACCATTTATTGAAAAACCTACTGCTGATGGATGTTCCAAAGCTATTTTTAAACTTGCTGAATCACCACCAAATGGACCTTGTGGTAAAAAATATCCTCCTGGAGGTTTTCCTGAACGTTTTGTTAATGATGAAAGACTATTTTTTGCTTTTTTTTTAAACGTGGCTAATGACATATAACATATTATTAGATTATATGTTATTGAAATTATTCTATTTTTTTATTTCTATACGTCTTACTCTTTTTTTTATTTTCTATGTTTTTTTCTTTTTCTAGTATTGGATAAATATAACTTATAAAGCAAAGTGCTACTAATACTGAACCGTGTTCTTCTTTTACATCTAAACACTCATATTCAAACACTTTTCCTGGATGTATTGTATAATTTTTATCTGTTTTATTGTCTTTGTAAAAAGACATCCCTTTCTTAAACTTACCATATCCTCTTCTTTCTATCATGTATTCTATTGATGTTGCTAAATTTTCTTCTACTTCTTTTCTTGAACCTGAACCCGAATATTCACACGCAAAACCACCTAGATACTTGTTATTTGGATCTGTCACATCTGTTGTTATTACCGCAGCACTTATTTTTGAACCACGACGACCATTTGATTGGGCTTTTATTACTTCCATTACTTCTCCCCAATTTAACCGTTTTAAACCTTCTTCTTTATTTATTTCTTTTGATAAAGATGGAATTACACTTGTATACTCTATTACATTACAATTTTGTATTCCAGCATTATTTAAAGCATCATCATATGAACCTGTTTCATAAGGCAAACCTTCTGAACCTGCTTTTGATTCACCTTTACCTTTTGTTATAAAATATTCATGTGGTATTCTATTTCCTAATATCATTTATTATATCAAATTATAATAATTTATAAATATAATAAATTTCTGTTTTCTATATTATTATCCAAACAACGACCTAAAAAATAATATAATTTTGATTCTTTTATTCCTTCACACAAACTTAATATTTTCTCTCTACTAGAATTATTTAAATTATACAAATCTAAATCATCTATTTTTGATTTAAATAATATTGAAATTATAAAAATACCTAAACTATAATAAATCGTTTTATAACTAATTTCTTCTGGAATTTTTTTTATTTTTAATAACTCTGGAGAGATAAAACCTGATTTTTTATCTATTATTTTATTTATTTGGAGCTTTTTATCTTCTATCTCCATCAAATCATCTGATGAAACATATATAAATTTATTATCTATCACTACTATGTTTTTTGGGTCTATTTTATAAAAACATTTTGATTCAACATTTAATAAATATTGAATTTGTTTTGAAAGAAAATAAATTATATTTAAACAAATACTATGTCTTAAGTTTTCTGAACTTGTTTTTTTTTTTTTTTTTTTTACAAAATTTTTAAAACTTTTTATTTTT
>Ga0209084_1003583_pt1 | contig 11345 bp, 8 predicted proteins | sample C_130820_MF_Meta_FD_187309 | JGI IMG/M metagenome (GOLD analysis project Ga0209084, IMG submission 187309) | Freshwater microbial communities from Lake Croche, Canada to study carbon cycling - C_130820_MF_MetaG (SPAdes) (version 2) | ecosystem: Environmental > Aquatic > Freshwater > Lake | place... | reverse complement strand
AGTGTAGAATATGTACTCCGTTTTTGAGTAGCCAATGGATTAACGAAATTAAGATATTGGAAGTTAATGACATGGGTGATCATAGTACCTTTGTTAGTAATTCCAGAGAAAAGTTTTCTGCTAATCCTGAGAACGAAGAAATATTAAAGACCTGGGCAAAAACTATTGACTTTATGGAATTCTATGGTGGCGAACCGTTGATGCAACAAGAGCATGATGATATATTAAAAATCATGGTTGAACATGGCAATCCGTCCACTACTGGATTGTATTACAATACTAATACTACCATTTGTAAAGAAGAATTATTTAAAATATGGCAACCCTTCAAAGAAGTTTACATTAACTTTAGTATTGATGACATTGAGAAAAGATTTGAATATCAACGATACAACGCTATTTGGAATGAGTCATTGGATAACATACAGAAATACAAAGAGTTGGCAATCAAGCATAATGTAAACATGCCGTTACGTTTATATGTAACAGTGGGTATTTTAAATGTATTGTATTTGAAAGAGTTTGTAGAACGTATGAAACCGTTGGGTATCCCTATACTATTCAACATGGTTCATTATCCACATCACTATTCTATTGTTAATTTACCAACTAAAGTTAAAGATGTAATAAAAGAAAAACTATTAGCTATTGATTTTGGAAACTTGTTAGATCCATATTCTCCCACGATTGACAACATTACTAACTTTATGTATGGGTCAGAATGTGACCCTGAGTTATTAAAGACATTCTTCCACAAGACCAAGATACATGATGAGTTTAGAAAAGATTCGTTTAGCGAAACTTTCTCGGAACTATACGAACTGTTGAAGGAGTATAAATGAAAATAGCAATATTACTCAGCGGAGAATATAGAACGTTTTCAGAATGCGCTGAATCAATGATATTCTTAAACGATCCAGCCGTTGACGTTTATTTTTCTACCTGGAGTACATCAACATATAATATTGATTTTTTGAATATACATGAAACAACAGCTATTACACCAGAGCATATTTCTAATTATATTTTAGGCAAAGATGTAACTATTAATATTGCCGATGTTCCTGCTGATAAAACAGGAACAATCGACCGTATGATAAATCGATGGGTAACTGGAATGGATATGATTATCAAATCCGAAATAGTATATGATTATATATTCATACTGCGTCCGGATTTATATTTTATAAAACCAATATATGAAATTTGTCAAGATGTTGAAACACATATTGAAAAGGACATTTTTTATATGATAGAATCCAATGGCTTTGAACAGCAAAAACTTACCGATTTGTATATGATATCTACTCCGGATGTTTTAACTAAGATAATTAATTCAGATTTAGTAACCAATTGGACAACAGCTAGTAACCTAAGTCAAGAATGGCACCATTGGTGGTACACATATGTAAATACTCGGTGTTGCCTTAAAGAACTCTTAATGAAAAATACTAACTTGATCTTTGTTAATCTGCTCCGGATGCCCATAATTCCCGGGTCTGTAATAAAAAACGAAACAGTAGAACATACTGAAGCAGTTGATGGTTGGACACTACTACAAACAAATACCCGCGAAAGAGTAATACAATGGGATAATATTAGGGTTATGGATTCAATTCTCAAATCTTCAATAAAAAGTAATCTGTTTTTTAATCCCGTGCAACTCAAATCAGCATTAAATTGGTATATTGATCAATTTCATGCAATAAAATCTATTTTTTTAAAAAATGTTATACTTATATCAAATCGAGGTAATACTTGGCATGAAAACGGTAGCGAAACTGAAAATGAACCAAATTTTGTCGCAGCAGCATTGGAAAGATTCAATGTTAAAATAGATGTATGGATGGTTGACAATGAATTCTATCTGGGAAATGATAACCCACAATATAAAATTGATGAATCTTTTTTGCTTAATAATAGATTATGGTGTCAGGCTAGAAACAATGAAGCATTGATTGCAATGCAAACAATGAATGTGCTTAATTGTTTTTCTTACAATGAAAATAATTCTATTATAACACCGTCGGGGTTTACTTGGGTTTCTGTAAATAATCAGTCAAAAAAATCATTACGCCCAAAAATAATTTTTATGCCGGAAGATTTATTTCACATAAATACCAAGGTTGCTGGAATATGTTGTAACTATGTTGAACTTCTGTGTGATTAATTAATATGAACTTACCCGAAACATTTTGCGCTTTGCCTTGGATTAACTTGTCTACTGACGTTAACGGGTCATTGCGTCCTTGCTGTAAATTTGCTCAGCCAGAACCCACAAATGAATATCAACTTCCAAATATGAAACAAGGTACACTTGATGTATTGTGGAATGATGTTCGCTTTCAAAACTTAAGACAAGCATTCTTAGATGGTAAAAAACCTAAAGAATGTCAAAGCTGCTGGGATGAAGAAGCAGCGGGAGTAAAAAGTTTTAGAGTACAGTTTGCTATAGATAAAAAGATACCATTGGACATGGAGTTTACTCCCATAGCTTCAAGTGGACCAAGAGCATTTGATTTGAAGTTGAATAACGTATGTAATTTAAAATGTAGAATATGTGGCCCGCAAGCTAGTTCAACATTCTTAAAAGAATATCAGGAACGATTCAACGTCAAAGTAGAAGATGGCAGTTACTGGTTATCTAATAAGATATTGGGTACAGCGAACGAATCTGTTATCAATTTTTGGGCTAAAGATTTAGTACACTTAGAGATAACTGGTGGTGAACCAATGGCATCACCTGAAAATATGAAAATTTTAGAGTTATTGATTAACTCTGGCAGAGCCAAAGAGATTACTATATTACTAAACACAAACGCTACACTGTATAATAAGAAATTCTTAGACCTTATCGTTCAATTCAAAGAGGTAACATTGTGCTTGTCGGTAGATGATTTGGGTGAACGATTAGAATATGAACGTTACCCAACTGAGTGGAATGAAATACAAGATAATCTTAAAAAGTTTTTGGAACTGCGAAGCAACCATAAAAATTTATTTTTGACACTATGTCCGACAGTAAGTAACTTTAATGTATACTATTTACCTGACTACTTAGAATGGTCTAAGCCCTTGAACATATTCACATATTTCAATATACTACACTATCCTCCTAGTCATAGTGTAAAAAACTTACCAGACAAGTTAAAAGAAATAGTATCAGCAAGATTAACAGCGCCCGAATTCAAAGTAGTTAAAAACTTCTTACATTTGGAACGTGAAAATGACAATCTTATCAAAGAGTTTATTAGTAAGAACAATGAACTAGATGAGTTTAGACAGCAAAGATTTGAGCCAACATTTGGGGAATGGGGCAAACTAATAATGGAGTATTCTAATGAATAAGTTGACGAGAGAAGAAATTGAAGCATATAACAACAAGCGAAAAGAATTTGATCAAGGTAGAGAAATCAATACAATAAGTCCCTGTGTCGCTCCATATAACAATATGTATTTTACCACAGAAGGACATGTTGCTCCCTGCTGGTTACTAGTAGGTAAACTAGAAAAATGGAGCCCTAGTAGGTCAATCAAAGACATTTGGTTTGGTGAAAAGTTTACAGAGTATAGAAACAATCTTAAAGAAGGTCTCTTTAATAGTGAATGTAGAGTATGTAAACAAAAGATTGAGGCAGATACATGGCCATTAGCCATGGCATATGATGGGTTTACAGTTAAAGAATACCCAACACTACTTGAATTAGAGTTAAGCAATCAATGTAACCTTGAGTGTATCATGTGTGAAGGTAGATTGAGTTCCGGTATCAGAAAGAACAGAGATAATCTTCCACCTATGCCAATGGTATACGATGATTCTTTTATTGAACAACTGAAAGAATTTATTCCGCACTTAGAAGAACTTAGATTTAATGGCGGTGAACCATTTGCTCAAAAGATTGTATATGATATCTGCATGTTAGTAGCTGAATTGAATCCTACTCTTAGAATCAATATAGCAACAAATGGCACAGTTTATAACAAACAAGTTCGTGCTATATTAGACAAATGTAATATTCATTTAAACATTAGTATTGATAGTTTGGACAAAGATAATTATGAATCAATACGAATCAATGGTGACTTTGATGAATTGATGGAAAACTTTCAAACATTTAAAAACTATTGTCACGATAACAATCGTGGGCTTAGTGTCATGGTTAACCCTATGAATAACAACTGGTGGGAAATGCCCAACTTTGTGAAGTTTACTATTGAGAATAAAGTACACTTATGGTATAACACTATACATCATCCAGAGCATCTTAGTATATGGAAATTACCTAGTTCAGATATTAGTGTAATATTACAAACATTAGAGCCACAAGTTGATGAACTAAAACCTATAAATACAGATAATTATGTAGCATATGGTAATTGGGAAAAGCTAGATCATTTTGTAAATAAACAGATTCGCAATTGGTATAATAAACAAACTACTAGAGAGAAAGATCAAAAGAAAATTTTTATAATGGAAGAAGTAAAATGAGTAAAAAATTATTGTTTAATGGTTGTAGTATGACAGCAGGAGACGCGGTTACATGGGGTCATTATTATCCCGATATAGATTTTGGCTCACATGTGTTTAGGAAAAATCCACATCCAAAATATGATCCTTATGAAATTAGTGAAATGTATTTAAATTATATTACAAATTTAAGAAAACATGACAATTTGGCAGGACAAATAAATAAATTAACTGGATGTGACTGTACTGATATATCGGAAGATGGTAATAGTAATCAAAATATATGCATGACAACTATACGTTTTCTTAGTGAGTTAAGTTTGGAAGAAAGAAAAAATTATCATGTATGCATAGGATGGTCTAGTCTTGGTAGAAAAGTCGTATACGACCCTGAGGTAAATAATTTCTATAATGTAAATCTTCATTGCATTGATATTGAACACTATAAAAATATACATAATTATATAAAAGAAGCAATAATAAACCGGTCAGACATAGACCATGTACTTGATTATTTTCATAATATTATTTCACTACAGAGTTATCTTTCAGCAAATAATATTACATATACTTTTTGGAACACATTGGTTTACGTGAAAGACGACTGGCTAGATACTATTAATAACATTCGTAATGTAAAAATTGTTCCATATAAACATGATTTATTATTTGATAAAAGAACCTGGATATCTTTTGATAGCACAAAAGAGCAGCCATGGAAAGATGACATGTGGGCTCATCAAACAAGAGATCAGGTGATATCTAAAGATAATCTTCATCCTAATTTAGAGGCAGTAATTAATTTAGCTAAACTAATTACAGACCGTATACGGACTATGATTTAAAATTAATTTGATTTTTGAATTAATATCATAGTATCTACTGTTTCCACTACTTTCCATCCACTATTAATTAAGTTTCTAACTTTAGTTGATGCTTCATTATCATTAAACGGCTGCGCTATAACGTAGCCGTTTTCTTTTACGGTAGAAAGTATTGAATCTATGTTAGTATATAAATCAGAATTTTGATCTGTCTTTACTAAGCACAAATCTAATGGCATTTGCCAATTATTAAGATTGTTTACATATACAATGTTTGGATATTTAGTTATTATACGATTGTAAGCAGTTTGACCAGTGGTATCAACTTCAAAGTCTTTCTTTAGTGCTTCTAATAATTCAACACCTTCAGTTCTGCTTACGCCAAGTTGTAAGCAAGTATCTACGATTTGTTCACGTATCCAAGATTGCATAGAATCAAAATCATTTTTTGGTCTATTATCCGTAAATAATTCTACACTATGTACCAAATGTTTTTTATCACCTGCTGCTAAGATGCTGGCACGTCCGCCCAGTGATGATCCCAATTCTAATATACGACTTTCTTTATCTAGTTTGTTTGCCACCTTAAGTAATAGTTGGCGTTCTTGAATTGATATAGATGAGAAGCAAGACTCAATTGGTAGTAATGATTTTTCTTCCGGGGTAGCTTGAATGTAAAATATTCTTTTAATCAATGATTTTTTAGCTTCTACCCATTGACCAGTAGCTTCATGTTCATACTCAAATCCTTCCATAGAAATCACATCTCTAAATGCGTTTCTAAATTTATAAGAATTCTTTGCAGAATAATTACCATCATCATCTATTTTAAACCAATGTGTAGAAGTATAACTATGTGTGTCAGGAACAATAGCTGATATGAAATCGCGGTGATCTAAATCCTCGTTGAAGTTTATTGTTATCTCAAACCCACCTCTGGCTCTCCACATCATTCTCAAAAACCCAAACACTTCATTCATTACACTATCGGCAAACTCCCCATGTCCGGATTTGATTATTGAATAATCAAAATCTTCATAGTCTACATGTTCTCTGATGAATTCAGAATCAAATGCCAATTGATAGTGATCGGTAATATCACCTTGTGCAGCATGAACATTTGATAATGTTCCGCCATAATCTTTACATAGTTTTAACCATATATGCATTAACTTAACACGTATGAATCTATGTAGTTTTGTATTAGTTAAGTCAAGTGTATACCATCCACCAAGCCATGGTTGATTTCTTGGATTGATGTTGTATTTCTCTCTATCATCATATGCTGAACCGTAATTGTCACCCAATCCAATACCTGGACTAACAGCAATAATTCTTGCTCTATGATTCCAAAGCATATTAAAGCTATGATTGAATGCTTGAATATCTTCACCTGGCGCGCCAATAACCCAACAAGCAGATACTTTCATCCCAACTTTAGCTGAGTCTATTAAGTTTTGATTAATTTCTGCTACAGTATTCTTTTTATTTACAGCTAACAATACTTTGTCACTGCCAGATTCGATACCATAGTTGAATCCTTGTGCGCCCGCCGCTGCCATTGCTTTATAAAAATCTAAATCCATTCTGCCGTCGGCTCTAGCATATCCCCACCAGTTAATTTTTAAATCTCGCTTAATTAGTTCGTCACAGAATTTTCTAAACTCTTTTAGGTTACCATTCATCAAGCTATCAACAAAAGATACAAATCCAATATTATATTTCTTAACTTGATACTCTAATTCATCTACAACTGTAGTAGCGCCTCTGTCTCTAAATTTCCAGTAATACACCTCAGTACAGTAACTACACTTAGCAACACATCCACGACTAATTTCAGCACAGATAGAATCCTTGCCCCAATACTTTGATAAGTCAAAGTCAGAATAATCAGGGTATGGTAAGCTATCAATATCAATTCTAACATCACTATACAATCCACCAATAGCAGGTTGATCTGGCTTAATACCCTGTTCCCAATTGTCTAGGAAGTCTAATATGTTTTGTTCACTCTCTCCGATGAAATAGTAATCAACTAGTGCTGGCATTTTGAAATAGCCTTCATGGCATTCAGGTCCACCAAGTACGATAGTGATATCTGGTCTGACTTTTTTGATTTCTTTGATCATCCATCTAGTAGCCATGATGTTTGTGTAATAGCAACTGAATCCAATGATATCAGGATTATCATTTAGTAATACTTGTAGGTATTCTTTTAATATGGGTTCGTAAGTTGGGTGAACACGTTTGAAGTATTCGTGTGATTGCCACCACCAATAGTTAGCACCATTCCAAGCATCTTCTAAATCAGGGTTTGCTTCTTTTAATGCGTAGTGTGATTCAACGTTGAAGTCATAAACTTTAGTAAGATACCCTGCTTCTCGGATAAGGCTAGATAGTCTAGCAATATTGTAGGGAGGCATATAGATAGCCCAGCTACCCAAAACACACAAAGTAAATTTTGTTTTTCGTGTGGCGTTGAATACGTCAACCGACTTAACGTTAAACCTAGGTTTTCTTACTATTGTTGTTGTATTTTTGGGAATTAAATTTTGTGCTATCCAGGTGTCTTTATCTAACATTACAATCTTTCTATTTGATTGTGTATTTATAGTTAATAACTTTAATTGTAAGGTTTTTCTAAAACGATGAGAGAATCCATTTTTGCAATTAATGTCCAGCCTAGGTTAATCAACTTATTGAATTCTGTTATAACGTTTGGGGATGCAGAGTCATAGTCATGTCCAATCATATATCCGCCGGGTTTAATATGTTCAATCCAAAAATTAATATTTGATTGGAGTTCGGGGTTGGTGTGAACCGAATCTTCAAAACACACATCAATGGTCTGATTCCAATTTAATATATCTTCGGGACTTTTTTTATGATGTAATTTGATATTGTGAAATTTTTTAGTTATTGCTTCAAAAGTTAATTTACCAGAAGCATCATTTAAAAAACAATTTTCAACAATATCAACTAATTCTTTGTCTCCCTCAAAAAATGGATTTCTCCAATACCACCCTTCATATTTCATATCATAGTAATCTTTAAAAGGATCTACACAATGAACTGTAATAGATGGATTAACAGATGCTAATAAACAGGATGTTCCGCCTAATGCAGCCCCAACTTCTACAACTACACTATTGTTGGGTAAATTTTTAATTATTGAATATAATAAATTTCTTTCCAATGGGGTAGTCATTCCATAATTGCACTCTAGTGGTAAATCGTTTGCGTTTATAGAATTGATGCCTGCATATGTCTGAGCATGATTTTGGGCTGGTAATATCTTTTTCATTTTCTGTCACCAAATAAGATATAATCTTCTTTGGTATACCCATCCATTACTTCATCAGACCCTAGACCTGTGCCCTGCGGAATGTTCTTGTTATTAAGTCCACCGCGGATAGGAACAATAGCCCATGTACAATAATCTACAAAATGAGGTAACGCTTTTAATTCGGCTTCTAAAAGAATAGCTTCATCTCTATTGTGAGGTGGCATCATAAACTTAACTTCAAGATGTCCGCAATCTCCTGTTGTTGCTTTTTCATGTGCCACAGCTTCAACTACTTTAACAAATTTTTCACGATTATAAAACTCAAAATGAACAGATAAATTTAAATCACCATAGTGAATAATTTCTCTATAGTAGTCTGGCAATCGACTTCCGTTGCTGTGCAGACTTACGTGATGTCCACAAGCATTAAGATAACGTAACCAATCTAAAAAGTCTTTGTTAGCAGTTGGCTCACCACCACTGATGATAAAATTAACACTTTCGCCCTTTGTGAATCGTTGCTCAATATTATGAGTAGCTTTCATCAATTCTTCCAATGGCTTGTGTGGATCAGTGTTATTATGAATCCAACTCCAGCAGTAGCTGCAATCATAATTACATCTACGACCTATTTCCCAATATACTTGCTTCTGTGTACTAGCATGAGTGCGTTCCATGGCAACGAAATCAGTTAATGAATCATTACGTAATTCATGTTGCATTGGCAATCCTTGTCCCTTGCGTAGTAATGGCTTGTATACTATCTCTTTTGTTTTGGGAATAAATAGGTCAGCACCGCAGCTACAGATATCTTTAGTACAATCAATCCAATCTTCTGGTACAGTGAAATCTTCAAAGACGTTACCCAGTCTACCACCTACCCGACAGCTTGCGGTCCAAACATATCCGTCCATATCAATATACAAACTATCTAATCCTGCCCCACATTTCCAATTGGGTAAGAAATTGAGTTTGGCACCTACTAGTTCATCTGTGCTCCAATCACGCCATGTTCCATTGCTTGCGTATGTTCTTATTGGTTTCCCCGGTGTTATATCCATAATAAATCCTTATGTTGTATTTAGCAGCTAAATAGTAGCATGAATAGAATTATTAACTTTTTTAAAAATCTGGTTCGTGAATACAAGTACCGCAAACGGCTAAAAGAATTGCGTAAACGAGACCCATTCATCTATAAATGAACTATATTGGTATCTCGGCTGGATTCCATGACGCTGCAATAAGTGTTGTAGATGACCACGGTAACATATTGTTTGCTGGTCATAGTGAACGATATAGTAAAAATAAGCATGACAAAGATGTGTGTGAAGAATTACTAACGGATGCATTAACATACACTAACTCATCGTACTTAGAATATCATTACTATGAACGTCCTTGGTTAAAATCTTTACGTCAATTGCGTACTGGTGAAGGCTTCACTTGGCCTACATGGGAAAAGATATTAGGTTCTACTTATAATCAAATGGGTGAACCAAAGATCCATACTCATAGCCATCACTTATGTCACGCAGCAGCCGGGTTTCAAACAAGTCCCTTCAACGATGCCACTATCGTAGTGATTGATGCTATAGGAGAGTTTGACACTATCACTATCTGGGATGCACATTATGATTTCTCAACTGGTAAAGCACAATACAAAAAACTATGGAGCCTAAAGTATCCAGATAGTATTGGATTATTCTATTCAGCAATGACTGAACGAGTTGGATTACGCCCACTTGATGAAGAATACATTCTTATGGGAATGGCTGCGTACGGAGAACCTAATCATGTTGCTGATATGATTAATGAGTTAGTAGATAAAAAAGATATATTAACCTTCAAGCAAAATCTACACACTGGGGTTAGTAAAGATTTCTTAAAAGATGCCAATCCAATGGACATTGCTAGCAGCAGTCAACATTTGGTTGAGTATATGATTACTAGAGTAATGAGTAAAGCTAGAACGATGGGTCGTAGTAGAAATCTAGTATACGGCGGTGGCGTAGCGTTGAATTGTTTGGCAAACAGATTGTTGGGGAACTTCTATGAAAATATTTGGATTATGCCTAACCCAGGCGATGCGGGTAATAGTCTTGGCGCAGCAGCATTAGGGCACGGTGGTAAAGTTAATTGGACGGACGCTTTTCTTGGTCGTAATATTGTTGGCAACTATCCTGTTAATTCCCTGCTTGATGTTTTGCTCACTGATAAAATTGTTGGCGTCGCATCAGGACGAGCAGAGTTTGGCCCGAGAGCATTGGGAAACAGAAGTCTCCTCGCAGACCCAAGAGGAGATGAAATCAAAGACAAGGTAAATGAAATCAAACGCAGACAAAAATTTAGACCATTTGCTCCTATGATATTAGAAGAATATGCTCATCAATATTTTGAAATGCCTAGACATTGGAATGATAGTAGATATATGCAGGTGATTAGTAAGTGTAAATATCCTGAGAAATTCCCTGCTATCGCCCATCATGACTGGACTAGCCGTGTGCAAACTGTGCCAAAAGATGGATCGGGTATTAGAGAGTTATTAGAGAAATGGTATGTAATCACTGAGTGCCCAATGTTATTGAATACTAGTTTAAACATACGGGGAGAGCCAATGGTCAATGACCGTAGTGACGCTGATAGATTTGAAAAACTATACGGTGTAAAAGTTTTGTCATAGTTCATTTAATGTCACATTCAGAGTTTAAAATCGTAAAAGAATTTGTAGGTTTTTCTGGCGCAAAAGTTTACTTAATGCATGATGCTA
>Ga0209084_1003582_pt1 | contig 11346 bp, 5 predicted proteins | sample C_130820_MF_Meta_FD_187309 | JGI IMG/M metagenome (GOLD analysis project Ga0209084, IMG submission 187309) | Freshwater microbial communities from Lake Croche, Canada to study carbon cycling - C_130820_MF_MetaG (SPAdes) (version 2) | ecosystem: Environmental > Aquatic > Freshwater > Lake | place... | reverse complement strand
ATTCTGCCGCCTTGTGGCTGGGTTGGAAATCGTTGGGGAATGCCACACCCAGGCCAGCAGCCTGGCGCTCGCGCAAGACCTTGAGTTTCTCGCGGCGCTCGTGAATCAGTTGGTTTTCGTCTGGCGGGGTGGTGGAAAAGGAATCAAGCATTGCGTGCAATAGAAATAGGTCGTGCTAGACAAGCCACAGCGGTATTTTGTGGACAAAGTAAAACCTATTCTAGGCCCGACCCCCTGCTTCATTTGGCCTTCTTTTGACCCAGAAACTCGGACTCCGGCTTGGTTAACCCCTGGAGGCTTATGGACGCTTGCGTAAAGTGCGCTGATTGACCTTCGCTTACCGCTGTGTGCCAATGCGGCCCCTGTAGAGATGCGGGCTTCAGTAAGGGGATTTCACGTTTGATGGTTCAGAGCTCGTTGCTTAGCGATTGTTGGATAGGGCTTGCAGAAGTCTCTTGGCGCGGCGCAGCGAGACTATTGCGTCGCTGCTGCCACTTGCCAATAAGCAGGAAGAACACGGGCGTGAGCGCCACGGCCAATAGGGTGGAAGCCAGCATGCCGGAGAACACGGTCACACCAATGGAGCGCCGCGCCGCAGCACCCGCGCCCGTGGCAGTGACCAATGGCACCACGCCCAGTATGAAAGCGAAGGATGTCATCAAGATCGGGCGAAAGCGGCTTCGCGCACCTTCCACAGCGGCGGCGAATAGATCCATACCCCGGAGGTGCAGTTCATGCGACACCTCGACAATGAGAATGGCGTTTTTGGCCGACAAGGCAATGAGCAAGACCAAGCCTATTTGCACATAGATGTTGTTGGGCAGGCCTTCGATCATCAGCATGCTCACGGTGCCCACCAATGACAGTGGCACGGCCAGCAGCACGGGTATGGGCGTCAACCAGGACTCGTACTGTCCGGCCAGCACCAGGTACACCAAGAGCAAGGCCAGACCGAAAACCAGGCCCACAGAACCACCGACCAATTTTTGCTGGTAAGACATCGCTGTCCACTCATAGGCCACGCCCGGTGGCAAGACTTTTTCGGCCAGTGCTTCCATTGCGTCCAGCGCTTCACCAGAGCTGTAACCCGCAGCGGGTGTGCCATTGATGGACGCACTGGGAACCAGGTTGTATTGCGACGCAATGGCGGGCCCGGTGGTGTCGGAAAAGTGGGTGAATGCGCTCAAAGGAATCATCACGCCAGACTGGTTCGCCACCGTTAGCTTGCCTATGGCCACGGTATCGGCGCGAAAGCGCTGATCGGCTTGGACATAGACCGTGAAATTTTGTCCGTAAACCGAGAACTGGTTTACATAGGATGAGCCCAAATAGCTTTGTAGCGCACTGTAGGCGTCGCCCACCGATACGCCCAAGCTTTGCGCTCGGGCAGCATTGATTTCGAGCTTCAACTGCGGCACCTTGCTCCGCAGCGAGGTGAACACTTCACCGATACGTAGGTCGGCTCTGGCGGCCTTGACCAATTCCTCTGCGGCGGTGTTGAGCTTGCCGTAGTCTTCGCCGCCGTCGATCAACTCCAACTGCATTTGAAAGCCGCTGGACAAGCCTAAACCGTTGATGGGTGGCGGGGTGAGAACGCGGGTGGTAATTTCGGGTATTTGCGCCAATTCGTGTCGCAGGGTGCGGGTGATGCTGTCCAGATCCTGGCCTTCACCGCGTTCGCCCCAATCTTTGAGCGTAAGGTAGACCAAGCCCGCATTCGACAAGGTGGAGTTGCTGGACAAGATGGCGTTGCCGTCCAAGGGCGATACACCGCCAATGCTGATGGCGTGCGCCACGCCGGGCGTCTTCATGCCGATACCTGCCACTTGGTGCATGAGTGTGCGCGTGCGCTCCACAGACGCGGCGTCTGGCAATTGAACGGCCACCGTGACGTAGCCCTGGTCTTCCTCGGGCAGAAAGTCGGTGGGTATGCGCAAAAAACCCCACGTTGCCAGAGCCATCAACGCCAGCGCACATCCCGCGCTGGTCCATGCGTGGCGCAACAGCGCGCGGATGAGGCGCAGGTAGCCGCCTTCTGCCTTGGCGAACAGCACATTGAAGTTGCGCGCAAAAGCCCCCGGCGCTTTCTGGATGCCAACAGGGCGCAGGTATTGCGCCGACTGTGTGGGCTTGAGCGTGATGGCATTTATGCCCGAAAGTATGGCAGTTGCTGCGATAACCAAGGCGAACTGGCGGTACATCAAGCCTGTAATGCCGGGGATGAAGGCTGCGGGCAGGAACACCGCAGTCAGAACCAAGGTAATGCCAATGATGGGGCCGATTAACTCGCGCATGGCCTCTATCGCGGCGGGTTTGGCAGCCTTGCCCTGTTCGATATGGTGGGCCACGCCCTCGACCACGACGATGGCATCGTCGACCACAATGCCGATGCACAGCACCAGTGCAAACAGGGTGAGCAAATTGATGCTGAAACCCATCACCGCCATGGCAGCAAACGCACCGATGATCGTGACTGGCACCGTGGTTGCCGGCACCATGACGGCGCGCCAATTTTGCAAAAACACCAGAATCACAATCAGCACCAGTACACCTGCCTCGATCAAGGTATTGACCACTTCACGCACTGATGCTTTGACGAAGACCGTGGTGTCTAGCGGAATGTCGTAACGCAGCCCTTCGGGAAATCGCGGTGCCAAGCGGTCTAACTCTTGGCGCACGGCAGCGGCGGTTTTCAGCGCATTGGCGTCCGGCAACTGGTAAATAGCGATGCCGCCTGCGGGCTTGTTGTCTTGCAAAAATTCTTGGTTGTAGTCGACGCTGCCCAACTCCAGGCGCGCCACGTCACCCAGCCGGGTGATGGTGCCGTCGGGCGCAGTGCTTACGATGAGTTGCGCGAAGTCCTCGGGCTTGGACATCGGGCTGTCTACGTTGATGGTCAGTTGCAGCGCTTGGCCCGCTGGCCCAGGTGGGGCACCGACCTGGCCTGCGCTGATGTTTTGGTTTTGTGCGTTGATGACGTTGATGACCGTCGCGGGGCTCAGGCCGCGTTGGCTCATCTTCTCCGCGTTGAGCCACACACGCATGCTGTACGCGCCCAGGCCGAAGACGTTGACATCGGCCACCCCCGGCAAGCGCGCCAGCCTGTCACGCAGTTGCAAACCTGCGTAGTTGCTCAAGAACAGGGCGTCGTGCTGGGGCTCTGTCGATGTCAGGCTGATGATCTGCAAAATCGCGGTGGACTTTTTCTTCGTCGTAACCCCTTGCTGCTGCACAGCGGAGGGCAGCATGGGCAAGGCAATGTTCACGCGGTTTTGCACAGCCACCTGGGCCTGGTCCGCGTCGGTGCCTACGGCGAAGCTCACGGTCAATGAATAGTCGCCTGCGTTTGACGAAAAAGACTGCATGTACAACATGCCTGGCACGCCGTTCACCTGCTGCTCAACCGTACGCGCCACTTGCTGCTGTACCGCAGTGGCACTTGCACCGGGAAACTTCGTGGTGACCTGGATGGTCGGCGGCGTGAGCTGGGGGTATTGCGCCACAGGCAGCGCAAATACCGCCACGCTACCGAGCACCACCATGAGGATGGCGATAACGTTGGCAAGCACGGGCCTTTCTATAAAAAACTTGGCAATCATGCGTTACCCTTTTGGAGATTAGTGACCTTGATTCGTGACGTCGATGTTTTGCTCACCATGGACCGGTGCCAGCTGGGCGCGGGTTCTGTCGGCCGCGGCGTTCGCGCCTTGGCTCTGCCAGCGCGCAATCACCATGAAAAACACCGGGACAAAAGCCACCGCCAAAACAGTGGACGCCAACATGCCCGACAGCACAGTGATGCCAATGAATTTGCGTGCAGCCGCCCCTGCTCCGGTTGCGGCCACGAGCGGCACTACGCCCAAGATGAATGCGATGGATGTCATCAAAATAGGGCGAAAGCGTCGACGCGACCCTTCCAACGCTGCTTGCACCACATCCATGCCTTGCTGATGCAGTTCGTGGGCAAGCTCCACGATCAAAATAGCGTTTTTGGCCGATAGCGCAATCAGCAGCACCAGCCCAATTTGCACGTAGATGTTATTGGGCAACTGCAATCCCACCAACACGCCTACAGTGCCCACCAGAGACAGCGGCACAGCCAGCATCACCGGCACAGGCGTCAGCCATGATTCATATTGCGCAGCCAGCACCAGGTAGACCAGCAGCAGCGCCAGGCCAAACACCATTCCCACCGCGCCGCCCACCAGCCGCTCTTGGTACGACATGGCGGTCCACTCGAAGCTAACGCCCGGCGGCAGGACTTTGTGGGCGATCTCCTCCAGCAGGTCCAAGGCCTCGCCCGAACTGTGCCCGCTGGCAGCGGCCCCATTGACGGTAGCGGTGGGAAACAGGTTGTACTGGGAGGCAATGGCCGGCGCTGCGGTGTTGGAAAACGCCATAAACGAATTCAAGGGAACCATTTCTCCGTTGCGGCTGCGCACGGTGAGTCGCCCAATGGCCTCGGTGCTGGCGCGAAACGGTTGGTCGGCCTGCACATAGACGGTGAAGTTTTGCCCGAACTTGGGGAACTGGTTGACGTAGGCTGAACCCAGATAGGTGGAAATCGTGTTGTAAGCATCGCTCACTGAGACGCCCAGGCTCTCCGCCCGTGTCCGGTTAAAGCGCAGCGCCAACTGCGGCACGTTGACGCGCAAGGACGTGAACGCCAGCAAAATTCGCGGGTCGGCAGACGCGGCTTTGACAAGGGCTTGCGCCGCGTCGTTGAGCTTTTGGTAGTCACCGCTGCCGTCCACCAGTTGCAACTGCATCTGAAAGCCGCCCGAGAGCCCCAGACCGTTGATGGGCGGCGGAACCAGCACACGAACGCTGTCGCCCTCTGGAATACGGGTCACGGCTTCGCTCAGGTAGGTGTACAAACTGCGCAAATCCTGGCCCTTGCCCCGCTCTTTCCAGTCTTTGAGTGTGATGTAGACCAGCCCTGCGCTGGACAAACTGGCGTTGCCGTCCAGCGGTGAGACCCCGGCAATGGTGATGGTGTGGGCCACCGCAGGCATGTCTGCGGCAATGTTGGCGATCTTCTGGAGCAGGAGTTCTGTCCTTTGTAGCGAGGCGGCGTTGGGTAACTGCACCGCCACCATCATGTACCCCTGGTCTTCGGTAGGGATGAAGCCCGTGGGCACGGTGACAAAGCCGTAGGCGCCAGCAGCAATCAAAGCCCCTGCCACGCTGCTGCTGAGCCGCGGATGGCGCAACAACACCCGGATAAGGCGCACGTACGCCGCCTCAAGCCGCGCCAGTCCCGCATTAAAAACCCGTGCAAACGCATGGGGCTTGGCGATGTGGTTCAAGGGTTTGAGGTACTGCGCCGACTGGGTCGGTTTGAGCGTAATTGCATTGATGCCCGAGAGCACTGCGGTCGCCGCGATGACCAGGGCGAATTGGCGGTACATCTGCCCCGTGATGCCCGGAATGAACGCGGCGGGCAGAAACACTGCGGTCAGCACCAGTGTGATACCGATGATTGGGCCGATCAACTCTTTCATGGCGTCAATGGCCGCTTGCTTGGGCGTCTTGCCCATCTCAATATAGTGGGCCACGCTTTCGACTACGACGATGGCGTCGTCTACTACGATGCCGATACACAGCACCAAGGCGAACAGCGTGAGCAGGTTGATGCTAAAACCCAGCGCAGCCATGCAGGCAAACGCGCCGATGATGGTGATGGGCACGGTCGTGGCAGGTACCAATGTGGCACGCCAGTTTTGCAGGAACACCACGATAACCACCAGCACCAATGCGCCTGCCTCAAACAGCGTGGTGTAGACCTCGTCAATCGAGGCGTTGACAAACACGGTTGTGTCAAACGGGATGTCGTAGGCCAGTCCTGCGGGGAAGTTTGCGGCCAGCAGTGCCATTTTTGAGCGCACCGCTTTGGCGGTGTCCAGCGCATTGGCGTCTGGTGTTTGATAAATGGCCAAGCCGCCAGCGGGCTTGCCGTCAAAGCGAAAGCCCTGGTTGTAGGTGTTGCTGCCGAGCTCTATGCGCGCAACATCGTGCAAGTGGGTGATGCTTCCGTCCGGTGCGGTATTGACTATCAGCTTGCCAAACTGTTCTGGCGTGGTGATAGGGGCGTCTACATTCACCGTCAGTTGCAGTTGCTGCCCGGCCGGCGCGGGTGGCGCGCCTGTTTGCGACGCGGTGACGTTTTGGTTCTGCTGGTTGATCACGTTAATGACCGATGCGGGGTTCAATCCTCGCTGGTTCATTTGCTCGGCGTTGAGCCATACACGCATGCTGTAGGCGCCCAGGCCAAACACGTTCACGTCCGCCACACCAGGCAGTCTGGCAAGGTGGTCGCGCACACGCAGGCTGGCGAAGTTGCTCAAAAAGAGGGCGTCTTGCGCGGGGTCGTTGGAGGACAGGGTGACGATCTGCAAAATCGCCGTTGATTTTTTCTTGGTCACCACACCTTGCTGCTGCACCGACGCAGGCAGCGTTGGCAGGGCGATGTTCACCCGGTTTTGCACCGCTACCTGCGCTTGGTCTGGGTCGGTGCCCACGGCAAAGCTCACTACCAGTGCGTAACGCCCGTCACTGGAGGCGTTGGACTGCATGTAAATCATGCCCTCCACACCGTTGACTTGTTGCTCTATGGCGCGGGCCACCTGCTGCTGCACCGCCAGGGCGCTCGCGCCGGGGTAGCTGGTAGTCACTTGAATGGTGGGCGGCGTGAGCTGCGGATACTGGGCCACCGGCAGCTGGAAAACGGACACTGCGCCCAGGACCAACATCACAATGGCAATGACGTTGGCCAGCACCGGCCGCTCAATAAAAAACCTAGCAATCAAGGCGCACCCTTGGCCGCGCTGGCGCTGGCGCTAGCGGCTTGGCTGGTGGCAGGATTTTCCATCACGCTAGCGATGTTTACCCTTTGCCCGTCGGCGATCTTGGTGAAGCCTTGCGTCACCACCTGATCGCCTGGGGCTAAGCCGCTGCGTACTTCCTTGCTCTCGCCAGGGAGCGACGTGGTGCTGACCGCGCGGCGTTTCGCGATGTTTTGGGCGTCGACCACGAACACGTATTCACCTTGTTGGTCTGATTGCAATACGGCGCGTGGCAGCACCAGAGCGTCGCGCTCGCCTCCCGCTTCAATGGTGAGTTTGGCGTAGAAGCCGGGCAGCAAATGGCGATCGGTATTGGGAAACACGCCTCGCACCTGCACTGTGCCGCTGGTTTGGTTCAGCTGGTGGTCGACGTAATCCAATGTGCCATGGGCACTGGGTGCGGTCTCACCCTGCAATTGGGCATGCACCACGGGTTTGGGGCGGGGTGCAGTACCGTTCGACACGGTGGGTCTTTGGCTGCGCAGGCGCAGCACCTCTGTCTCACCAATGGCCGCATAAACATAGGCCGGAGAAATCTGCATGATGGTTGCCAACACGGTGCCACCTGCTGCTGCGCCCACGTAGTTGCCAGGGTCTACTTGGCGCTTGCTCATGATGCCATTGAATGGTGCGCGCACCAGGGTGTAGTCCAGATTGGTTTGTGCAATGCGCACATTAGCCTGGGCTTGCTGAAGATTCGAAAGCGAGCTCTCCACATTCGCTTGCGAGTTGGCGTTTTCTTTGAGCAACTGCGACTGGCGCGTGTAATCTGCTTGGTATTGCTCAAGCCTTGCAAGGTTCAGCTTCAACTGGTCTTGGTAGGGCGGCTGCTCTATGGTGAACAGCAACTGGCCCGCTTTCACTACGTCGCCATCCTTGAAGTGCACCGCCTCCAAATTGCCTGCAACGCGCGCCACCAGGTTGACCTGCTGCACCGGTGAAACATTGCCATCGAGCTGCACAACATCTTTGATGCGTGTGGTTTGCAAACGGGTTACAACAACGTCAACCGGCAAAGACGGCGCAGGTACCGTACTTTTTGGCTTGCAAGCAATCAAGTTAATGCCAAGCAGGAGTGCGAAAACCACAGTCCCCACCGACCAGGCGGCGGAGCGCGGGCGTGCGTTGTTCACAAGGGATAGAGCTTTCATGGGGCGGCGTCCTTAAGGTCTAGGGCGTGGGCGGTGGGTGGTACTGGGGGCGAGGCAGCTGGCGCATCCTTGGGCAACCAATCGCCGCCCAAAGCGCGAAAGGCACTGATATAGCCTTGCAGCACGGCGCCTTCGGTCTGCACCACCGAGTCAGAAGTAGACAGACGGGCCTGGTCGGCATTGCTGACAGTGGTGTAGTCCACCTGACCGGCCCGGTATTGCAACTGCGCTAGCGTTGCGGAGCGGGCTGCGGCAGCGTCAGCGCGACGCAAGGCGGCGAGTTGGGCAGATCCGTGTCGAATAGACGCCAGGGAATCCTCGACATCTTGTTGCGCCTTTAACACTTGGTTTTGGTATGCGAGCACCGCCTGGGCAAATAGCGAATCTTGAATAGTCACCAGTGCTTTGAGGCTTCCTCGGTCAAACAGAGGCAAGTTGAAGCCCACGCCATAGGCAACCGCGCGGTTATCCCACTTGAAGAGCTGATCCAAACCATTGGTCGTCGAATAACCGATAGTTCCGTTGAGTGTGAAACTGGGGTACAGCGCCGCCTGCGCCTGCCCGATGCGGGCGGATTGAACGGCAGCGTTCATTTCCGCTTGGAACACGTCCGGTCGACGGCGAAGCAAATCGGCCGGCGCGCCCAGGGGCAATGCCCCAGGCGTTTGGGGCATGCCTTTGTTTGCGGTGTAGTGCTTGGCAAAGTAATCAGGTGGCTCACCCAGCAGCACACTTAATGCGTGCTGGTACTGCGCTAGGCTGATTTGCTCGCTGGGGATGGTCGAGTTGGTTTGTTCGTACTGGGTTAGGGCTTGGCGGTAGTCCAACTCAGAGGTGGCGCCCAGCCTGTACCGTGCTTCGGCAATGCGGAGGTTTTCCTTTTGTTCAGCCAAGTTGGCTTTGGCCACTGCAATCCGTTTTTCCATCATGCGGATGCTGAGATAGGTGCTTGCGACGCTGGCTTCTAGCGAGACGCGAGCGGCATCTAAAGCCGCTTGGGACACTTGCACATTGGCGTGATCGCCCTCCAAGGTGCGACGCCACTTGCCCCAAAAATCCATTTCCCACGACAGCAGGCCTAGCACTTGCTGTGTCACCGCGTCCCCGGTCGGGGAGCCCATGGAGGGCCGGTTGTATTCCTTGGAAACCGTGAGTGATGCTGCAGGCAGGCGACTGCCAGAATTCGAGCGCAAGCTCGCTTGCGCCTGGTTGACTGCCTGTGCCGCACTGGCCAAGGTGGGGCTGTTGCGATTTGCATGCGCAATCACCTCAAGCAAATCGGGATCCTTGAAACTCGCCCAAAACCCGCCTTTATCTTGCGCTGCTTGAACTGTCAGGCCAAGTTCCGCCTGGTTCGCCCAAGCGGATTGCAGCTTTGTTGCAGGTGGCGCGTAATCCGGACCCACGGTCGTGCACGCGCTCAATGACACCAGCAGCGCACCGCAGATGGCGGTAGGCGCCAGTAAACGCCTGGCGCGGCCCTGCATGCGACCGTGTAGCGTCTGCGCAGCCATCTGTGCATCCATCTGTGCATCCATGTCTGTGCTGACCCGTCCATCCACTTGCCCTGGCGCAATCAGGGCGCTGATCTGTTGCTTGTACCGCTGCACCAAAGCGATCACCAGCTTCTGGGTCCGAGTTGCGTTAGCGGCTGTCAACGCAGTGACCAAGCGCCCGGAAATACCTGGGTACTTGGTCGCCGCGTGCCTAAACAACGCGCCTTGTGTCACACCCATTTGCTGGGCGAACGCTGCGTTGCTGATCTGCGCCGGATTGTTTTGCGCCGCCCTATCAGTGACTGCTTGCGCCGTCACTGCGCTGCGTTCTTGGGTTGGCAAGTGCTTTGCGTATGTTTTCATAAACATGCGGAGACAGTTGAAGTACGATGGTTAGCGATCGCAAACTGCCAAAAATCTTAGCATGGCCTGAAGAAGGAAAAGTTTTGCTTTGAATACGCTTTACCAAATCATTTCACTCGTGCTCGACGTTGCCGCAGGCTTGGTCTGCGGCACCTGCCTGCTGCGGCTTTACATGCAGCAGCAGCGCATTCCGATGTCCGCGCGGGTAGGCAACCCGCTGGGGCCGTTTATCTTTGCGCTCACCGACTGGCTGGTTCTGCCCCTGCGGCGGGTGTTGCCCAAGCTGGCGGCCTTTGACTTGGCAAGCTTGATGGCGGCTTTGCTCTTGCAGGTGGCGCAGTACCTGCTGTTGTGGCTGCTGCAAGGCGCGGCGCAGAGCCTGGGCGTGGTGGCGGTACTTGCCGTGTTTGGCCTGCTGCGGGTGGCCGTGTCGGGGCTGACCGGGCTGCTGATGATTTATGCCTTGTTGTCTTGGGTGCAGGCGCATTCGCCGGTGACGGATTTGCTTGACCGGTTGGTCGCACCCCTGTTGTCGCCCCTGAGGCGCCGAATGCCCCTCATGGGCGGGGTGGATTTGTCGCCGCTGGCGCTTTTGGTGCTGCTTCAAGTGCTGTCGCTGCTTACCGGCGGACTGCAAAGCATGGCCTTGGCGGCTGTGGCCTAAAACTCAGAGCACCGCGTCGCTGGGTTGGCGCTGCAACATGGCCAGCGTCTCTGCCACGGTTTTGCGCAGTTCCCGGCGGTCACAAATGAAATCGATCGCGCCCTTGGTTTGCAAGAACTCGGCGCGTTGAAAGCCCTCTGGCAAGGTCACCCGCACCGTGGACTCGATGACGCGCGGACCGGCAAAGCCAATCAAGGCCTTGGGCTCTGCAATCACCACATCGCCCAAAAACGCAAAACCTGCGCTCACGCCGCCCATGGTCGGGTCGGTCAGCACGCTGATATAGGGCAGGCCTTTTTTGGCCAAGCGGGTCAGGGCGGCATTGGTTTTGGCCATTTGCATCAGGCTCAGCAATCCTTCCTGCATGCGCGCGCCGCCGGTGGCGGTAAAGCACAAAAAAGGTACTTTTTGTTCGATGGCCGCTTCTACGCCGCGCACGAAACGCTCACCGACGACCGAGCCCATGCTGCCGCCCATGAACTCAAACTCAAAGCAGGCCGCCACCAGGCCCACGCCGTGGACCGATCCGCCCATGACGATCAGCGCGTCCGTTTCGCCCGTGTTTTCAAGCGCTTCTTTGAGCCGCTCGGTGTATTTGCGGCTGTCCTTGAACTTGAGTGCATCAACAGGCAGCACTTCTTGGCCGATTTCAAACCGGCCTTCGTTGTCCAAAAACACGTTGAGACGCGCGCGCGCGCCGATGCGGTGGTGGTGGCTGCAGGTGGGGCAGACGTTTTGGTTTTGCTCCAGATCAGCCTTGTAGAGCACGGTTTCGCAACTAGGGCATTTGATCCACAAGCCCTCTGGCACCGAGCGGCGGTCGGCCG
>Ga0209084_1003572_pt1 | contig 11365 bp, 3 predicted proteins | sample C_130820_MF_Meta_FD_187309 | JGI IMG/M metagenome (GOLD analysis project Ga0209084, IMG submission 187309) | Freshwater microbial communities from Lake Croche, Canada to study carbon cycling - C_130820_MF_MetaG (SPAdes) (version 2) | ecosystem: Environmental > Aquatic > Freshwater > Lake | place... | reverse complement strand
TGTAGTATTAGTTGGAGTCTTAGTTGAAGTTTGTGTTGCAGTATTTGTTGGTGTTTTAGTTTTTGTTACAGTATTAGTTGGAGTATTGGTTGGAGTTTGTGTTGCGGTATTAGTTGGCGTTTTAGTTGGTGTTGTAGTATTAGTTGGAGTCTTAGTTGAAGTTTGTGTTGCAGTATTTGTTGGTGTTTTAGTTTTTGTTACAGTATTAGTTGGAGTATTGGTTGGAGTTTGTGTTGCGGTATTAGTTGGCGTTTTAGTTTGTGTCGCAGTATTTGTTGGAGTCTTAGTTAAAGTTTGTGTTGCAGTATTTGTTGGTGTTTGAGTTTTTGTTACAGTATTAGTTGGAGTATTAGTTACAGTATTAGTTGGAGTATTAGTTGGAGTCTTAGTTAAAGTTTGTGTTGCAGTATTTGTTGGTGTTTGAGTTTTTGTTACAGTATTAGTTGGAGTATTAGTTGGAGTATTAGTAGGAGTTTGAGTTTGACTTGCTGTATTAGTTGGCGTTTGTGTTGATGTTTTTGTTAGAGTATTAGTTGGAGTATTGGTTGGAGTTTGTGTTGCTGTATTAGTTGGCGTTTTAGTTTGTGTTACAGTATTGGTTGGAGTATTAGTTGAAGTTTGTGTTAAGGTATTAGTTGGAGTTTGAGTTTTTGTTGTAGTATTAGTTGGAGTATTGGTTGGAGTTTGTGTTGCGGTATTAGTTGGTGTTTTAGTTTGTGTTACAGTGTTGGTTGGAGTATTAGTTGAAGTTTGTGTTAAGGTATTAGTTGGAGTTTGAGTTTTTGTTGTAGTATTAGTTGGAGTATTGGTTGGAGTTTGTGTTGATGTATTAGTTGGCGTTTTAGTTTGTGTTACAGTATTGGTTGGAGTATTAGTTGAAGTTTGTGTTAAGGTATTAGTTGGAGTTTGAGTTTTTGTTGTAGTATTAGTTGGAGTATTGGTTGGAGTTTGTGTTGCGGTATTAGTTGGTGTTTTAGTTTGTGTTGATGTATTAGTCGGAGTTTGTGTTGAAGTTTGTGTTAAGGTATTAGTTGGAGTTTGAGTTTTTGTTACAGTATTAGTTGGAGTATTGGTTGGAGTTTGTGTTGCCGTATTAGTTGGTGTTTTAGTTTGACTTGCAGTATTTGTTGGAGTTCGTGTTGATGTTTGTGTTGAAGTATTTGTTGGTGTTTGAGTTTTTGTTACAGTATTAGTTGGAGTATTGGTTGGAGTTTGTGTTACAGTATTAGTTGGAGTCTTAGTTAAAGTTTGTGTTATAGTATTTGTTGGCGTTTGTGTTACAGTATTTGTTGGAGTTTTAGTTTCAGTTGCGGTTAATGTTGTTGTAGCTGTTGGAGTTTTAGTCACAGTATTTGTTGGAGTTTGAGTTTGTGTGGCAGTATTTGTTGGAGTATTAGTAGATGTTTGAGTGGATGTATTAGTTGGTGTTTTAGTTTGTGTGGCAGTATTAGTTGGAGTCTTAGTTGAAGTTTGTGTTACAGTATTTGTTGGCGTTTGAGTTTGACTTGCAGTATTAGTTGGAGTATTGGTTGAAGTTTGTGTTGCAGTATTAGTTGGAGTTTTAGTTTGTGTTGCAGTATTAGTTGGAGTTCGTGTTGAAGTTTGTGTTGCTGTATTAGTTGGAGTATTAGTTGGAGTATTAGTTGAAGTTTGTGTTACAGTATTAGTTGGAGTTTTTGTTGCAGTCGGTGTTAATCCTGTAGTAACTGAAGGAGTTGGAGTCTGTGTTTGTGTTGAAGTAGGTGTTAACCCAACGGTTACCGAAGGTGTTGGAGTTTGTGTTGATGTATTAGTTGACGTTTGAGTTTGTGTTGTAGTACTTGTTGGAGTAATAGTTAAAGTTGGCGTTTGAGTTTGTGTTTGAGTTTGTGTTGAAGTATTTGTAGGAGTTTGAGTTTGTGTTTGAGTTTGTGTTGAAGTATTTGTTGGCGTTTGAGTTTGTGTTTGTGTTGCAGTAGGTGTTAATCCTGTAGTAACTGTAGGAGTTGGAGTCACGGTATTTGTTGGAGTCACGGTATTTGTTAAAGTTTGTGTTGCAGTATTTGTAGGTGTTTCAGTTGGTGTTTGAGTTGGTGTTGAAGTAACTGTAACTGTTTGTGTTGGTGTTGGAGCATAAATAAATACATCATAAGTACAATTGTATGTTGGAACATAACAACTATATGTTCCATAATAATAATCAGCGTAATAGGTAAATGGTATTACTTGGGTACCTAAGTCTATTGTACCTCCTGATTGAGGATAATAAACCACATTAGCAGTTAAACCACTTAAATTATCACTTGAAATTAATACTCCACAAACAGACATCTTATTTTATTTTTATAATTATTTAAACTGATATTAAATATATATTCGTATCTTCATTATTGTTTGTCACAGTCATATTAATTAAATATATTTTAAATCCCGAATCTATATTTTATTATAGATTACTTAAATTTTATGTGTACCTATCTTTATAAAGATTATACTCTGATAAAACTACCCCCGCACCCAAGGCTTGACTCCATATTTTTACAATTGCAAGTCTACCATCAAATGGATTACCTTCTTGACTTCTAAGAACTGCAAGAGGACCATTAGTTGTACTTATTGTTGTGGAATTACCACTACTTTGGAAAACACCATTAAAGTATGCAACCTTTCTATCTAAAGGAGGATTATTTACAAATGTAATATTCATCCAAGTATTTGTTAATCCTGATATTGCAGGTCTATCATTAGTACCTCCTCTCATTTCAATTATACTAGTATCTCCACTTAAATCTGTTTTCATACTTGACTCAGTATCCCATCCCATAATGCCAAGTTGACCTGCAGTATATACACCTGTAACCATAGTCCAAACACTAACTGTCCACGGATTAGAACCTAACGGTATACTATTAGCATCACCACCCATTATTGCCGAATTTGCATTAGACATAGTATTTGTAAAGTAAGATGAAGTACCATAATTTACAAAGGATGGATTAGTAAATACAGGATTATTATTTTTACCACTTAAGTCAAACCAAGTATTTCCTGAACCTGGATAGCTACTTGTATAACCAGCATCTAAATAAACTACTAAAGACGGAAGCTTTGTCGGAGCTGGTGTTGGAGTAGGAGTTTGTGATGGTGTTGCGGTAGGAGTTAATCCAATAGTTACTGTATTACTTGGTGTATTTGTTGGAGTCATTGTTTGAGTTACTGTATTTGTAAGAGTTGGTGTATTTGTTGGAGTTTTAGTTGGAGTTTTAGTTGTAGTATTAGTTGGAGTATTAGTTAGAGTATTAGTTGGAGTTTTAGTTGTAGTTCTAGTTGGAGTATTAGATGCAGTATTAGATGGAGTATTAGTTTGAGTTTGTGTTGGAGTTTTAGTTGGAGTTTTACTTGGTGTTGCTGTAGGAGTTAATCCAATAGTTACTGTAGGGGTTGGAGATTGTGTTACTGTAGGAGTTGGAGTTTGTGTTGCATCATTAGTTGGCGTTGAGGTAGGAGTTAATCCAATAGTTACTGTAGAAGTTGGTGTTTGTGTTGCGGTATTTGTTGGAGTCACTGTTTGACTTGCCGTATTTGTAGGTGTTTGAGTTATAGTATTTGTTTGAGTTTGAGTTACTGTATTTGTAGGAGTTGGAGTTATAGTATTTGTTTGAGTTGGAGTTATAGTATTTGTTTGAGTTGGAGTATTGGTTGGAGTTTGTGTTGTAGTATTTGTAGGAGTTTGAGTTATAGTATTTGTCGGAGTTTGTGTTGATGTTTGTGTTGCGGTATTTGTAGGAGTTTGAGTTACAGTATTTGTTGGAGTTTGTGTTGATGTTTGTGTTGTGGTATTTGTAGGAGTTTGAGTTTGGGTTGGAGTTTGAGTCGGAGTTGGTGTTGGACATATAACAACACAACTTAAACAATCCGTTTGTGCCGTTAATGAAGTTAAATAAGTATATCTTGCATAACTACTTCCTGATAATGGAACACAAATCGCACATCCATTAAATCCAACAGCATCAATATAATAAACAGTACCTTCATTAATAATTTGGTCTCCAGGAATATTTTCCAATAAGAATATTTGATTATTTCTAGATTCGCAACAATCAACAAAATATCTGATTAAAGGAATTGGTGGAGTTTGACTTGGAGTTGGAGTCATTGTTTGAGTTGGAGTTTCAGTATTTGTTGGTGTATTAGTTGGAGTCTCACTAGAAGTTTGAGTTGGAGTTTCACTATTTGTAGGAGTTTGAGTTACAGTATTTGTAGGAGTTTGTGTCGGAGTTTGTGTTGATGTATTAGTTGGAGTTTCACTAGAAGTTTGAGTTGGAGTTTCACTATTTGTAGGAGTTGGAGTTTCACTATTTGTAGGAGTTTGTGTCGGAGTTTGTGTTGGTGTATTAGTTGGAGTTTCACTATTTGTAGGAGTTGGAGTTTCACTATTTGTAGGAGTTTGTGTCGGAGTTTGTGTTGGTGTATTAGTTGGAGTCTCACTAGAAGTTTGAGTTGGTGTTTCACTATTTGTAGGAGTTTGTGTCGGAGTTTGTGTTGATGTATTAGTTGGAGTTTCGCTATTTGTTGGAGTTTGTGTTGATGTATTAGTCGGAGTTTCACTATTTGTAGGAGTTTGAGTTGATGTATTAGTTGGAGTTTCGCTATTTGTAGGAGTTTGTGTCGGAGTTTGTGTTGATGTATTAGTTGGAGTTTCACTATTTGTAGGAGTTTGTGTTGATGTATTAGTTGGAGTTTCACTATTTGTAGGAGTTTGAGTTTGAGTTTGTGTTGCAGTATTGGTTGGAGTTTCGCTATTTGTAGGAGTTTGTGTTACAGTATTTGTTGGCGTATTAGTTGGAGTTTCGCTATTAGTTGGAGTTTGAGTTGGTGTTTGTGTCGCAGTATTAGTTGGGGTTTCGCTATTAGTTGGTGTTTGTGTCGCAGTATTAGTTGGAGTTTCGCTATTAGTTGGAGTTTGAGTTACAGTATTTGTTGGCGTATTAGTTGGAGTTTCGCTATTTGTTGGAGTTTGTGTTACAGTATTTGTTGGAGTATTAGTTGGTGTTTCGCTATTAGTAGGAGTTTGTGTTACAGTATTTGTTGGCGTATTAGTTGGAGTTTCACTATTCGTAGGTGTTTGAGTTGGTGTTTGTGTTACAGTATTAGTTGGAGTTTCGCTATTCGTAGGAGTTTGTGTTACAGTATTAGTTGGAGTTTCACTATTTGTAGGAGTTTGAGTTACAGTATTTGTTGGCGTATTAGTTGGAGTTTCGCTATTAGTTGGAGTTTGTGTTGGAGTTTGTGTTGATGTATTAGTTGGAGTTTCGCTATTTGTAGGAGTTTGTGTTACAGTATTAGTTGGAGTTTGAGTTACAGTATTAGTTGGAGTTTGAGTTGGTGTTTCGCTATTAGTTAGAGTTTGAGTTGGTGTTTGTGTTAGTGTATTTGTAGGAGTTTGTGTTGATGTATTAGTTGGTGTTTCGCTATTAGTTGGAGTTTGAGTTGATGTCTCACTTGGAGTTTGAGTTGTAGTGTTTGTAGGAGTTTGAGTTGGAGTTTCAGTTGCAGTTGGAGTTGATCCAGCAGTTGCGGTTGTTGTTTTAGTTGGTGTATTGGTTGGAGTTTGTGTATTGGTTAAAGTTTGTGTTGAGGTATTTGTCGGAGTTTGTGTTGATGTTTGTGTTGGAGTATTAGTTGCCGTTTGTGTTGCAGTATTAGTTGGAGTTTGAGTTGGAGTTTGTGTTGATGTATTAGTTACCGTTTGTGTTGCAGTATTAGTTGCAGTTCGAGTTGGAGTTTGTGTTACAGTATTAGTTGGAGTTTCGCTATTAGTTGGAGTTTGAGTTGGTGTTTGAGTTACAGTATTAGTTGGTGTTTGAGTTACAGTATTAGTTGGTGTTTGAGTTACAGTATTTGTCGGAGTTTGTGTTGCAGTATTTGTAGGTGTTTGTGTTGAGGTATTAGTTGGAGTTTGAGTTACAGTATTTGTCGGAGTTTGTGTTACGGTATTTGTAGGTGTTTGGGTTTGACTTGCAGTATTAGTTACAGTATTTGTAGGTGTTTGGGTTTGACTTGCAGTATTAGTTACAGTATTTGTCGGAGTTTGTGTTACGGTATTTGTAGGAGTTTCGCTATTCGTAGGAGTTTGTGTAAGAGTTTGTGTAAGAGTTTGTGTTGATGTATTAGTTGGAGTTTGTGTTGATGTATTAGTTGGAGTTTGTGTAGAAGTTTGTGTAGGAGTTTGTGTTGATGTATTAGTTGGAGTTTGAGTTAGAGTATTTGTTGGAGTTTGAGTTAGAGTATTTGTTGGAGTTTGGGTTTGACTTACAGTATTAGTTACAGTATTTGTCGGAGTTTGTGTTACAGTATTTGTCGGAGTTTCGCTATTCGTAGGGGTTTGTGTAGAAGTTTGTGTGGGTGTTTGTGTTGAGGTATTAGTTGGAGTTTTACTATTTGTAGGTGTTTGTGTTGAGGTATTAGTAGGTGTTTGTGTTGAGGTATTAGTAGGTGTTTGTGTTGCAGTATTTGTAGGTGTTTTTGTTAGAGTATTTGTTGGAGTTTGAGTTACAGTATTTGTCGGAGTTTGTGTTAATGTATTTGTTGGAGTTTGAGTTGATGTTTGTGTTAATGTATTAGTAGGAGTTTGTGTTTTTGTTGGAGTATTTGTTGGAGTTTGTGTTGAGGTATTAGTTGAAGTATTAGTTGGAGTCTTAGTTAAAGTTTGTGTTGCAGTATTTGTTGGAGTTTGTGTTGTAGTATTAGTTGGTGTTTTAGTTTGACTAGCAGTATTTGTTGTAGTTTGAGTTGCGGTTTTTGTTGGAGTATTAGTTGGAGTTTGTGTTGTAGTATTTGTTGGTGTTTTAGTTTGACTTGTAGTATTTGTAGGAGTTTGAGTTGAGGTTTTTGTTGGTGTATTAGTTGGTGTTTTAGTTTGACTTGCAGTATTTGTTGGTGTATTAGTTGGTGTTTTAGTTTGACTTGCAGTATTTGTTGGAGTATTAGTTAAAGTTTTTGTTGGTGTTTGTGTTACGGTTTTTGTCGGAGTCATTGTTTGACTTGCAGTATTAGTTGGAGTTTGTGTTTGTGTTGGAGTTTGTGTTTGTGTTGGCGTTTTGGTATTAGTTGGAGTTTGAGTTGGAGTTTCACTATTCGTAGGAGTTTGTGTTACAGTATTAGTTTGTGTTTGAGTTTGTGTTGTAGTATTTGTTGGAGTTTGAGTTGGAGTTTCTGTTGCAGTTGGTGTTAATCCTGTTGTAACTGTTGGAGTTTGAGTTGGAGTTTCTGTTGCAGTAGGAGTTAATCCTGTTGTAACTGAAGGAGTTGGAGTTTTAGTATGAGTTGGTGTTACAGTGCTAGTTGATGTTTGTGTTGCCGTTTGTGTATTTGACGGAGTATTAGTCATTGTATTTGTAGGAGTTTGAGTCGGCGTTTCAGTTGCTGTAGGAGTTAGTCCTGTTGTAACTGAAGGAGTTGGAGTTTGTGTTTGTGTTACAGTAGGAGTTGGAGTTTGAGTTTCTGTTGCAGTAGGAGTTAATCCTGTAGTAACTGAAGGAGTTGGAGTCTGAGTCTGAGTTGGTGTTACAGTACTAGTTGACGTTTGTGTTGCGGTATTAGTTGAAGTTTGAGTTTGAGTTTGTGTTTGAGTTTGTGTTGTAGTATTTGTTGGAGTTTGAGTTGGAGTTTCTGTTGCAGTTGGTGTTAATCCTGTTGTAACTGTTGGAGTTTGAGTTGGAGTTTCTGTTGCAGTTGGTGTTAATCCTGTTGTAACTGAAGGAGTTGGAGTTTGAGTATGAGTTGGTGTTACAGTGATAGTTGATGTTTGTGTTGAAGTATTTGTTGAAGTTTGAGTTGGAGTTTGAGTTTGAGTTTCTGTTGCGGTCGGTGTTAATCCTATAGTAACTGAAGGAGTTGGAGTTTGAGTTTCTGTTGCAGTAGGTGTCAATCCAATGGTTAGTGAAGGTGTTAAAGTTTGAGTTTGAGTTAGTGTTGGTGTTGGTGTTTCAGTATTTGTCGGTGTTGGTGTTGGTGTTTCAGTATTTGTTGGTGTTGGAGTTGGAGTTGGTGTATCACATGGAACTGCTGTAGGAGTTAAATCATCCGATGGGCATTTAATTCTACAATCTAAACAATTAGGATTTAATAAATCATATCTATTTTCTAATATTCTAAAATTATGAGCAATTTGACCAGCGTTCAATGGTTCGGTATACATTCTGAAAGCACTAATATCTCCAATCATACTACCACCAAATATTTCTTCTAAATGGATATGAGTAGTTAATCCTGAATAAATTGTATGGTTTAAATCATTAGTTGTTAAACATTCAGGATCTTGTTGATAAACTATTTCATTTACAGTATCAGGACATCCTCCTGAGAAAGTTAAATTATCGTGTAGACCTTGAGTTCCTCCTCCCAATGAAATATTATAACCAACACCTATTTGTTTTTCTTTTTCAAAATTTAAAAGTCTTGGTATTATTTCTTCAAAATTTTCTACGACCATGAATAATTTACCATTAACATAAATTCTTAATGTTCCCGCCCTAAATGGTTCTTCTAGTAACCAGTTATCATTAAAACTAACAACTTCAGTGGTTGCCGGGTCATAATCTTTTTCATGAGTTATTGGTGGTTGTATTAAACTTAAACTATTATTGGCAGTTGTTGCGGTATATTGTTCGGATACTATTAAACCAAGGCCTCCTTTGTCCCATAAATCACATTCTCCAAACCACTCTCTTCTTCTAAAAACGGCATCTATTTGAACCCAATGTTCAACATTTGCATAAGGTGTATTTATACAATCATCAAAAATTCCTCTTGTTGAACACCATTCATTTATTGATGTTCCTGTTACATATGTTTGTCCTGTTAGGCAAGTTCCTGTTGATTCACAATGACCTGTTATTGTATATGTTTTAATACATAATCTTGGGCTACCTGTATTACCACTTAATCTTAAAGAAAATGCGTTTGAAACTTCATCATATAATGGGTCTTTTTCAGGGTATTCGGCATGTGTTGAACAACTACAAGGGCATCCACAAGTACAAATTGTTGAGGTAACACCTGATGGTTGATAAACAGGTAAACATCCATGAGATGCCGTAATACCTGTTTGTTCGCACTCACAAGTGTGCATACAAGTTAAACCTGAAGTAACTCTTGTGTATCCCGTATCTTGTTTTGGACTACCATCGGCATAATGATAAAATTTATTTTCGGCTCTTGCCCCCATATAAAAGAACGTACCTTTATTATTTGGGTATCTATTGTTAAGACCTACCGATGTATCTCCAGTCCATCTATATTTTAACATGAATTCTGCTGTCCAACCTAAATTAACTCTCTCGGGGAATATTTGGTAGTTATAACCTGGCATTTTATAAAACCCTTGATAAAATCCGCCATTAAGTGTTGTAAAGTATCCAACAGAGTCTCGATTGGTTGCGTAAGATAAATCGTAAGAATATGAGTCATCATCCCACAATCTATTTTCTGTTGTTGTAAAACCAGTGATAGGATGCATTTTCATTCTCCTATCATATTTGTATCTGCTATATGTATCGGCTGAAGTCGTGTATAATCCTGTTGTTAATTCAATAGTCTCACCTGACATTTTTTTAACAAGTCCATTATCAATACCTGTTAAACCAACATCACATAGTTCAGTTACTTGTGGACAAAAATTAGGGTCAATATTGCTAGGGTTCCAATAATTTTCAGAAACGATTGTATCGTAATCAAAAGAACATGTTGATGTTTGGCAAATAGTTGTTGCAGAATTATTAAAATCAAATTTAAATGGCATTCTATTACCATCATCTTCACCAATTAATAATGGTGAAAAAATTACTTCTTGGTCATAATTTTTTTCATCAGATGCCAAGCAAATATCTGTTATTTCATTAACAGGAATAAGACCAAAACGCCTAAAATTATATTGATTAATATTCTGATATGCCATATGATATTGATAAATACCTTATTGTCGAGTATTTATAAATTAAAAAGAAACAGATGTTAACTGTAGACCAAGAATTTTATTTATCACCGTATTATTTTTTCCTTAAAAAAAAGGGAAATGATTATTCTTTATACTTGTCTGCTGAGAAAACTATCACAGAAGCTAGAAATAAAGACATAATAGTTAAAGTACCAAAATCAAGACTTGAGGATGTAAAAAAATATTTGGAAAAAATTTTAAAAGAAAAAAAGAAAAAATCTACTAAAGACCTTAAAGGTGAGATTGAAGAATTAGTAAATATTGACGGAGCGTTATCAAATTCAAAACTTCCAATTTTGGATCCAGCCCTTCATCCTAAAAAAACTATGGACCAAACTGTAGCCGCTGCTAGAATCACAAATGATCCAATTGCTCGTGGTTATAGAACATACTATGGAGAATCCGTTGAACAAGAAATGACAGAAATTGATTTATCTGGCGCATTCGGATATGAAGAAACTAAAGATATGGATGGAGAAGAAACATTTGATTATTTTGTAAAAAAATTAGATATGTCTCCCGAAGAAGCAATAGAAAGAACAGAACAACAAGGTAAAGACCCTTCAGGTAAAAAAGATGAAAAATCAAAATATAAAAATGATAAAAATTTCATTGGTAAATTAACTATTTCTGAAATTCAAAAACAAAAAGCAATTAAAATGGTTGAAGACCTTTTAATGAAAAATAAAAATAATGATAATTCTGAAGTTGGAAAAAAAGAAAATAATCAAGCATCCTCAATTATTAAAAGAAATATCAAATCAATTATTAAACAAGCAGAAAAAGAAGGTTTATCAAAAAAAGACATCATAAAATTATTAGAAAGTGAATAAAGATTTATATAATAATCCCAAAGGAGAAATAGAATTTCCAAAAGACAAACAAGAACATATGAAGAAATGCTTTCATATGGTTAAAGGTGTTGATAAAAATATTGAAGGATTTAAAAGGAATCAAGAACTTCAAACCAAAAACTTTATTGATTATAAACAATTAAAAAGAATAAAAAATTTCTTTGATAATTTTAAAGGTAATCATAACGAACCATCTTTTATATTAAATGGTGGAGTTGAAATGAAGAATTGGGTTGATAATATTCTAAGAAAAATGAGACAAGGATTGGATTTATCTAAAAGAAATAAAGCTGATACCGGAATGATGAATCAGTATATTAAACCACATGAGAAAAAAGATTTCACAAACGTAAGAGCCTCTCAGAAACACCAATCAACTATCAATAAGTATGATTCGGCAGTTACTGAATCTTTAAAAAGAATAAATGAAATAATTTCTAAACTATAAAAATATGGCAAACGAAATAACCGTAGATTTAACACAAAATGAACCAAATACATTAACAGCAATTGCTGATGTTGAAAGGTCTAAACT
>Ga0209084_1003564_pt1 | contig 11381 bp, 12 predicted proteins | sample C_130820_MF_Meta_FD_187309 | JGI IMG/M metagenome (GOLD analysis project Ga0209084, IMG submission 187309) | Freshwater microbial communities from Lake Croche, Canada to study carbon cycling - C_130820_MF_MetaG (SPAdes) (version 2) | ecosystem: Environmental > Aquatic > Freshwater > Lake... | reverse complement strand
AAAACCGCGGCTGGGAGTTTCAATCAGTGCTGCAATTCAACGAAAGCCTTATCCAGCGTGGCCGCAACGCGCTGACCAAGGCATTTCTGAAGACAGACTTCACGCATCTGCTGTTCATCGATGCAGACATCAAGTTTGACCCGATGCACATCATCGCAATGGTGGAAGCAGACCAAGACCTGCTCGCCGGCATCTACCCCAAGAAGGAAATCAATTGGTGGGGCGTGGAACAGGCCGTAAAGCGCGGCGTGCCGCATGACCAGCTTAAATACTACACAGGCAGCTTCGTGGTGAACCTTCTGGACGGTGCTCCCACGGCCACCACGCCCAACAACCAGCCCTTAGAGGTGCTTAACGCCGGCACGGGCTGCATGCTCATCAAGCGGCGCGTGTTTGAGGTGCTAGAGCCTATCACGGACAGCTACATGAATGATGTGGCCGACCTGTCAGGCACTCTACAGCCAGAGCCGATTCACGCTTTCTTTGATGTCACCATCTGCCCCGAGAGTGACCGCCTGTTGTCCGAGGATTACCACTTTTGCCAAGCCTGGCGGCGTGCGGGCGGCAAGGTTTACGTGGCACCATGGGTGCAACTGTCTCACATCGGCACATACGAGTTTGAAGGCAGGCTGCTGCCTGAAGATGAGTAATCTGTAATCCGGAAACCCGATTTTTCTTGTGGCGGGGGAGGGTTTTTCATTCCCCCGGTGGCATGAGCAGTCCACCCAAATGCATATACAAACCATGCACCATGGCCGCAGATGCCGGTATGCTCGCATATCCAAACTGCTCGTGCGTCTCGTACACAAACAAGATACACACAGGATCACGCGCCAGCACCTCTTCCAATGCCTCCCTAGCGTGCTGTGCAAGGCGCGCATCATCGGGGTCTATGGTGGGCACCTTCACTATGAGCGGCCCGCCTGCACCCTCACACGCGGTTTACCAGCTACTTCCTGCCCGCGGAACCAAGCCACCCCATTAACAACCTCGCATAGCTCTGGCGGCATCATCATTCCATTCCTGAAGGTGAGCACGGCAAACCCCGGATTCCACAACCGAGTGTTACCCTGCATGTATGTAAAACAAGGCCAGTTAGGGTCAGCTAACATGCCTGTTTGCACGCCGTAACGCCGCCCCTTCATGTCAACCATTGGTTTGACCTCAAGGCTATGCGTATCCCCAGATATGAAAGACACGCCAGACTTGAGCGCGTTGTTCCATGCCGCATGGATGCCGCCGTGATACCTGTGCATCACAACTACGTCATTTAGGTCTAGACGGTGGCACATCCGCCAATCCGAGAAGTGCCCCGAAAAATCAAAGCCGTCCACGCCTTGAAACATGGCACTGTGCAACGCTAAATACTTGTCAAACCTATCGTCATGATTACCCCGCACCCACCACCTGGCAGCCCGCGGCGCTAGACCCATGATGTCATCCAAGTGTTTCTTAGCAGCCTCAATTTCATCGGCCACCTTAATACGCTTGTGCCAACCCAGCGGATCGTGCCGGCTAGGCTCGCCCATGTCCAGCAAGTCACCCACAGTAAGCAGGATGTCAGGCTTTACTATCGGAATAACCTTCAACAGCGCCTCATGCGCGAGGCTCCTCGGCTGGTGGAGGCTGGTCCAATGCGCATCGCTAAAAGCCACCACAACCGCGTTAGGATGCGTGATGCTTTCGGTTAAATCTGACTTTGGCGGGTTTTCGGGATCATACGCAATTGCGTCCTTATGCAGTTTGCGTACATCCAGCTTTTTGAACTTTGAAACAGCCGCTTCATACTGATTTTGCGCTGTCGCAATCGCCATCGGCGGTATAAACGACCTGGCAGCGGCGGCAACAGTGCCGTGTAGAGCGACTAGATTGTAAACAGGCTCAACATCTTCCCACTTGTATCGGGCTTGAGCCATTTTACCCCCAAAGCGCCTAACGTCGCGCGGTGCGTTTGCTCTTCCTAAACGCTTTTGCCGTAGGAGCACCTTTGCTTCCCGGCTTTCTCATGCGTTCGCCGCTACCTTGCGCAATTCTTCGCCTTTTTGCGTGAATGTTTGAATACAATCCCGGCTTCATCGGCACTTCCACCTTCTCAAAGAAGCCCTAGCCCTAGTGGCCGGCCCTTTGGACTTGCGCACCACCCCCTTCATGCGCGCACAGAAGGAAGCCTTACGCCCCTTCTCTCGCTTGTTCTTGGGAGAGGGTGCAGGAGCCTTCAAACGGCTGCCGGTAGCCTTGTTGTAACGCGCCCTACCCTTGGCCGTGAGGCCCGCCCCGCGGCTTGCCGGCAGCTTCTCACCCCGGCCTACGCTAAGGCTGTCTGAGGCCATCCTAGAAGCCCTCGCCGGGGGTCACATACACAATACCAGTCAGCGTGGCCGTGATGGCAGACACATAAAACTGCGGCGTAGCGTTACCGGGCACCCGCGGGGCCGTGACGATTATGCTGGTGTTGTTGTGCAGCACCATCCCATAACCAGGCGTACCAGCCACCGGGATCACCGCATCAGACGTTGACGTGGTGCCACAACGAATAAACACCTCTTGGGCCGTACCGTTGTGAATGCGCAACTGGCTGCAAGGGCTGTCAGCAACCACCGCTACCGTGTTCGCCGTGGTGCTCACGTTGATCCGAACGGTTTTGCCCATCTCTTGGAAGGCGATGTTGTTTGCCATTAGTAAATCTTCCGGCCAGGCTTGGTGGTCGGGCTGTCCTTGGTGTTCGTGGGATCGTTCCCGAAACCCCACATGCTCTGATAACCGCCCTTCGGCAATTCACCAGATGTAAAAATGGGGCGCCCGTTCGCGCTCTTGTCGCGCGGCAACTGCGGACGCACAGCCTGCGCAACCTGTTGGTTATCTTCTTGGCTGCGCTTAAACTTGACGGGGGTGCCAGCACCCCTACCCGTTGTCGGTTTCAGCATAGGATTTCCTTTGGCCTTTCAAACTCGGGATGTACACGGCAAGGGCAAAGAATGCCACAAGAGCCAGACGTTCGTAGCTCGGTTCTAGCATGGCCCAGCAAAAAAGCGAGAAAGTCATTAGCATTGCGAGCAGGGAAAAGGCCCGCTCCCCAAGTACCTGTAGCGAAATGCGGATAACCCGAACGGCGTCCATGCCTGTATCTCCTTGTGACATGATACATCCTTTACTCTTCGTCCGCATCATCGGTCAAGAAACCCGTACCATAAGCGTCGTCAGTGACCTTCTGCTTAATCTTCTCAAGGTTTAGCGCGCGGTCAATCACGCGCATCTTGTCGATCAGGCTGGCTTCCGGGTTGCTCATAACTTCTTTTAGCAACTTGCTAATCGTAGCCTCCAGATCGGGGTTGATGCCCTTGACGCTCTGCTTTGCCATTAGAAGCCCCCAAAAATACGACGCAACGCTTCAAACGAAGCTAGAGTACCGCCACCGCGTTTAACAAGACGCCGGCCCAATTCATTGCCAACTTCTCTAGCAATACTAGTTGTCTCTTCTCTGCTAGTAGAAGCGGCCGACCTAGCAATCATGCGATCAAGATTTTGCAAATCGGCATCGTTGAAAAGACCCGTCTCTTGCAACTTTTGCCTATTGCGGGACCAAACGCTTGACATTTGATTTGGCGTTGCTGCCTCAAGCGCGCGAACAGCATTCTCAATGGTGCTTCTTGCGCCCTGCAACGTCTCCCGAGATTCCCGAGTAGTTGCGGCGGATGTTTGAGTGCCAGTCCGCAATTGGCCTTGTAGCCTAGTCATCCCCGCCGAACGCGATTCTTCAGCACCAAGACGCTGAGCATATTGGTTCAACCGCCCACGCAATCCAGGAATAGCGTCCACAAACGCATTGGCGGGGCTATCAAGCCATTGTGTTACTTGCTCGGCAGTTTTGCCCTTTAGCATGTCCGAAGCGTGCTGAGCGCCCAGCCTATGCACATTCTGCTCGCCCAAAAGCTCAGAGGCAAACCGCACAGAATCGGCATCATTAAACACCACGCCGCGCAAACGGCTTTGAGGCGTTTCAAACATGCCTGGGGTTGTCTCGGCTGTCGCGTATGGGATTTGTTCGCGGGTTGTTAGAGCCTCACCCAAGCGCGTTCTAAATAAGTTGCGAGGCTGAGACGCCTCTGCATATGCAGCACGCGGGTAGTTTGCAGCGCCTACCCAATTGCTGAGAGCGTCATCAATCAACGACGCCGCCGATCCATAATTCTGGCGCTGGACGCCCGTATAACCCGTAAAGTCCTTGTTGGCTTCCAACTGGCGCAGTTCGCGCAGCTTTACGTCCACCACATTAAAATCAACAGGCCGCTGTTCCGGCGCTTCAGCGGCGCGCGCCGCGTTTCTGGTTTGCTGCGCCCTTATCCGCGCTTGCAACGGCAGAGGGCTGGCAGCTAAATCAGGGTCGAGGCTGTTAGCATCTGCCGCTTGTGGCGCAGCGCGGGACGGAAATAACTCATTTTTAATATCCCGCGCAATCCTAACCTGTTGCTCAGTGGAAGTGCGAAGGGGGCCTTCTCCACCGCTGATAATATCATCCAATTGCGCCTCAAGCTGCCGGCCTTGCGCGCTTTGAGCAAATGGCCTTTCAGCTTGCAGGCTTTCCGCAACGTCACGGTAGTTTGCAAACGCAGCGCCACCTTGCGTGCTTTGCAATGTTTCAGCCGCTTGCAATTGCGTATTACCAAGGCGACGAAGCTGGCTATCCACGTCTTGGCCCGCTTCAATTTGTTGCTGACTGACAGGCCCAGGCAATTGCGTTCCTTGCCGTGCGTTTTGTTGCATATCGTTAGGATTGCTTGGCTGCCGTTCCGGGGCGTTAGCGAGGCGGCGCGTAGCCATTTCGCGGCGAAGCTGATTGCGCTGAAGGTCGGTTTCTTGCCTTGTTGCCGCGGATGATGCGTCTTCAGCGGCACCACCAATAGACGCACGCAATTGCTCGGGCGTTGCTGCTGGGTATTCTCTTGGCGCGGTTGAAGCGCGTATAGCCCTTCCAGTCGGCAGGTATCCAAGCGGCAAACCAGTTCCAATTTCTGTTATGTTGCCAAGCATATCAGCGAGAGCCGGACTTGCTCCCGCGCTCCTTGTTGCTGATTCCACTGCGCCGCCAGCCAAACCGCCAGCCGCGCCGCCCGCAGCGCCCAAAAACCGGCCACCCATTCGCACCAAAGGCGCCGCCGCTTGCAAACCAAGGCCGATGGGCCTGGCAACGGCGAGAGGCCCAACCGGAGGGACATACATCAAGACCCGGCCCGAAGCAGCCATTGCTTCCGGCGCGGCAAAGCCCATTAGACCGCCTGTTGCAACGCGCTCTAATGGAGATTGAAGCGGCCCACTACGTTGACGGGGCGCTTGTGGCGCAGCACCGGGCGTGGCGTCTCGCGGCATATTCTCTTGCGCGTAACGCAAAACCTCCTCTTGCGAGGCTCCTTCCGGCGCGGTGATACGGAATTGTTGGCCTGTGGGCGAGGTAATCTCAAATTCCGGCATATCACCTGGCCTCGGGCGTTACGGGGCGAATACTCCAACCACCGGTTGAAGGTGTTGTTGTTGTACCCGGCCCAAAATCTCTAAGATTAGGTCTGCGCGGCGCGGTGCCACCACTCCCCACTTGCGGATAACGCTCTAGGAAAGCGTTGGGATCAAAACGATTGTCTCTCATCGTTGAGAGGATGGAGAAGTCATCGTTGTAATTGCGGAGCGTGTTAGGCCGCAAAGACGGGTCAGGCAACCGGCGCGTAGCCTCTTCTGCACGGCCATGGATGATTTCAAGCAGCGTCGTATCGCGCAACGATTGCGAATAGAAAGCGTTCAACGCCCTTTCCAAAAACACCGTTGGCCTACCAGTTGCCTGCGCATCCGCCAAAGCAAGGCTAAACAATGTTTTAGAAAGAATTTTGGCTCGCGCGGCCATATCTTGCGAGAGTTGGCCCGTTTCAACAGCACGATCAATGGCTTGGTTCATTGCCGCTTCGCCGCGCACGTTATCGCCTTCTTGGCCCGTAAACCAACCGGTGATGGAACGCAGTGCGCTAGAGGCCGGATCGGCTCTAACTGCATTCAGTGCAGCGCCCAACGGACCAACAGCATCACGATATTGCGCTACCAGCCTAGCAGCCGCCTCAGACGATTCAAAAATGGTATAATTGTCGTTAATGCTTTTAGCTACTTGAGGTCCGCTGGCAGCCCTACTCAACACTTCAACAGTGCGCGCCCTTCTATCTTCTGGCTGATTTTCAATAATATATTGTGCGCGAATACCAGCTTGTTGCAAATTGCGGCGGCGCTCATCGGCTATTTGATCTTGCTGCCTACGGCCCTCTGCGTCAATTTGTGCTTGCTGCCGCCTTTGCTCTCGCTGCAACTCATTTTGCTGCGTTTCCCGCCGAACCGCCGCGGCTTGCTCAATTGCCGCCCTACGCTGTTCAATTTGCCCTAACAAAGTTGCGTTTTGCTGCATAATTTGCAATTCAATTTGGCCGCCTGCTTGACGCCCCGCAAGCCTGGGCAAATCAGCGCCAAGGGCTACGGCATCTACCTGAAACTGTTGCCTAGCCGCTTCAAGGTCAGTCTGTGCCAAACGCTGCGAACGAGCAAACGCTTCTTGCAACTGCGTGTTCTGCGCTTGCACTTGGCGCAATCCAGTCTCAAAGTTTTGCCTTTCGCGCTGGTACAGGTCTTGCCTGCCTTGGCGATAGCCAGCCATCATTCCGGTCATGGCCTGCACGGCCATAAGCGCGCCTTGCTTGCCCTTACCGCCCAGAGAAGCGCCAGCTACCATCAACAGGCTTGCGAGCGAGCCAATGTCCCTAGCCGTCTCACGAGTGGGCACAAACTCAGGGATAGGTTGTACGCGGCGTTCTAACTCCTGCGTAAGCCGGCGCTGCTCGGCTGCATAAGCCCTAGACGCATCACGCTCACCTTCAGCCAGACGCTGCCGCTGATTTTGTCGAACGCCCTCAACGCCTTCAGCAACTTCACCTAGTTCTCTGGCTAGGCTTCGTTGTTGAGTCAAAATGCCCTGCATACCGGGGGACAAACCATTTAGAACGTTAGGCAAAGGCGCGGTTGTAGTAGAGGCATCTTCACCCCGCTTTTCGGCAACGCCGCCAACCTTGCCAGAATTAGCCAAATTTTGGGTTGGCAAACCTCTAGTAGTGTCTGCGTAAAGCCCCGTAGCAGGAGGTAACCCTTCCGTATAAGCCCCGCCTTCACTGTCTGGGCCAGGCTCACGGAAACCACCAGGAATTGAAGGCAAACCAGACCGCCGCTGGCTCATAGCTATCAAGGCCGGCCCCTGTTGATCGGGAGGCAATGCCAAAATAGCTTCGCGCTCTGCCAGCAATTCAGCGTTGCGCCCGTACCTGTTGTCAGAGCCTGCCATCGTTTAAGTCCTCGCCGTAGTAGTGGCCGTGTTCCCGCCGCCCGTGCCGCCGCCCAGGAAACCACCAATCTGCGTAAACAAGCCCTGCATAGCCGTGCGCGCCTGCTGATTGCCTTGAAGCTGGGTTTGCAAAGCTTGGATGAGATATTGATCCCTAATGCCCGCCGCCTGCAACGCCGCCGTGATGCCTGATTGAGCCAACGCATTGGCCTGCGCAGTGCCCGTCAAACCAGTCTGAATGCCAGATTGCGCAAGCGCGTTAGCCGCGGCACTGCCGGCCAATCCGGTTGTTACGGCGCTTGATCCCAGCGTGTTGGCGTAATTGTACTGGTTAAGGCCGGCCAACAAAGCCTGGTTGCTAAGCTGGTCGCCAAGGTTGGCTTGCGCCGTGCTCGCGTTAATACCCTGCGCCGCATACTGGTCGCCAATCTGCTGCGTAGCCAAGCCTTGCTTGTATTCATCGCCCAGAAGCTGCGCACGAAGCGCCTCAAGCTGGTTTGCGGACTGCGCCGCAGCCACACCACCACGCCCGATACCCTGCTGCGCTAGGCGTGCCTCTGCGGCTTGGAAAGCTTGCGCCATGGCCGGCGTCAAACCGCCGCTAAGCCCCATCTGCGCCAATTCTGCGCCTTGAGTCTGATATGGGTTTGCAATCTTGTTGTACTGCGCTTGGATGTCCGCAGCACGCAGCCCAGTGTTAGCCGCAATCGTTGCCAAGCCCTTTTGTACGTCCACCGCGCGTAGGTTAGCCGTGTCCGCAAGCTGCTGAATTTGCGCAACCGCGGTATCTACACGCTTCTGCTGATCCGCCGCAAGATTTGCAATGCCGGTTTGCGCCGTATTTGCCGCGGTGCGAGTAGTATCGCCAAGCTGGTTCAACTGGGTTTGCGCAGTATTAGCCGCAGCAACCGGGTTTTGCGCAATATCGCGGATTTGGTTGGCCGCGCCGGCAGCTTGGCTTTGGGCTTGGTTGCCGCCACGAACCGCAGCCGCAGTAGCGCCACCAGCCGCCAGCAACCTTGCTAGATCGGCGTTGGAGGTGTTGCCCAATAGACGCGACAAGCCAGTACCGCCTAAACCAAGGCTGTTGAGCAACGAAGATATACCGCCGCCCGATTCAGCCTCCCGCGCTTCGGGCGTGTTGGGGTCAGGAACGTCACCGGCTCCAATTAGCGGATTACCTTGTGCGTCATAGGCTTGAGGGACTTGCCCCCCATCCGGGTAAATGTCCTGTTGAAATTGGCTGCCAGGACCAAATTGCGGTTGCTCAGTCGGCGTTCCAACCTGTGCATTAAGCGCCCTTACTTCTTCGCCCCCAACTTGCACTGGCCCCCTTGCAGCATCAGCACCAACGTCGCCTTGCGTTGTGTTAGTGCCTTCGCCGGCATCGCCGCTGCCACCATCGCCACTAAACTCTTGCTGCGGTGCAGGCTCATCGTAATACTCATAAGTCGGCGCGCTATAGAAATCCCCACCGCCGCCAAAATCACCGCCAAAGTCAAAATCATCTTCAAACTCAGGCAGCCCAGTCTTTGGGTTAATGCTGCCACGACCGCCGCGCGCCTTAAGCAGCTTTGCTTCTGCCGGCGTAATGTGCGCCAACACAGTGTCGCGGCCACGCCCTTGGGCGCGCACCTTCTTCGCCAACTGCCGAAGATCAACATCGGCCAAGGCATCAGTGTTTAGAGCGCGAGCCAATCTAGCCATAGGATGATCCTAATGGGTCTGTCGTCCTTAGCGAAGACCTATTCCAAGGAGACGGTTGAGAGGAATTGGGTTCAGTATTATCAGAAAGCGGCGAACTATAACCCGGATCACTTGGCGATGAAAGCAAACTAGCAAGCGCCGAAGTGCTGATTGTGGTGGGCGTACCAGATGTGGTCACTCCACCCCCGCCAGCGCCGCTAGTGCCGTAAAAGCCCGTGTCGCCGCCGCCCGTGGTACCAGTACCGCCCGTGCTGCCGCCACCTACTGTTGTGCCGCCGCCCGCAAAACCAGAACCACCAGTGCTACCACCACCGCTACTACCGCCGCCACCGCTGGGCCTACCGCTATCAGCCACTGTCAACAGAGAGCCTAGTGCAGTAGGGCTTAAAGTCGTTGGGCTTGTTGTGGTTGGCGTAGTGCGCCCACTTGGCGTGGTTGTTGTGGTCTGGCGCGTGGTTGTCGTTGTCGGCCTTGCCACCCTAATTACGCCACCAGAATTAACCGACGAAGTTGACGGATCGGGCGCAAGCGCATTGCCCACCAACGAACTAGCCAGCGAACCACCAAGCGAACCCGCAGCACCGCCCAAACCAAGCGCATCGCTCAACAAGTAGTTGGTAAACCCACTAGCGCCGCCTGTAGCAAGGCCACGCAAGGCCGCAGCGCCTACATCGCCACCACTAGCCGCCGCCCTCGCCGCGCCGCTGGCACCGCCTCCAAGCGCGCTGGACAAGGTGCCCTTTAAGCCGCCCTCAAAACCTTCCTTGCCCAGCCCCGCAGCACCCAGCAACTCTTTTGTGCCTGCGCTCACAAGACTGCCAACAGCGCCACCCAAAGCCCCTAGGCCGGGATCACTGCCCGTAAGCGCGGAAGTCAGCGAACCACGCCCCGCGCCCACCAATGTGGTAGAACCAAGCTTAGCAAGCAGAGGATCAACGCCGGCTTCTTTTGCCGCAACCGTCAACGGTTCGCTAATGTTAACGAGGTTGCCCACGCTCTCAACAGCGCCGCTAACCGCGTTATAAACCGATGTCGCGCCGTCAATAATCTGCGAAAACACCGAAGACCCAGCCGCAGTCTCAGCAGCACCACCGGCAGCGGCACCACCCGCCACCTCCGCACCACCAGCCGCGGCAGCACCAACGCCCGTCTCCACCGCCGCTACAGCCGGCGCAGCTTCCGCCACAGCCGCCGTAGCCGCCCCCGCCTCAATAGCGCCCTCTGCCACCCCCGCAGCAACGGCACCCTCCAATCCGCCAACACCAGCAGCAACAGCGCCACCTTCAGCCGCAGCAGCAGCCGAACCAAACGCACCTAACAGCGTACCACCGCTCAACACCACCGCTACAGCAGCAAAAATGCCCGCAATGATGTTAAACGTGCCCTTATCGCTACCTCTGTTGGCACTCCTAGCGTTCTCACGTTCAATGTAAGCAACGCCCTCACGCGCGATTCGCGCTTGTTCTGCGGGCGAAGCGGCCAAATAAGCGGCGCGCTGCCTCTCTTCCTCGCGCTGCGGAGCCTCAGCATAATAACGGCTGGCTTCCGCGCTTTGATCTGCATTTGGGTCTTGAAAGCCGCCGTATTCCGACATTACAGCGCCACCTCCAAGATGTAGGCAGGCACCATCTGGCCGTTCACGTACTTCATCTGCGTGGTCACGTTAGGCTGCAAGCCCGCCTTCTGTAACCCAGACTGAATTACGCGCATTACCGCGGGCTGCATCGCATAGGTGTACGCCTTCTGGATGCCCATAGACCGCAGCGTGTTAGGCAACACCGCCAGGCGCTGCATAACCTCCTGCATGCCCTCCGCAGTGTACATATGGATTTCCGATTCCGTCTTAGGCAGCCAACGCCCATCCGATGTAATGCGCGTACTCGTAAATACCGTGTTCCCAATGCGAGAAATGGTCAAAACCTTAGCCTTCACCAAAGCCCCAATGTGAATTAATGCCTTTTCGGTTTCTTTTGGGGAGCCTGTTTCAGCGTTTAGCCCGCCCCGCAAAATCTGGCTCGTGGTTTGCTCTTGTGACGGCATTAGCTCAGCCCCAACGCAGCCGCTATTTGCTCATGAATAGTGAGGTGCGTAGCAAGCCAATCATAGAACGATTCTTCGTTATTCCAGTCCGCATCCAGCATATTAAACGGGTTTTGAAGCCCCAAAAGGCCCGCAAATGACTGGTGTTCAACCTGGTGAGCCTGCAACCAATCGTCCAAATTCTCAATATCAGCGTCACCAAGCGGGTATGCCGGCACCTGAATGCCCTGATCGAAGAATGTATCGCGGAAAGTCTGGTGCTGGGCAGCATTTA
>Ga0209084_1003563_pt1 | contig 11382 bp, 14 predicted proteins | sample C_130820_MF_Meta_FD_187309 | JGI IMG/M metagenome (GOLD analysis project Ga0209084, IMG submission 187309) | Freshwater microbial communities from Lake Croche, Canada to study carbon cycling - C_130820_MF_MetaG (SPAdes) (version 2) | ecosystem: Environmental > Aquatic > Freshwater > Lake... | reverse complement strand
GTGGGTGCTTGCAGAGGAGAAAACTAATGACTGATACCACAGCACGGGACAAGCTCATCACACAGCATTACATCGCGGGGCGCAAAGTGTCCGACATCATGCGCCTGTTTGGTCTTGGCTCCGCTCGCGCAATCCAGCGGATCGCTCGCGCACAAGGCGCACCGGCCCGCAAGAATGGGAGGCCTCGCCATGCAGCCAACGGATCATAAAGCCGTCCTACGCAAGCTGGCAGAAGAAGATGGGTGTCAGGCTTCGTTAAAAGCTGCCGCCCACATCGAATACATCGAGCGGAGGCTCACCAGTGCGATAGATCATGTGAGGCGCCTGCAACATCAGCTTCACAACACAAGGCAACAACGCAACGAACTGCGCAGGCAATTGAAAGGGAAACAAAATGTTGGAAATTCTTGCGGCAGTGCTCTTATTTCCGATTGCTGCGGTGATCTGGGCGATGGCTCTTTGTCTGGCGTATCTGATGTATAAAACCTACATAAAGGAGGACTCCAATGATTGAGTTTTTGATTTACGCGCCGATCATTTTGGCGGCATGGATGACGGGCGCGGGTGTGATAATCATGACTGCAATGCTGTTGTGGAGCTTGTTTGACAACAAATAAATCGAAAAGACATGCGCCGGACATAAAACCGCAATAAGCTCCGCCGCGACGACGGAGGCAGCGACATGATGTTAAGCCCGGCGGAATTGCAGACCCTGATAGTTCAAATGGGCAGCACCACACGTGTCGCCGAGCATATCGGTCGAAACGAGAGCACAGTCCGATCCGCGATCCGGCGTAACAAACCGATTCGCGTATCGGATTTAATACGTACTGCCAGCCTGTTAGAAGCCGAAGTAGCGGCATTACGCGCGGCGCGCGATGCCAAGCCGCCGATCCGAACACGGATCATACCAGCAAAGGAAGGTCGCTCGACCCGCGTCATTGCGATAGGCGACACGCACGACGAGCCAGGCATGGCCAAAGACCGTTTCACCTGGTTGGGGCGCCATTGTGTCGCACGTATGCCTGACAGAATTGTTCAGATCGGCGACTTTGCCTCGTGGAATTCGGTCTCAGCCCATGAAGAGCGGGGCAGCGTGGGCCACGCGCAGCGCCCTTCTTTTCAGGAAGACCTTCGATCTTGCGAAGAGGCGATGGCTGCATTCTACAAGGAAACATCTGACCTGGTCATCCCTTTGGAACTGGTCTGCGGCAACCACGAAGCCAGAATCCAACGCTTTGAGGACAAAACGCCTGAAACTGTTGGAACTTTATGGGCGCAGTTTGAAGATTTGTGCGCCAGGCATCGCTGGCGACTTCACCCCTACGGGCAATGGTTGATCATCGACGGGGTGGGCTTTGTGCACGTCCCCATGAACATTATGGGCCGCCCATATGGGGGCCAGCAGTCTGAAAACCAGATCGCAAACCATGCGACGCATAGCATCGTCTTCGGTCATACGCACCGCGCGTCGTTCCGCAAAACGCCTAAAATCGGCGCGAACAATTCCATCGAAGTGATGAACCTAGGGTCAGCCATGCCGCACGGCTACGTAGCCAAGTACGCCGGCACCGCGACGACCGGCTGGTCATACGGCGTCTATGAGCTGGAACTGCGCGGGGGCCACATCGTGTCTTATCAATTCACATCAATGTCGCAGCTTGAGGAGCTGTATGCCTGATGCCGGGTCTACATCCGCATGAGAAGGTCATACACGATCTTGTGAACGAATTCCGTTTTAAGTGGAGCGGATCGCAAACCGAGTTCCGTATGGCTGAGGAACTGATTGCTTTGAACCTGATCATATTGGATTATGAAAAAAAGATAGAGGAGCTTCTGAAGGATCGGCATCTGGCATTTCACCGTGACCCTCCGAGAACGGACGCCTCCCATGAACAATAACGATGACGATGACAACGTGACCTATCTGGATGATGCTGATCCTCTTTTATTTAGCGACATTGTGTCGCAGCGCGCAGCTGCTTTTGTGGAAGTGGCGCGGTTCTCTGAAACGTCGGTAGACCCACAAACAAAGAAATTGACGTTGCTTATGATGCAGAAGATCATTACGTCAATCAAAACGCCATCGACGGCTGACTTAAAAACCATCAACTAAACCAAAGGAAAAAATCATGGACTGCGCACCCGTCGGGGACATTATTGCCAGCAGTGTGGGCCAGCTGCTTCAATGCAAGCAGGTAAGCACCGATGTGGTCATCATTTCGCTGGGAGAGGCATCTTTGGCCGATCTGCGCGCCATGCGCAAGACGGTTTCGGCGAAGATTGTCGTATGGATGGTTCCATATGACCAGCGGGCTGCCCGTGCTGTGCGGCAGGTCGCCGGTGAACATAGAGACGCGATCGTGGATCTGCGGTTCCACCCGACGACGAACGGGCGGACCCCCGCGAGCTACCCAAGGCTGGCCCGCGAGGTCGAGCTTTATTTGTCTTTAGACGGGGCTGCTATCTGACCTGCAGCAACAGATTTTTCACCGCTGAATACGCCTCGAATAGCTTTTTCTTGCACATTGCGTAGAGCATCGATGATTGCAGGGTTTTTGATAGCCATGCCAGAAACCCGTTCCAGCATTGCTGGATCTCGAGAGACAAGGATTTTTGCAATTTCATTAGCAACTGAAACATCGATTTTCCCCTTTCCTGCTCGCAAAAGAAGCCCAGCCATGCCGCCGATGCTGGCTGACTTCATGTCATCGCCTGCAGCAAAGCCGGCACCTGTGCCAACGCCGCCGTAGAGGGCCTGCTCGGCAAGCTGGCGGGCGGTGGTTGAGTTCTCGCCGACTGCCCGGCGCACAGTGTCCATCATTTCTTCAACACGCACGCGGGCCTCGAGAGCCGCGACACGTTCCGGTCCAAGTGCCTCACGAAGCTTGGCGCGTTCAACCGGCGAGCCGCCCAAAAACGTATTGTTGATGATCGACCGTTTGTCGCTTGACCTGTTGATCTTTCCGAGCAAATCCGAAGCGTAGCCACGAGCCAGAAGCTCTCTCTCAGATTCAGACAGCCTGCCGATATCTTTCATGGCGACAGAGAGCGAGTCAGATTTCGTCATGCGAGACAGGTTGATGCCAGCCTCGTAAGCGTCTTCTGCACCCATGAACTTCGAATAATCGCCACGGGCTTTTTTGTATGACGGAACAAGCTCATCAAGCGTATCGCGCAGGCCATTGCGCAATTTGACGATGTCTCGCGCTTCTTCGTTCAAGCCCTGCTTGTAAAGACTTGTGACCTTGTCATCCAGGTTCTTTTTGACAATGTCCCAATAAGGCAGGTTTGCGTCCGTCGCCTTCATGCCCTCTTTGGCGACCAGTTGGCCCTGTTTGTTGAACGCAAACGGATCAATGATTTCGCCGATCGGCGTGCCGTAGGCTTCTTGGTTTTTCGCGCGGCGTGTCACGTCACGCATGGCATCCTGCACTGCAGGCGCGCCTGTCAGATTGTACAGCTCGTCGTTAAACACGCCGGTGCTGCCCTGTGCATAGGCACGATCGTAGGCCGGGCCGACTTCCCTTTTCCGTTGGGCAGTCAGGCGGTCGATGTCCTTGGCATAGTCGGGGCGGTTGGGGAACAGAGATTCAACCTCTGTTGAGAACCGCTCGGACTGGCTGGCGTAGCGCGGGCGGATGCCTTCGTTCAGCGTTCCGCGGGCTTCTGGGGACGCATTGGCCGCATAGCGGGCGAGGCCGCGCGTGGGCTCTCCGCCGACATCGGCTAGGATGACGGGTTCGCCTTCGGCAATGTGCCCGGCAAATTCGTCATTGGTCATCTGGCGGCCACGGGCCAGCGTGGAACCAACCTTTTCACCCGCTACAGTCTCAGGATTAAAAGCAGCTCGAGCGCGTTGGACTGTGGGCGCAACGAATTTGTTGTATGCGCCACCGATGCCCCCGACGATACCTTCAACAGCTGGGACAGCTGCAGCACCAAGGGCGCCACCGACAAGCGCGCTTGTGCCAGCGTTCTTGAGGCGCTCGCCAAGGTCATTGCCTTCACCAAGGCCCATAGCGCCACCCATGGTGGCACCGCCGAGGCCGCCACCCGCCACGCGAGCCCCGAAGGCTCCGGCATGCTGGCCAAGCGTGGCACCCTCTGGAAGGGCCGCTGTGCCCCATGTGCTACCCGGCAACGGGAGTTTGCGGAGAGCCATCATCTGCGCAGCAATACTGCCAGCCTGGCCGGTCATGTACGGTTTCGGGTACGCCTCTTGCGCGGCTTCACCTTCGCCTGTGATGCGTTCTTTTTCAGCCGAATGCGCAGCCGACATTGGCAGTGCGCCAGAGCGCGCCATGGCTGCGATGTCTGTTCCAAACGGGAAAACGGACATAGCTCCGCGCCCGATCGGATCCGCTTTTGATGGCTTCAGGACGCGCTCGGTGCCACCGGTGGCGACGCCCATGGCATCATAGACAGGAACCTCCATGCGAGGCGCAGCAGCCATGGATTCCTTGACGGCTTGGCGCCCGGCGAGGCGCTCGGGCGATGCAACGGGCGCGGAGAACGCGCCTGCTGCGGCGGCCATGTTCGGAGCCTCAACCTCATAGGTTTTGCCGTCGGGGCCCTTAATCTCAAAAATAGGCATTGATTACTCCTGAGATTGCTTCGGCCTGATCTTAACGCCGCTCGGCAACGTGACCCAACCCTGTTCGTCAGTCTTACCAGCCGGCGCCTCAGCCGCATTGGCCTTCTGAGCCTGCAGCGCTTTGTATTTCACAGAGCCCTTGATCGCTTTGTTTTCAAGACGATCGTAAGCAGGCAAAGACTGGGGTGCAAAATCTTTTATGAAATCCCGCAGGTCTGTGTATTTCGTGCCCATGGTGCGATTGTAATTGTCCATGATGGGCCGCATGCGGCCCAGCAAAAGCTCCTTTGCGGTATCGATGTGGCTTTCAATAACATCAGGCCCCTGGTTTTCATTGAGGAGCTTCAGGCGTTCCATGGTTTCGTGGACGCCTGGAACGCCGCCCTTGATAGCTTTTGCGGCTTCGCCTGAATAGGTCATATAAGCTTGGCCAAAATCGTTCAGCTTGGCAGCGTCTGGACCGCCCTTAGCTTTTGCAATCGCCCAGCGCCCTTGGTTCAAGATAGGCGTGTCAAAGTTTTCGAGCGCATCGGCTTTTTCAGCCATAGTGCCCAAATGGTCCAGCATTGTCGCGGCACCACGCAGATTGTAGCCAACCGTGTTCGGCTTATCCGACGCCATGTCCATGGTGACTTTTCTGCGCGTTCCGCTGACGATGTTGTTGTAGGCGTCAGCATCATCTCCAAGGTACTGCTTCAAAGCCTCAAGCTGAGGTCCAGCACGCTCAGCATTTCGACTGCCAGGGACTGGCACAGGGAGGCGCCCTTCCGCCATGGCTTTTACATCCTGCGCAATTCCGCGCGGGAGGGTCTTAAGGAAATCAGGTCCGGTCAGGTCAGACTGCGTACTAGAAGCCCCAGAAACATCGCCCGGAATTGGTTTGACAGTGCCCTGGTCGCCGACGAGAGCGTACTTTCCGGGGCCAATTAGGCTCGCCTTGAATGTCTCACCAGATTTTGCGTCGGCCTGCTTAAGCTTGTAAAGATTCAGCAAATCACCGGGCGCTATACCGCCACCCGTCATCTCACTGGCCAGCTTTGCGCGGGCAAGTTGGAGCTGGGCCATCTTGTCCTGGCGATCGCGCTCGGCCTGCGCAGCGCGCTGCAACGGGCCGGCAACAGCCGTACCAGCCGCGCCGATGCTTTCCATCAGGCCGCCAGTGCGTGTCGGCGCGGCAAGGGCTCCAGCCGCCTGAAACAAAATTGATGCCCTGTCGGTGTCCGACATGCCGGGGGTGCTGTATTTCTGCGCCTGCTGGTCCATCTGGCCCATCTGGGCCTGCTGGGCGGCATACTGAGCCTGAGACCGATCAAGAAGGGATTTCTTGATATCCTCCAGCGAGAAATCTTGCGACAACGGAGATGTCGGCGTCTGTATGTTGGATAGAGGGCTATCGACCATAGGTTACCCCTATTTCGGCAGGAGATTGCTGAGGGCGGCAGCACTCATGCCAGCGCTGGCAAGCTGCGCCAACGGCGAAGCGGAATAGGACTGACCACTGCCGACGGTGTTGGTTGCCTGTGTGCTACCTCCTGAAGGCAGGCCACGGACGATATTTGACAAGAACCCGAGCTGCTGCTCGGGATATTGTTTCTGGTTCATGAAGTCTTGGTATGCAAGATCCAAGTTCTTCTGGGTCATGCCTTGCTGCTCGGCGCCAATCGCTTCCAGCGCTCCCGCACCCTGAAGGCCCAGGGCCTGCTGTTTCTGACCAAGGCCGGCCTGCACACCGGCGATATTGCCGAGGCCTGTCATCTCGGTGCCGGCCAGCTGACCAGCCGCTTGCCCGAGCGACGCTTGACGCGCTAGATCCGCCTGGGCCTGTTGCCCGGCGGTCGTATAACCCTGAGCAAGCTGGCTGCCGATCTGGCTGGTCAGGTTTTCGGAAATATCGCGAACGCCTTTCTGGGCCAGCTCTTGCTGGCGGGTGGATCCGAACTGCCCGGCGCGGGTGAAAGTATCGCCAAGGCCAGGCATCAGCTTCTCGGTGATCTGCCGCTGGGCAAGATCACCCATGCGGTTGATCACGTTTTCCTGATACGGGTTCATGTACTGATTGATGACGCCCGGAAGGTTCTGGCTTGCAGCATTAAAATATGGCTGCGCAGCACCTGTGGGGCTAAGCCCAGCGGCGGTGTTCGCTGTGTTTGTCGCGGCATTCAGTTCTGGAAGATATGACCCGGCAGCCGCACGGGTGGCGCCGAACGCTGCCTGCTGATCAGGGGCGAAACCCGCAATGCGTGGGCCACCATAAGGCTGGTAGGTCTCCTGCGCAGCGCTATAGGCGCCGTTCATGAGGTTGTAGAGATAGTCTGACAGGTACTGCGGCACATCCGTCGTTGTGAGCGACGAGCTCGTCGAGTTCTGCGGTGCGCCCTGCGTGAGGAAATTCAAGAATGCCATTATGCCCTCCCGCCCATCAGATACTGCTCGGGCTGCTTCGCGTTCGGGCTGAACTTGCCCTTGGCAAGAGCACTGCCCTTCTGCTTCCTGATGTTAGCACGAAACTGATCAAGGCGCTTGGCCCCTGCCTTTGATGATCCGTCGCCAAGCAGCGCCACGGTCTCGGCATCCATCACATATTCGCCGTCCGAAAGCTGGGCGGGGATACTATCAGACCGGCCCGTTCCAGCGCCACCGACTGCTCGGCTCTGCTGGCTGAGGGGCCCGCCACCAGCCATGTAGCCGCCCATCGCGGCGTTGGTCACCGGCAGAGGTGTCGGCGTCGGCGATGGCACGCCCTGCTGAAGTGAATTATCCGCATAGAATCGTGCTTCTGGGTTGAGCCCATAATTGTAGTAATCGATTGGCGCGGTTGTCCGTTCGCGCTCGAGGGGGTTCAGATCAAGAGGCGCGGTCAGGTTCTTGTCGCGGTCCTGTTTCTTTAGATCGCCAGGATTAGCAGCCGGTGCCCCTCCGCTGGCGCTCAATGCCGCCAAAGCCGCAGGGACCAAGAAGCTTGAGCTGGTCAGGCCTTTAGCCAAATTCCCGGTCATAAACCCAGATGGTGGTGTCGGGGGGGTGTAGCCTGCTGGCGTAATAGTAACGCTTGACCCAGCCGGGGCCGCGCCGGCTGCCGAAGCTGCCCCTGCGTTCCCAAACAAGCCGTTCGCCCAGCCCGAGAAACTAGATTCGCCAGCCGGGTTCATTGTGCCAGCGCCGGACACACCGGCAGCCGTAGACCCAAGATAACCGCCGAGGCCGGTCCCGAGGCCCGCCAGTGCGCCTCCAGTCAAAGCGCCCTTCGCGCCGCCTGTCAGCGCTCCAAGGCCACCACCGATCAGGGCATTGCCAAGCATGCTTCCATACGTTGCAGTGCCGATCGCGGCAGTGCCAGCTAGTTCAGTGCCAAGAAGGGCAGCGCCAAGCGGGGCACCAAGGCCGGTCGCCATGAGGGCGGCGCCAGCGATCGACGCCACGGGCGCGAACCAGCTCTGCTTCCAAAACGGTGTGAACTGCGGCATGCCGGTGTGCGGGTTGATCGTAGGTTCGCCCCACTCTTTCTTAAGGCGATCATATTCGTCGCGATTGATGTGGACAATGAGCTCGTCGCCACCAACGCCAGCATCTGCCACCTGCTTGGCCATGCCTGCAAGGCCGCCTTTGGCGTAGTGCTCAGGATGCTTGGGGACAACGATTCGCACCGGCTTAGTGCCGGCGCGCCCGCCCTCATAGAGCATGGCCATGGGATTATGTGAACGGGTGCTCGTCATCTCAGCCACCAAGGTTTACGGCTCGGGTGAAGGCGTATGCCCAATCTAGCCAATTCGAATAGCCCGCAGGGGCAGGAGGGTTCTGGTTTGATATGTACGGGAACGAAAGAATGCTCAAAGCCCAATCGCCCCACTCATCTGGGTCATCAAGACGGCTCGTAGAGCCATATTTCTCCAGACTATAGACCATTGAATCGGTCCAGTCAGTAACAGTCATGCCGGTTGGGTTGATCATCCCAGCACCGTGCCATCGCTGGTCTCAATGTGGGCGATGCACTGACCCATCTGGTAGTTTCCGCCAACCACATTGGACTTGAAGATAAACCGCATCTCGCGCCGGGTCTCTTTAAAGAACAGAACTTGTTCTTCGGGGCTCGTTATGTCCTGCAATGCCGGAAAGGTGTGCTCGTCACTAGTCACTTCTGGCGACCGCGCGTTTGCTCGACCTGTGATCTGGCATGTCATTTCACCCGTCTGCACAAAATCAGGCTCGACCATTGAACAGCGCAAGGCTCTGTTTTTTGGCTGCGCCTGATCGGCCACGACGGAAATGTCGGCTGTCTGGAAGTAAGACGGGATTGAGTTAACCGCGGTCCCGTCCAGCTCGTCATAGCCAAATTCCATCTGCCACATTTTGTATTGATTTGTGACGCGATCGATATCAACACTCATAGTGATTGGGAATTCATAGACGTTTGCGAAGTCTGCGGCAGACCAGCCGGAGCGCGGAAGAACGGTGTCATACCATGTGTTTTCACGCACATTGTAGATCACCGCATGCGTGCATTCCGTCGCGGAGCCTCGAGGATAGCACCACCAGATCTCACCAAAGCGTGGCACTTTGTACGCAAACACTTTTTGGCGTTGATCATAATTCAAATTGTCGAAGAACCAGTTTTGGTTAAGCTGGTTGGGGACTTCGCGCACAACGCCGTTGAACATGAGGAAACGATCGACGCCGCACCAGTAGAAGATGCCGTCATATTCAATCACGGACTGCGAAGACAAGATCGACGACTGGCTCGTGATTGTGTCGAACTGGAAGACCGCGTCGCCGCCTATGAAGGTCGCGCGGATCAGGCTGTCCAGTGACCAGAACAAGCCTGCAGGCGCATTGCCAGGGCCGGCGCGCAAAGGAAGCGCCGCAACAATCTTTTCACCCGTAACATAGGCCTCTCCAGACCCCGTTCCGGTCCAATCATTTGGGCTATTCGCGACATTCCATGCGACGTAGCCGTTTGATCCAAAGACAAAAACATACGGATAAAGGCCGACGACGCCGCCAGAAACCGCTGGGGCGCTATTGGCAACAAGCGGCGTATTGGCATGGACAAGGCCCCAATACATTGATGTTTTAATTTCGTTGTCGATTCCTGCGAGGTTGCGTCCAGCGTGGCAAATAATATACGAACCCGGCGCTACACCAACGGAATCAAACGTAGAATCAAACGTCCATAGATTGGTTGGGTTCGCCACAAAGCCGCTAGGTGTCCGGTCGGCAATTACGGTCAGGGTGCCATTACCATCAAGCTCAAATTGCGTGAGGTATGACTGGCTGCCGGCCAAAATGTGAATTGTGCTCGCTTCGTTGTACGTGTTTATGCCGCGGGCGATCTGCGGCACCTGATTGGACAAGCGACGATAACCGCCCATCTTGCGGGGTAAACCACGCTGGAACCTGCACCACTGGCCATCGACATAGAAGCCGTTTTCAAAGCGCGTGCCATCGCGTTTGATGCCGGGAAGCGATTTGATGATGTAGGGTTGCGCTACCATTAGCTCATTGCCACTGTAAAGCTGATTGCCTCATAAGACGACGGCGAGTCGATCGTTGCTCGTGCCGAAGCGGCGGACGCCGCAGTGAATAACGGAATACCAATTGCTGTGCCCCCAAGGTTCACTAGGGCCGCATTGGCCGTCGTGGCCCCTGTGCCGCCAGAAGAAACAGGGACTGGAACGGTGACACCTTGACTCTGACCGAGGACGACGTTCGTGCCATCGCAATACAGGATTTGAGCGCTTCCCTGCTGCACTGCAATACCGGTTCCGGCCAATGTTTTGACAGTCAGCGTATACGAGCCTGTCGTAGCATTGGTGATCCAATACTGCTGGATCGTCGTGGGGACAGTGACCGTTCTATTGCCCGTCAGTGTGCCGCTAAAGTTATATGCGATCCGATTGAGCTCGGCGCCCGAGAGCGTGTAATTGCCAGCGCCGGGGATGCTGATCGCTGTGTAGTCAAAGGCCGTCGGCGCGGTTAAATTGCTAAGGCCAAAAGTGTAGAACTTTGTTCCGTCGCAAATCACCATCGTTGAAGCGCCGACAGGGAGCGTGAGCGAAGATCCGTTGTCGATCGTGTTCGGGCTTGTCGGCGTGATAGAAATCGCGCTCGTGCCAGCGTTCTTGATGTAGGTGAACCAGTTGGCTCCAAGTATTGATGCCAAACTCAGCGATAGCGTTCCGCTCGCGCCGCCCCAGCTAAGGAGCTGGGCCCTGTTCGATGCGCCAAGGGTGTAATTGGACGTCAGCGCAAACGTGACGACGCATTGATTGAGCGTGTTCGCGATCGCAACAAGACCAGCACCAGCGAGAGCGCCTGCGTTGACGGCTGATGTTGTTGAGCCGAACTGGTAGGAAGCCCACACGCCGGCAGCGCCGCTGGTGCTGGTCATGTAGACCTGCCACAACGACCCCGGAACAACTGTGCAGACCACGGTTCCGGTATTGCCTACGATCGTGAATGTGGTGCTGCCTACGTTGCTGAAGAGGAAGCACTCGCCTGGCGAAGATTGGTTTGCTGGTGGTAGGAAAACCTTTCGACTGGATCCCGTGCTGTTCACATCCATGATGCGAGCAGCAACAAGGGTTCCATTTGCTGGCGCATTTGTCTCGAGCGGCCACGACAGAACCACGTCAACGGTGCTGAGGGTAAAGGGCAGGTAGGAAACATCTGAAGGGTAGATGTTCGTGCCGCCAAAAATCTCGGTGTAAGTGGTCATTTATGCCCCCGTTCGGCGAGCTGAACGATCAAGGATCTTTTGCAAATCTTCGCCATTGAGAGCCTGCGCGGCT
>Ga0209084_1003559_pt1 | contig 11391 bp, 10 predicted proteins | sample C_130820_MF_Meta_FD_187309 | JGI IMG/M metagenome (GOLD analysis project Ga0209084, IMG submission 187309) | Freshwater microbial communities from Lake Croche, Canada to study carbon cycling - C_130820_MF_MetaG (SPAdes) (version 2) | ecosystem: Environmental > Aquatic > Freshwater > Lake... | reverse complement strand
GGATATCATCACCGCCAGCCCCCAGGAACGCCACCTCAACCCCCGCAGCAGCTCCGCCAAACTGCGCTGGGCTATCAAAGCCAGCCCTGCGGAAATTTTTTGAATTTTGAATTTTGGATTTTGGATTTTGGATTTTTGGATTTTAGATTTTAGATTTTAGATTTTAGATTTTAGATTTTAGATAGAGGATAGAGGATAGAGGATAGAGGATAGAGGATAGAGGATAGAGGATAGAGGATAGAGGATAGAGGATAGAGGATAGAGGATAGAGGATAGAGGATAGAGGATAAGCCCGAGCGCCGAAGTTGGAGAATACTCGGGGGAAGATGAACCACGACCGAGCGAAGCGAGATAGCCTGACTGACTATTTTTCAAATATTGAGGCAAATTACCCGGATATTACCGATTGAAATAAGGGCGGTCTGGAGCTTCTGCTGTGCTGCAAATGGTGAGAGAATCCACAATCCACAATCTCTCCCTCTTGTCGTTGACCTTTTTTTCATGTTACGGGTTGCAGGGCATGCGGCCCCCACCTAAAAACGCGTGTGATTTTTCAACAACTGCAAGTGTGGCTCGACCCGGTGGAACGTCCGGGACCCGAGGCGATGGCGGTGGACGAGTGGTTGTTGGAAACGGCGGTGGCACCGGTGTTGCGGGTCTATCAGTGGCAGGGCGAGTGGGCCACGCTCGGCTACTTCGGCGATTTGGCGCCAGCCCGCAACTCGCTGCCTGGGGTGAACTGGGTGCGGCGCTGGACGGGTGGCGGGGTGGTTGATCACCGGGCAGATTGGACGTATTCGCTGGTGGCACCCAGTGGCGAGGCCCTGGCGGTGTGGCGTGGCGCCGAAAGTTACCGGCAGATTCATGAGGCGCTGGTGGCCGCACTGCGCGACCAACACTGCGGGCTGCGCCTGAGTGCCGGCGAGGCGCAAACCGGCGCCGCCATGTGCTTTGACAATCCAGTCAGCCACGACCTCGTCGCCAGTGATGGTCGCAAACTCGCCGGCGCCGGCCAACGCCGCACGCGCCATGGCCTGTTGCATCAAGGGTCCGTCGCACTGGCTTGTTGCGGGGCGGAGTCGCTGCAACGCAGCACGTCTCTGGCCGCAGGCTTGGCCGCTAGCTGGGAGTTGCGCGATTTTCAGGTCCCACAGGCGCATATCTCACGCAGGGTTAGCCAGCGTTATGCCAACCCCGCCTGGACCTGCCGCAGGTGAGGGCTGGGCCCTGGGCTCAAGCCACTGAGGACAGGGCCTAACGTCAAAGGTGATGCGGCGGAGCGGGGGACTAGGGGTTGACTACGCGGCTTCTCGCCTGCGCATCCACCGGCTTGTTCACCCAAAATTTTTGTGTTTTATGCAATGCGTCGGCACAAGCCCGAGAGGATTGCGGTTTGACGGATGGGCTGGGGCAGTGCATAGCTCTCCGCGATGTCAGCGCCGAAACATGTGCTCTTTGTTTGCACCGGAAACACCTGCCGCAGTCCGCTCGCCGAGGGACTCTTCCGCAAGGCCGTGGAAGCACGCGGCGATTTCCGCGTCAGTTCGGCCGGTGTGGCGGCTTCACGCGGCGATCCGGCGAGCCGGGATACCACCGCCGTGCTCAAAAAACGCGGCCTGCGCTTGGACGCTTTTGCCAGTCGGCCGGTGACTGCGGACGTGTTGGATGAGGCAACGCACGTATTTGCCATGACCCAGGGCCATATCGCTGCGTTGGAGCGCCGGTTTCCACAGCATGCGGCCAAATTCTATCTGGTTTGTGAATTTGCCGACATTCCCGGCGAGGGGGTTGGGATAGATGTGCCCGATCCGATCGGCATGGGCCGAGCGGCCTACGAAGAGGTGGCGAAGGTGCTGGAGCAGGCGATTCCCAGCCTGATTGGGTTCATCGATCAGACGTGGCAGAAATAGTGTGCCCTTAGATCATGCCGAGTTTCATGCGGCCTTCTTCGGAAATCATCTCCTGGTTCCACGCTGGATCCCACACCAGTTCCACCCGCGCATCGTCGATGCCGTCGATCATCATGATTTTAGCTTGGGCGTCGGCCGCGATCACCGGGCCCATGCCGCAGCCCGGCGCCGTCAGGGTCATTTTCACTGAGGCGATAGTTTGGCCGCCGCTTTCTTCCAGCATGCAGTCGTAAACCAAACCGAGATTGACGATGTCCACCGGAATTTCCGGGTCATAGACGCTTTTGAGCTGGGCCCACACCTGGTCTTGCAGCGGTGCGTCGCTGATGCGCACGGAGGTTTCGCGCTGGCGGGTTTCGGCCTCCAGATCGATGCCAAGGGCATCGGCATCGCTGGCGGAAATGCGGGCCAACCCTTGCGAGGTGGCTACCGTGAAGGTGCCGCCGAGCCGCTGGGTGATGTAAACCGGGGTGCCTAGCGGTAGGGTGAGCGCGTCGCCGCTGGGGATTTGGATGGCGTTGACTTCGCGCGTGAGGGGGATTTCTGCATGCATGGGCGGCAGTAAAGGCCAGTTTGGCCCATGGCGCAAGGGCATGCGCATCTCAGGTTAAGCTTTTTTATAGTCCGCTGCTTTGAATCAAGGCCCGCAACTGTTGCTGAAACGACTGGATATCCTCCGCCGTCGGCCGATAGCCCGCGGTGTCGGGGTCCAAGCCCGGCCGCCCGCTTTGATCGAGCATCCACACGCCCGTTTCACCGTCGCTGAAGCTGACTCGGCCGCTGACCAAGGCGCCGGGCAGGGCGAGGTGGTCCATGGTCACGGAAACCTTGCCGGTGGGCACCGGAGCGGCGGCAGGTTCGACCTTGGGTTCGACCGGCTTGGCAGGTTCCTGGAGTTCCAGGCCGAGGTCGAGAACCAGCATCCGGGTCTCCATGTAGGTGATCCCTAGCTCAAAGTCCTCCTTGAGGCGGCGTTGCAGGTCCGACATCGTGGCTCCTTCGCCTGCCCATTGAACGAGGGCGGCTTTCTGCTCGGTGGTAAGTTGACTGGCGCTGAACATCCTCCTGTTGTGAACGATGCCCGCCAATTGCCAAGCCTCAAGAAAAGAAATTTTGTTGCTGGAGCGGTGGCGGGGCGCCGATGGGGCGGAATTTCGGTTTGGAGCCACCACATTCCTGTGCTGCGGCGGAAGCGCGGCCCATGAGTGCGCCGTAGGCACGGATCATTGGGCGCTCCTTCCGCATGACGACAAAATGTCGTTGCTCCTTGCCACAGCGGTAGAGGTTTGTATTGACGTGGCGTAGGTTCTAAGCAGTAATCCGCTGCCATAAGTCTTTGCCTGCCGGAGTCGCTGCGCGCTCTGACCCTTGCCCCGGCAACGGCTGCAAGCACCGCGGGTCAGACACGGCAGCGCTGGTTAGTTTGCTAGAAATCGACTGGAAATAAAACGACATTCAAACATGAAAAAACTGTTAATGGCATTGCTGGTAATGGGTTCGATGGCCGGAATGGCGCGGGCTGCGGGTGATCTGGTCGCGGGGCGCTTGCGCTGCGAGTATCTAACCAACCCGCTGGGCTTAGATGTGGCCAAGCCGCGGCTCAGCTGGGTGCTGGAGGATGCAGATCGGAAATCGGAGGCCGAAGGTCAGAAGTCGGAGCCAAGAGGTCGCAAGCAGGCCGCCTATCAGATTTTAGTGGCCTCCACGGCGCAGTTGCTGGCGCAGAACCAGGGGGATTTGTGGGACAGCGGCAAGGTGGTCACCGACCAGAGTGGGCAAATTGAATATGGTGGCAAGCCGCTGGCCAGCCGCCAGCAGGGGTTTTGGAAAGTGGGGGTGTGGACCGGCGCCATCGCCAGCGAGGCCAAGGCTACTTGGAGCCAGGCGGCGATGTGGGAGATGGGCTTGCTCAAGAGTGACGAGTGGAAGGGGCAATGGATCGAAGGCAGCGCCGCGAGTGATAATCTGCTCTACCTGCGCAAAACCTTCAAGCTCACCAAACCCGTCGCCAAGGCCCGGCTATTCGTCACTGCGTTGGGGCTCTATCAGGTACATCTCAACACCCAGCGCGTCGGCAACAGCGTCTTCGCGCCGGAATGGACCGATTACAGCAAGCGCCTCGGCTATCAAGTCCATGATGTCTCCGCCCTGCTCACGCAAGGCGATAATGTGCTCGGCGGGCTCGTCGGCACCGGTTGGTACAGTGGCCACATCGGGCTGGGCGGCTTCAAGCAATATGGCAAAATCCCAGCTTTGCTGGCCCAACTGGAAGTGACCTACACCGATGGCAGCAAGCAGCAAGTGGTGAGTGATGACTCGTGGAAGACCTGTGCCAGCCCGATTCTGGTGTCAGATTTCATGAAGGGTGAAAACTACGACGCGCGCCTCGAGGTGGCGGCTTGGAACGGGCTGGGGCTCGACGACAGCGCCTGGACGCAGGCGAGGGTTCGTGAAGAGACCTCGCGCCCGTTGCAGAGCCAGTTGTGCGAACCGGTGCGCGAAATCTGTGAGCTTCCCGCCAAAGCCATCACCGAGCCTACTCCCGGCTGTTGGACGTTTGATTTTGCCCAGAACATGGTTGGCTATGTTAGACTCAAGGTGAGCGCTCCGGCCGGCACCAAGTTGACGCTGCGCCACGCAGAGGTGCTCAATGCCGACGGGACGCTCTACACCAAAAACCTGCGCAGCGCCAAATCAGTCGATACTTATATCTGCAAGGGCGGTGGGGTGGAAATCTTCCAGCCGCATTTCACGTTTCACGGGTTCCGCTACGCCGAACTCACCGGCCTGCCGGCCAAGCCCGAACTCGACGCACTCACCGGCGTGGTCGTCTCGTCGGATACCCCGCGTGTCGGCCAGTTCGCTTGCTCCGACGCACGCATCAACCAGCTGTATTCTAATATTTGTTGGGGTCAGCGCGGCAACTACCTGAGCATTCCCACCGATTGCCCACAGCGCGACGAGCGGCTGGGTTGGATGGGCGACGCCCAGGTGTTTGTGCGCACCGCGACGTATAACGCGGATGTCGCAGCGTTTTTCTCCAAGTGGCTGGTGGATGTGGACGACGCCCAACGCGATGGTGCCTTCACCGATCTAAGCCCCGGCACCTGGGGGAGTGAGGGCACGCCGGCTTGGGCCGACGCGGGGGTGATCTGCCCGTGGACGATCTATCATGTTTACGGCGACCTGCGCTTGCTAGAGCAACACTATCCAGCCATGCGGCGCTGGATCGAATGGTGCCGCACCCACTCCAGCGAATGGCTGCGCAGCAAGGACCGCGGCGGCGACTATGGCGATTGGCTGTCCATCGGCGCCAACACGCCCAAGGATCTCATCGGCACTGCCTACTTCGCCTATTCCACCGGCTTGGTGGCGCAAGCGGCCAAGGCGCTGGGCAAGACCGACGACGCCGCGGCCTATGGGCAACTCTTTGAGGACATCAAGGCGGCTTTTAACAAAAAGTATGTCGCCGCCGATGGTCGCATCCAAGGCAATACCCAATGTTGTTATGTGATGGCGCTCAAGTTCGGTCTGCTCTCTGACGAGATGCGCGCCAAGGCCGTGCAATACTTGGTGGAAGATATCAGCGCCAAGAACACTCATCTATCAACCGGTTTCGTCGGGGTGAGTTATCTGTTGCCGGTGCTCACCCAGGCCGGCCAGATCGACACGGTTTTCAAGTTGTTCCTGCAAGATACGTTTCCGTCGTGGCTATTTTCCGTGAAGCATGGGGCCACGACCATCTGGGAACGCTGGGACGGCTACACTCCCGAGAAAGGTTTCCAAGACCCGGGCATGAATTCGTTCAACCACTATTCGCTGGGCTCCTGCGGCGAGTGGATGTTCGCCTCACTCGCCGGCATCGATACCGATGGCCCGGGCTTTAAAAAACTCCTGATTCGCCCGACCCCAGGGCCCGGCATCTCTTGGGTCAAGGCCAGCTATGACTCGATCAACGGCAAAATCGCCACCTCCTGGAAAATGGCGGACGGCAGCTTCAGCCTCGAGGTGACGATACCACCTAACACCACCGCCACCATCTACATCCCCACCAAAGACGCGGCCGCAGTGCTCGAGTCGGGCAAGCCCGCCGCCAGCGCCGCCGGCCTCAAATATTTGCGCATGGAAAATGCTGCGGCCGTGTTTGAAGCGGGCTCCGGCCACTATGCCTTCACCAGTCATTGAGGTGTCCTAGCCGCGGAGCGCGCTGGCTCAGCAGCGCCCTCCAGGGGCCGACCGCAACAAACAACGGCCGAGCTACCCGGATTGGCCGTACCATCTATCATGGTGCACGGCAAAAATGAGGCCGAATGCGAGCACGCTGTCCGGTTTACTGCAGATAGGTTTTTGGCCGATACAGCATGGAGAAGGGCACGAAGATGACGGAAGTGGCGAGCATCAGCCACATGAAGAAACGGAAGTAAGCGGCGCCGTGGAGTTTCGTCTGGCCGCCGGAAAAGGCGTGGCGGGAAAATTCCATGCCGGTAGCGGGAGCTGCGGCCGCCAGGGGCATGCCAAGTTCCCGCGAGCGCCGCGTGAGCCACGGGTCCGCGGGGTGAAAGCGATCCACCCACGACGGTGGTGAGGGGGGCTCCGGGAGTGTCAGTTCGACGGTTAGACCGAGGTCCCACTGGGTGTTTGGGGTTTTATCGGGACCGTTGCTGATGAGGCGAAAGTGTTTGGAATCGAGAATTTCATAGTGGATTGGGTTGCCCCAGATATCGGTGCCCAGCTTGCCGGATAGTTCGGCCTCCGGCGGCAGCGCGCCGCCGTGCCCGCCGATATACGCCTCAACCTCTGCCGAGGCGGCCTCAAAGGCCGCTTGCCCCGGTATGGTCAGCTTGGGGCTGGCGGCTTGGGTGTAGTCCATGACGAAATCATCCGCGCTGCCGGTCTGGCCGTCGTAGCCTGCCAGCACCAAGGCATGAGGGACCTTGCGCGAGGCGGCAGGCAGCGCAGCATCGGCGAGCGCGGCTTGTTGTGCCGCGGCGCTGGGGATTTGAATGAGACTCGCAGTGGTGGAGGTGAACAGGTTGCCGAGCCACACGGAGAGGAGAAAAATCGCCATGATCATCGACTTCATGTTTTTGGGGGCCTGGGTGTAGGCGAATTCCAAGCCGACGATGGAGACCATGATTTCCGCGGCGGTGATGACCGTGAAGCAGAGCAGTTGCCAGCCGATGGAAGGCGACAATCCACGATCAATCCACGACTGCACCAACGTGGTTAGAGCATAGGCAAGCGTCACCAGAAACAATCCGCAGCCGATTTTGCGCAGCGGCGTGACCCGGAAAAAACGCTTCATAAACGGATAGATGAGCAGCGTGAACAGCGGGATGAATACCAGGATGAGAATCGGGTTGATCGCCTGAACTTGGCTGGCCAGCCACGTGATGCCCAGGAACCGGCAATTCATCTGCCCGGCTTGAAATACCCACGACGAGGAAGTTTGGTCGTAAAGCGACCAGAAAACCGCGAAAAACCCAAACAGCGGAACGAGCTTGGCCAGCGCCAGCATGCCCTCGCGTGAGCTCAACTCAGCAAAAAACTTGTGGCTGCCGGCCGGCGGGATGTGGGTGAATTTGTCGCGGCCCATCCAAAATAGCAAGGTGGCGAGGGCCATGAGCAGACCGGGCACCCCGAACGCCCAGTGCGGGCCGTACCACTCCAGCAACCAGGGCGTGAGCAAGGTGGAAAACACCGAGCCGAAGTTGATGGCGAAATAGAATCCATTGTACACCCGGGTGAGGAGGTGCTGGTTGGAGGGGCCAAATTGGTCGCCGACGTGAGATGAGACGCAGGGTTTGATGCCGCCAGAACCGATGCAGATGAGTAGCAAGCCGCCAAACAGCCAGTTCGACGAGTGCCCGTGGGTACCCATCAGCGCCAGCGCCGCGTGACCAGCGCAATACACCACGCTGAGCAGCAGAATCGTGCGGTACTTGCCCAGGAAGATATCGCTGAGCAAGGCACCTAACAACGGAGTGAAATACACCCAGGCGGCAAACGCGTGGAAGTGTTCGATCGCCTCGGCCTCTGGCATGGGCGTGCCGCCCGCCTCATCCATCAGGTAGAGGTATTTTACCATGAAGATCCCCAGAATCGTGCGCATGCCGTAAAACGAAAACCGCTCGGCGGCTTCGTTGCCAATGATCCACGGGATGCCCGGTGGCATGCTCGAGGTGTCTATGGCGCTGCTGCGGTGGGACATGCGGGGCGGAAATTTTGAATTTTGAATTTTGAATTTTGGATGGAAGATGGAGAGAGGTGCTATCCCCAATCCAAAATTCAAAATCCGCCGGTCCCGCCGCTCACCAGCGGATGGCGGCCGCGGCCCAGGTCAGGCCGGCACCGAAGACGACGAGCACGATGTTGTCGCCGCGCTTGAAGGCGCCGCTGCGATTGGCTTCGTCGAGGGCGATGGCGATGGCGGCGGCGGAGGTATTGCCGTACTTATCGAGGTTGACGAAGACGCGCTCGTTGGGCACGGCGAGGCGATCGGCGATGGCATCGATGATGCGCAGGTTCGCTTGGTGGGGGATGACGCAAGCGATGGCCTCGGCGGTGAGGCCGGCGCGTTCAATGACTTTTTCAGCGGCTTCCTTCATGCGGTTGACGGCGTGTTTGAAGACCTCCTTGCCGAGCATGTTGAGAGTGAAGAGGTGATCGTTGACGTTAGCGGCGGTGATCGGGCAGGCGGTGCCGCCGCCGGGAATGTTCAGCAAATGAGTTAGATTGCCGTCGGTGCCCATTTCGGTGGCAAGGATGGCGCCTTCCTCGGCTGCGGCGAGGCGCAACACTGCGGCACCGGCTCCATCGCCAAACAGCACGCAGGTGCTGCGGTCCTCCCAGTTGGTGACCGAGGAGAGCTTCTCGGCGCCGATGATGATGGCATTTTTGAAGGCGCCCGAGGCTATCATGCGCTTGGCAATTTTCATCGCATAGAGGAAACCCGAACAGGCCGCCGAAATATCAAAGGCCACCGCCCGGCTGGCTCCGAGATTGCGTTGAACGTAGCAGGCCGTCGCTGGCGTCGGCGTATCCGGAGTGATCGTAGCTACGATAATGAGTTCCACCTCGTCGGCACTCAGGCCGGCGTTGTCCAAGGCCTGCCGCGCGGCTTGGGTGGCCATATCGGAGGTGTTTTCATCCGCAGCGGCGATGCGGCGCTCGCGGATTCCAGTGCGGCTGAGGATCCACTCCTCACTCGTGTCCACACGTTGTGATAGCTCGGCGTTGGTGAGAATTCTCTCAGGAACGTAGCTACCGGTGCCTGCAATGCAGACGGGAAAGAGGTTCGTCAATTCACTCATGCGGGGCAAGACTGGTATGCCCGTGCTGCGCTCACAAGTGCGAAGTTGCTTAACAACCGTTAAATTTCACAAGCCACTAACCGGCACTGGATGAATGGCGGCGAGGGCTTCTTCGATGCGAGGGTTGAGGCGATGGGCGGCGGTTTCGATTCCGACGCGGATGGCGTTGCGCACAGCCAGAGCGGAAGACGAGCCGTGGGCGATGATGACCACGCCGTTGACGCCGAGCAAGGGGCTGCCGCCGTAGGTTTCGTAGTTGCCTTTTTCCTTCAGTGCGGTGAAAGCGCCCTTGGCGATCAAAGCCCCGAGCATCCGCAGCGGGCTGGCGGTGATTTCCGCCTTGAGCCATTTGGACACGGCCTTAGCGGTTGATTCCACGGTTTTGAGCATCACGTTGCCGGTGAATCCATCGCAGAGGACCACGTCGAGTTCGGTCTCGAAGAGGTCGTGGCCCTCGACGTTGCCGATGAAATGAATCCCTGGGGTTTGCTTGAGGAGCTTGAACGTTTCCTTGGTGAAGGCGGTGCCTTTTTCATCTTCCTCACCATTGGACATGAGGCCAACCCGTGGGTTTTTAACCCCCAGCACATGGTGGGCGAAGGCCGTTCCCATCACCGCGTAGGCGACGAGGTGCTCTGGCTTGGCTTCAGGGTTGGCTCCGGCATCGAGAATGCTGCACAAGCCGTACTCATTGGGAATGGCCGTGGCAATGCCTGCCCGGTCCACGCCCTTGAGGGTGCGTAGTTTCAAGGTGGCGGAAGCCACCACCGCGCCGGTGTTACCGGCGGAAACGAAGGCCTCGGCATGTCCGGCGTGCACCAGATCCATGGCGACATTGATGGAGGAGTGTTTTTTGCGGCGCACGGTTTTGGCGCCGGGTTCGGACATGCTGATGACCTCGGAGGCATGCACGATGCTCACCCGCGGATCATCCAACTCAAGCCCCTGCCGAGCACATTCGTCCTCCAGCTGCCTTTGATCCCCAACCAAATATAAATGCTTCAGTTTGGGGTAAAGGCGCAGCGCATCCATCGCCCCACCAATATTGATCGATGGGGCGTGATCCCCGCCCATGGCGTCCAAGGCTAGTTTCATAGGGGTACGGGAATGCAGCTGCGGGTTTTAAAAATACACATCCGCACCACTCCGGAAAAGCCCGGCGTGGCGCCTGTGGCAGGTCACCGCTGGGCGCTTCAGAGGGCCTCTATATCCAGCACTTGGCGGTTGCGATAGTAGCCGCAAGATGGGCAGGCAATGTGCGATGGCACACGGCTTCCGCACTCGGGGCAGCTCTTGAAGATGGGTGCACGCCAGCGGGTGGCACCACGACGCATTTTCTGACGGCTTTTGGACTGGCGGCGCTTTGGTACGGCCATAATATTTCGTTAGTTTAGAGTTGGTCTTTGAGGTCCTTGAGAGTGTCGAGAGCCGACCAGCGGTCGTCACCCTCGGCGCGGGGAGGGGTCTCTTGCCCGCTTTCCAGCACTTTGTCTACTGCTAAATATCGCGAATCTATTTCACAGCCCTGTCCAAGGTCCCCATTTTCGCATTTTGGATCGCGCGGAAAGTGCAATAACACCTCTTCCCGTAAGGATTCTGTGATATCTAAGTCGCCTTCACTAACAATTTCCAAAGAAATGGCCGCCTGCGCGACGCGGATGGTTTGGAGGAATGGATGGACGCTGCGGACGCAGGTGAATTCGAACACCGCACTCAGCGATCCGGTCAGCAGCAACTCCGAACCATAGCGCTGGGCCCACAGGTCGTACTCCAGCGGTCCGCTCGCTCGCGCGTCGCCTCGCGGCAAGTCAAAAACCTCGGCGGCCAGCTCGCCTACAAAGCTTTTACCGTCTTCGGGCAGGCTCGCTAGGTCGATGATTAAGTGTTGCTTCATGCGCTGAGGCTAATTTGCCCGGCCCTGGCCGGCAAGGCGCAATTTGGCCGCGCTGCCGCAGCGCTCACCTCAGGAGTATCACGGAGCGCCGGCTCAAGCCGGCGCCTGGGATTGCGGGGTCAGTCCCGCTTTTCGAACATGCGGGTCCCGCTTCCACAACACCATGCTCGAAAAGCGGGACTGACCCCATCGGCCAAGGGCGATTGGCTGAGCTGGCAATGCTTCGTCCAGCCGCTGCCATCGCCTTCCATTGACGAGTGCGGATTGTTTATTG
>Ga0209084_1003554_pt1 | contig 11396 bp, 12 predicted proteins | sample C_130820_MF_Meta_FD_187309 | JGI IMG/M metagenome (GOLD analysis project Ga0209084, IMG submission 187309) | Freshwater microbial communities from Lake Croche, Canada to study carbon cycling - C_130820_MF_MetaG (SPAdes) (version 2) | ecosystem: Environmental > Aquatic > Freshwater > Lake... | reverse complement strand
TTATTATTATCAATTATTATTATCAATTATTATTATCAATTATTATTATCAATTATTATTATCAATTATCTCAAAAAATTGAAATACATTTTTCGGTATTAATTTAAGACATATATTTTCAAAGTTATTAAAGCGACCATAATTAAAATGATGTCAATTTCAAATACCAACTGCGATATTAAAATGGCGGGTGTATCTCATTCGGAAATCGGAAAAATGGATATGGAAATATCTAATAAAACGGATTCGGTGTATGACGAACACGCAAATAATACAGCAGACGTACGTGTTAAACGAAATATTTTATTGGAAAATAATCGGAAGTTTATTTCGTTCGGATACTGGGTACTTAAAAAAATATGTTCTTCGTCTGAAATAGTACAACCCGAATCATTCAATTCATTATTGAATCATTTGGAATTGTTCTCGGACCCAACCGTTCAAAACGATTTTGTGGATAATTTTAACAAAGATTATTCCAATTTCATAAAGAAAGAGGTTACTGAAACTATTAAGTTACACCATAAAGAAGAATGTAATAAACAGAATAAACTGAATAAAATATCAAAAACACTTGAAACTAAACAAACCGAAGACACACCCGTTGAAACCGAATCAGATAAAGTCAAAGTGAAACGTGTCCGCAAACCAAAAACCGTACATACTGATACGGTAGCGAAAACCACACAAGACGATAAAGAAGAGGTTATCGGCGAAGCAGGTAAGGAAATATTTCATAAATTAATTGAAGCAGTTAATGGAACAGATGTAAAACCCAAGAAGGAAAAACGGGTTTATAAGAAAAAAACTAAAGCAATTGAAACGGTTGTGGCAGGAGAAACCACTACAACTATTTCTGAAAATACTAATTATCTAGTATCATCATCCAATATGAATGATGATACTATTATACCAGTTGAGGTTATTACAGTAGCAGTATTATCTGAAGAACCTACGGTTGAGGTTTTATCTGGCGATAGTGATGATGATAGTATAATAGAACCAATTGCGAATGAGGTTTTATCTGGCGATAGTGATGATAATAGTATAATAGAACCAATTGCGAATGAGGTTTTATCTGGTGATAGTGATGATGATAGTATAATAGAACCAATTGCGAATGAGGTTTTATCTGGCGATAGTGATGATGATAGTATAGTAGAAGAAACTACTGAAAAACCAAAACAACCAAAACAACCAAAACAACCAAAACAACCAAAACAACCAAAACAACCAAAACAACCAAAAGAACCTAAACAACCAAAAGAACCTAAACAGCCAAAAGAACCAAAACAACCAAAAGAACCTAAACAACCTAAACAACCAAAAGAACCAAAAGAACCTAAACAACCAAAAGAACCTAAACAACCAAAAGAACCCAAACAGCCAAAAGAACCCAAACAGCCAAAAGAACCTAAACAACCTAAAGAACCTAAACAACCTAAAGAACCTAAACAACCTAAAGAACCTAAAGAACCTAAACAACCTAAACAACCTAAACAACCTAAACAGCCAAAAGAACCTAAACAACCAAAACAACCAAATATTGAGACGTTAAACGTTATCACATTGGAAGTTCCAAAAGAACCAGAACCAGAAAATCACCATAATAATATTATCGGAATTGAGTCGGAAGAAGAAGACCCTACCCAAGAATGTGAATACGAAGACGAAGACGAAGATGATGAAGAAGAAGATATACAAGCAGTTGTATTAACTATTAACGGAATAGATTATTTACACGCTATAAAAACCAATAAAATATATACTATCGAAGAAGACGAAATTGGTTATTTGAATGGAAACGAAATAAAATTTTACGATAATGTATAGTGTAGTTAGTATTAATGTAGTTAGTATTAATGTAGTTAGTATTAATGTAGTTAGTATTAATGTAGTTAGTATTAATGTAGTTAGTATTAATGTAGTTAGTATTAATGTAGTTAGTATTAATGTAGTTAGATTTTATGTAATTAATTAAAAATAAATGGGTATCACCATTTTTTTATTTGCATTTCAAAATAACTGAAATTAAAAATAGTATTACTAATTTACATTGAACGAATTATCAAAAAATATAATAACAAATATACAATTTCATAATCCATAATCCATAATCCATAATCCATAATCCATAATCTAAATAAATGATTCTATTTGATTTATCCACAGTTGAATTTGTTCTGTATGTACTCTTATATCAATGTTTCCATCCAGAACTAATAATTGGTTATCATAAACATTATACAACATATCATCGTGATACATAGAACAATTTTCTAGATATTCTATAGGTATAACAGATTCGCCCGCTCTATCGCGTTGATTAATACGAGAGAAACAATTATTAGGGGAGGTTTTTACATAAATAATTTTGTTAATGGTGTAGTAATTGTAGAAATGGTCCGACCATTTCTGATAAATCTGGTAATTCACATCTTCTATTTTACCAGAATCATACAACATTTTAGCAAAAACGTGTCGGTCGGTCATTAGACTTCTTTCGGTAATGATAATTGCGTCTGGATTATTTTCAATAGTATCTTTCAATAGGGATAATCTTGAAATGTACGCCATCATTTGAAATGAAAACGAATATTTTTCTTGGTCGGCGTAGAACTTTTGTAGCATAGTATTTCCTTCACTATCTTTAATTGTTTCCCATTCATCAACGGGTTCTCTCACAAATACAACTGGTTTAGTTTTATATTGTGTTTTTAGATATTCCAAAAGAGTGGTTTTTCCTGAACCAATATTTCCTTCTATAGAAACGATTAACGGCATTTTATAGTTGATTATATAATTATATTTATACAACAGGATAATATAATAATGTATAAATCAATTTTATCATTATTGAGAATAAATACAATAAAACAAATAAAACAATATATAAAAATAATCAATAAATAATAATAATAATAATAAGAATGATGATAACGTGTAATTTAATGGGAGGTCTTGGAAACCAACTATTTCAAATATTCACAACAATATCGTATGCGTTGAAAGAAACGGTTGAATACCGGTTTTTAAATAAACTAACGTTAGGAGGAGGGGGGTGCACTTTGCGATATACTTTTTGGAATTCCATTTTTAGAACTTTGCTACCAGTATTAATAGACAGTTTTCCAGAAATAATATTAGTAAGAGAACCCAATTTTAGATATAATGATTTTCAATTGGCTAGGTTGCTCCAAACCCGAAATGTTTGCATTCACGGATATTTTCAAAGTTATAAATACTTTGATAAACAATATTATACTATTTACAATTTGTTGAAAATAGACAAACTCAAACAAGAAGTCTTAAAAAAACTAGAATCTCTGAATAACATATTAAGGATTACAGAAAACGATTTATCAAACAGTGTTAGTATGCATTTTCGTTTAGGAGATTATAAGAGATTTACCAACGTTCATCCAATAATGTCTTCCGACTACTACATAAATTCATTACAATATATTATGGAAAAAAATCCACCCAAAACAGTTATATATTTTTGCGAAGAAGAAGATATACAAACAGTGGAAAACACAATTGATAAGTGTAAAACCCGATTTCCAAGTCTTCATTTTATAAGAGTTCCCAATGTATTTGAAGATTGGGAGCAAATGTTATTGATGAGTGAATGTACTCATCATATTATAGCAAACAGTTCATTCAGTTGGTGGGGAGCATATATAGGGTTTAAATCAATTTATATAAATAAAATAATATGTTATCCATCGGTATGGTTTGCGAATTCAACAAACACTGACGATTTATTTCCCCCCGAATGGGTAAAAATACATTACAACCCGAATAAGTGAAACTAATGATTTTCATAAACGGTTAATAAATTATACAATTTGCTCGGTATTTTTAATTTCTGGAGTATGTGAGGTATCATTGGTTTCTACCAATTTAGAAAAATAATCAAAACGATAATAAAAAGTACTAATACACCCCCAAGTAGTAATAGTAGCAATGCAAAAACATAATCCTATACACGCACAATTGCCGAATGTTATTATCATAATATAAAATACAATGAGAATAATCTAAATATCAAATATTTATAAATTGTAATTACAGTTACGTTATAGTAATTACAATTCATCCCTGAATAATAATGCGAATGTAAACGAAATAGCCAATATAGTGATTTTAATCAAAACAAAAATTGAAAAAATTGATTTAAATATAATGTAGTTATTTACCGCATAATAATACAAATCAATTAATAGTAATATAAAATGGTAAAGAATTTAAAAGGTGGAAAAGGAGCAAAGAACCTAGCAAGAAAAGTGGTAAATAATACGGAAACGACAACCGGTACATATAATAAGACACGATATCCAGAAGATGTGTTAGAGAAATATGCGGTGGTTACCAAAATGTTAGGGAATGGAATGTGTTATGTTTCAACAGGTGAAACCAAGACATTACAATTGTTATGTCATATTCGCAAGAAGTTCTCGGGAAGAGGAAAGCGTAATAATATAATAACGGTAGGTTCATTAGTATTAATCGGATTGCGAGAATGGGAAAATCCAATAAAAAACTCTGACTTGTTATGTGTATATGAACTGAATGAACATAGCAATATATTTAACCACCCTTCATTCAATATGAATTTGTTTGCGTTGTTGAATGAATCGTTTATAACATCCGATATATCATTTAACAATATGGATGATGCGGATGATGTATTACAAATCACCGACACAGAACCGACCACTGATACCAAATTACCCGAAACATTATTTAATTTTGATGACATTTAATGTCGCCCCACACGTACACTTAAAAAATAAAATAAAAATTATATATTAATAAGCACATTGTTTCCATATTTTAGTATGTTCTATATTTAACATATCATTATCGCCTATTAATTTTTTTATAAAATCGCATATTGCGTTGTTATTTTCTAAACGAGAGTCTTCAACCATTTTTTCATTGTCTAATAACACAAACCGATTATGAATTATGTAAATGTGTTCAGTCCGCAATTCGGTTATTTGTATTTTCAATTGGTTTAAAAACAGGATTTGAATAGATAAATCGTTAATAAGTTGTTCCAATATATGATAATTCAGTCCGGATTCGTGTAAATCTTCTGGGGTTCTCGGTAAATCTTTAATATGAGATAAATAATTGGTTAATTGTATAATCGGTTCGTCGTCATCATCGTAGTTGTCATCGTGATTATCATAAGATTTTATTTTAATAATAATACTATTAGGTTCGGGTGCGGGGGAAGGGATTACAGCAGGAGTTTCCGAAGGGGTTTTGTCAGGGGTTTCGTCAGGAGTTTCGTCAGGAGTTTCGTCAGGGGTTTCGTGAGGAGTTTCGTCAGAAGGTTCGGGGGCGGGGATTACAGCAGGGGTTTCAGCAAGAGTTTCGTGAGGAGTTTCGTCAGGGGTTTCGTCAGGGGTTTCGTGAGGAGTTTCGTCAGGGGTTTCGTCAGGGGTTTCGTCAGGAGTTTCGTCAGGAGTTTCGTCAGGAGTTTCGTCAGGAGTTTCGTCAGGAGTTTCGTCAGGAGTTTCGGGGAGCGGTTCTGTCATAGGTGTGGATGGTTCAGTTTTTACACTGGTAGATTTAACTGGAAAAATAGCATTCCAAATGGAATCTCGTTCTTTGGATGCGACGTAATGTTCTGTATTTACTTCAGTAGGAGTTTCTGCGGGTGGGTTTTTCGGGTTTGAATTATAAGTTGGTAGTATATGTAATAGTTTTTCGTAAATACTCGTTTTTTCAGGTTGTTCTTTGTAAATAGGGTTTTCATTAGACCCAACTAAAGAGTTTACAATAAAAAAAAAGTATTTATACGGTATAGTAATTTCGTTCTCATTTCCGGTTCCTCCTAAAACAACGGTATTATTATTATTAGGCATTATAATACTAATATCTACGTCAAACCCGATAGATTTAAAATATTCTGGACTAAATGCGACAACGTCAAATATGTGTTTCTGGGGCACTTCAATTATAATTTGGTTATCGCGTTTTGAGACTACAACCATATATTATATACAATAATAACAAATAATTATATTTATTTTGAATACATATAAATGGAATGATTGGAAAAATGCGGGTAATTGCGTATAGAGAAATGAGTAGGTTATTGATATTTGAGATATCTGGTTTGGTGTAATAATGAAAAAGAAAATGTTGATAATATCTGTTATGAAATGAATATTATCAAATTGGTATCTATAAATAATACCGAATTACCGAAAACATTAACCATTCTCAAATTCGGCATTTTATATTATGGATTCGCATTCCACGAAATAGGCGAATGTTTAGTTTTACCATCATATACTACCGCAAAATGTTGTTCTATCATCCATTGATTTATATGTAAATCATCCAGATAAACATCTGCTAATATTCTGCCGTATTTTTCATTTTTAACATTTTGTAAAGTAATATTCTTATACATAATTAATTGTGAAAGAGAATCTCGTGCGGTTTTTGCAAGTAATTTTTCATTATCATTTTTACTTTTGATTTCCGGGGTATCTATTCCATTCAATCTCACGTTAAATCTAAATAATGGAGAATTCTCATAAGGCATTTTTGAAGCAATTGTTATAGTATCCCCATCATATACTTTGATAACATACCCAGATGTAATAGGGTATATAAATTCAACCGTATTATCCCACGTAATATTGGTATTTATCATTTATAATATAATCTAAAGTAAATATTTATATTTATATTGCGATAACTTGTTAAATAATTGGATAATTAACGACAACCAATCCTATACCAATAATACTATCTACTATTTTGGAACAATATAATTAACTTCATTAGACGGTGTTCTCATTAACTTTGTAATAACACCGTTTCACAATATAAAATTATTCATTGAAGTGTAATTATTATATACATTTTGATTCGGGTTATTCATTTATTATTAATACAATATACGTTTGTGGATAAATAATCCTATAAAATATCTATATAGGATTTCTTTGAATGGCGGGGCGAAGCCCCGCCACAAGACCATTTACTAAACATTATATAAATTATTATTTATTTGTTATCCAGAAATGAGTAGGATATTCGGTTTTGAGAATAGTATTATTTTGATTTTATAATACTATTTGAAAATGATGATATTCAAACACTTTTATAATTACATTCTGTCCACATACGTTTATTGAATTGAAAATCTATTCCAAAAATAAATAGTTATAATTTTTATATTATCCAGAAATTAGTTGGTTATTCTGTTTTGAGAATATATTAATTATTGCATTATATAGACATTACATAACAATTTCAATAAAAAAAGGTATTAGTCAAATGACTTCACTTTTTCATTTTAATTATATTATTTATTGTGTGATGGCTTAATACGACTAACTATAAATACTTGCGAATTATTTCAGAACAATTAATGGAAGTAGATATACAATGCAAAATGTATTTATATTTACATCACCGTCAATTATTTATTTATTTTTCAGAAATGGAATGGTAGGTTAAAATGCGGTCATCTTAAATTTGTAAGTTTTTTCAAATGATTACCATCATAACCACTGTTAATGTATTTATCATAACTATGGTCTTCTAGTTCTATAAATTGGATATATTTGATTAAGTTTTTGTATTGAATACATTCTTCTATATTTGTTGGAAATATACTAGGGTCACCGGATATGAATATGTCTAATCCAGAATTGTGATATTGTAGTTCACACAGATTATCCAGAGTATACCTAGGTATACCACACGAGGCAAAATAACATATTAATTCCTTTATTTTTATATTATGATTAGTATCATTTTGCTGAATTTTTCTATTATTTTGCGTATCATAATCTGGATGGGAAAATTGACCCCCCAGACAACGCATATTCATTGATGATGCTCTAACGTATATGTGATTAACGTTAGGAAATAATTTGATAAAATCATTGCGGTTTTCATTACTAACCATATAAGGAGACGGTATATATAATACATTAACGCTTGGAAACGAACCCCCTGAAAATAGTTTTACACAATTATCTACGTTAAAATCATTTGTAAAATAAATTCCGCGAGTTTTATATGTATTAATGAATTGCATTTGATTAATGTTGGATACCTTCATGAATTGTGTTTGGGTAAATGAATGAATGAGTTGTGTAAATTTGGTATCAATCCTTTCTATATTATTATTAACTTTAAATAAATCTACTTTGGTTTGATTTTCGTATTTAACTTCTGTAATAGTATTGTGTATATTAGTTATTCTATCATCAACCATTTCCATTTCGTGAGTAATAGTATTGTGTATATTAGTTATTCTATCATCAACCATTTCTATTTCGTGAGAAACTTCTGTAATAGTATTGTGTATATTAGTTATTTTATCATCAACCATTTCTATTTCGTGAGTAATAGTATTGTGTATATTAGTTATTCTATCATCAACCATTTCTATTTCGTGAGTAATAGTATTGTTTAGATTTGCATTACTAGTTTCGCATTGAACTACTTGTGTTTTAATTGTGTGAATTTCGCCGTTTAGTTTTGAAATAGCATTATATAGATTTGTTATATCTACATTACTAGTTTCGCATTGAACTACTTGTTTTTTAATTGTGCGAATTTCGCGTTTTAGTTGTGAAATACTATTGGTTATATAAATAATGTATGTAACCAATATACATATAACGATAAATGGGGATACCATCGTGCATAGTAATCCATTAAATATAATATATAGATTTTCTATATTTATTTTATAATATTTACATGTCTCGGTAATTATCTCATAAACTGTCATCATCCCGATTCCTTTACCAACTTCACATATACTGTATATAATGGATATAACTTCTTCAAAAGTTTTATTTTGGTAAATTGTTAAGACATTCCATAATACCGTTTTCCAACTATAACTTGTTTCTGCTTCTTCAAAATGCATTGCTTCTTGGTAATTGCCCGAGTTTACCATATGATTAACGCTAAAATTCTCCATATGAACATTTGTTGCCATTTTAATTAATTAATAATTATGAGTTATAACATTGTTACTATTGTAAAATGTATTTCAATTTTATATAATTGAAATAGTTAATATGGTTGTAATTAATTATATAAAATATCTACACAGGATTTCTTTGAATGCGGGGCGAAGCCCCGCAACAAAACCATTTACTAAACAGTATATAAATAATTATTTATTTGTTATCCAGAAATGAGTAGGATATTTAGTTTTGATAATAGTTTTATTTTGATTTATAAAATAATTGAAAATGATGATATTCAACATATTTTATAAGTACATTCTCTGAACATTCATTAATTGAATTGAAAATCTATTCCAAAAATAAATATTTATTATTTGTTATTTGTTAAACATAATTTACTGATTATTATGCGAATAGTATTTTATTTGGTTATACACCTTTTATTTCAAACGCCGGTTTTCAAAGGTAATTTATAATGAAAATATATAAAAACTATTACTATAAATTACATAATGAAATATAATATATACAAACATATTGGAATTTTTCATTTATGTGGAATGATAATACAAAATGTTTATGGATTTATCATAGGAAAAAATAATTTATTTGATAAATTATACATAATCAGTTTTGCATCTATTACTTTTTCATGGATAATATTCAAAGATGAATGCGTTGTTTCGTATATAATAAAGAAAATTGAAAATCCTAACTACATATTAGGAAATGAACCAGATAACGTAAAAGATATTAGTAGTTTATTTACAAATGAACGACAATATATCATTTTTTACAATATAAATATTTTACTTAGGATAGGTTCAGTAATTATTGTAAATAAAAGAACAACAAATATAGATTATTTAACTATTATTCCAACATGCCTACTACAATTATTTTATACTTATGATATAATATATAAACTAAATTATAGAAAAAAAATGTATCCTTATTTTCAAATCACATTGTGTCTGTATTTATTTACTACAATATGTAAAACTATCGGCGTTTGAAATAAAAAAAGTGTAAAATATTTGAAAACGATGATATTCAAATCCTTTTTATTATTACAATCTCTCAACATTCATTTATTGAATTGAAAAATAAATATTTATAATTATTGCGTTTGTTATATAATTATTACTATACAATCGGCGGCATTTCATAGGAAATTTGAAAAGCCATTTAACGACTATATAGATATCCAATGTTTATCTATTTAGTTTATTCTTGAAAAGGTTTTTGTATGATACTAATAACTTACTCACTCAAATGCTACATATTATTATCTATTAAATTACTTTATAGTTAATATGATGTGGCGGGGCGAAGCCCCGCATTGGAAAACTTTAAACAATTATATATAATAATTATTGTTATTATATATAATCTCATTATTTATTTTTGATATTTCAATTTTACATAGAACATCTACAATAAAAAAGGTTTCCCTTTTTGTTTTTTATTTTGTTTTTTATTTTGTTTTGTTTTTGCGTTTACTTACTTACCAATTGAATATATCATTTACGACTATAATTATCTTATAACTCTAATTCAAATTGAAGTTGGATATCTGGATACAAGTAATTTATATCCAGTTCTATTTCATTAAACGATTTTTCTTCTGTTAGGTTGTAATCTATTTCGGGAAATTCCAAATATACTTTGGGAGATTTGTTATGGGAAACCGAATGACTTACTTCACAACGAACCTTATACAATTCTGTAAAATCAGGGGTCTGTTGTAAACGATTCAAATCTGGGCGTATCATATCCTCATATCTATCGGAGATTTGGGGAGAATATACACAGCCGACACTATACAACTTCACTTCCGACATATTGGGTTCGCGTTTGCTTTCTATCTTATTTGTGTTTCCCATGTTATTTAGTTAATTATATATCTTATCTTCATTTCTAAATATGTATTTCAATTTTTTACTTTTTTATTATATATTTATCATTTTTATTGGATAAATCCGTTGGGGTAACAGCTACCACTTCATTACACGGAGAGGCGTTCGTTTCCATTATATATATTGAATTATGATAAGTTTTTTATTTATATTATCATATTCAATTTTTTCATTTTGGCGGGGCGAAGCCCCGCATCCCCACTTCATCCATAAAAAATTGAAATACATTTTTAACATTCAGTTTATCGCATTTATTAACCATTTTTATAAACTGTAATATGTCATCTATATTATCAACGGAATCAGTTCGCAGACCAAGACGATGCAGTATTTGTGGAAATACCGGACACGACCGACGCTTTCATAGTGTCAATGAAAGAATACAACAGACTAACCGTATCAACGAAAACAGAGAAAATATAATTATACCAGAACATCATGACACCGAAACTACTACGGAGATGGGTGTGACACCACTTAATAACAATGCGAACAACGGTCAACTTCG
>Ga0209084_1003551_pt1 | contig 11398 bp, 13 predicted proteins | sample C_130820_MF_Meta_FD_187309 | JGI IMG/M metagenome (GOLD analysis project Ga0209084, IMG submission 187309) | Freshwater microbial communities from Lake Croche, Canada to study carbon cycling - C_130820_MF_MetaG (SPAdes) (version 2) | ecosystem: Environmental > Aquatic > Freshwater > Lake... | reverse complement strand
TTCCGGCAGGTTTCTTGTAAGTCAAAGGTCCATAGGCAATGTAACCTTGACCATACACAGACGAGTCAATAACACCTACACGGATACCTTTATTTGTGCCGATAGTAACAAACTTGCCAAGGTATGAGCCAAGGCTTGTCACGTATTCATCGTCAGGGAAATCAGCAGCAGTAGCAGCAGCAGTCAAAGAAGGAACAGCACCACTAGTTTCGAGAGTTAACTTGATAATGGTTGAGTTGATACCACTGTAGCCACCAAGGTAGATAGCTGTTGGGCCTTCAACAATTGAAGTGAACTTCCATGTTGCTGTCGGATGCACATAGATAGGGTTGCTGTTGTTGTTGGTTAAAACTAGAGAACCAGTGTTTGTGTTGTAGTCTTGGTCTGCGTGTGCATGTGACCAAGAAACAGTATTAGCACTAGGTACAGCAGAAACTACCCACGTACCATTGTATGCCGCACCTGTAGTGCCAACACCTGAAATAGTTATTGGATCGCCTGGACGGAAATTGTTTGCTGGAGTAATAGTTGCAGTAGCAACATTGTTAACAATCTCAGTAGCAGTAATGGTGTGCGTTATTATTGGAACAACTTGATAAATCTTGTTGTCCACAGCTGCAATCAAACGTTGCTTGACCCAACCAATAACTACGTTTGTGGCACTGCTGTACGTAAAGATAGGTGTAGTGGTTGGCGTTCCGGCCAGTGTACCTTTGTAAACACCTGTAGCGGTAGCAGCATAATAGTTCACGCCATCGCTTGTGAGCGACAAGATAGTTCCCGAACCACCATACGTGATAGTGCTAACTGCACCAGCAGCAGTGATACGTTTCAATGCAGAACCATCAGCAACAACAACTACATCAACACCGGCACTATCAGTGCCACCAATCATGTTGCTGACACTTGTGGTGCTGATAACAGATGTTGTATCTGGCAGTAGCGACACCTGACCAGCAGTCCAAGGATCAACACCGTTTGACTTGTTGAAACGGTACACAACATCTTGGCCCTGCAAAGGTTCAAGGAAGTTGATACCTGTACCGAGATGGAAACTGTTTTGTGACCGTAGCCACCAGCCCTCAAACGTTTGCTCACCAGGAGACTGTGTAGTGTCAAGCTGTGTGCGCTTGTACGATGCTGTTTCACGACGGTACGGGTAAGTATTTGATGCCGCAATGAAGAATGGTTCACCGGCTACAGCAATGTCGTAAACGTTTTGTGTATTGGCGTAAGTGTTGTTGACTGTTGCAGGTAAACCAATAGGATCAACCATAGGGTCAGTGATGCTGAAAGTGGTTTGTGGAACAAGTGTGGCTACGCCACCTGAAACGTATGTTCCTGACACGTCTGCTAAGGCAGCCCAAACAGTAAAACTTGTTGTAGATGCGGATACTACTGCATAAGATTTACTTGACAACAGGTTTAATGTTGATGGTGTAATACCTGTGACAGTAACTACATCACCAGCATTGAATGAATTAGTTGCAGTGTAGGTTACTTCCCTACGTGTAGGTGAACCTGACGGTAGGTCAACATAACTAACACCAATAATGGTTGCAGTGTTGGCCATTGTTATGCAGCCTCGTATGTTCCTGAAACAAAAACAATGTCACTTGATGCTGGAGTAATACCGTGTGCAGTTAAAGCAGCATTAACTGTTCCACCAAAACGAGCATAGGCAGTAGCAGAAGTAGTGTAAGCATTTGTGGTGACAGGGGAAAGAGTTGCGGTAGTTGATCCGCTAGTCATCTGTGAAGTCACATCGATAGTTGCCACAGAACCCTTGTAGTAACCATTGACTGTAACAAAAGCATCAACAGGATTGACCGGCAGAGTAAAAGTGCCAGTGTTAGTTCCGATAGTAGGTGAAGTGCCTAACGTAACCTTGGCTTTAAAATGAATAGTTTTACCTATCTGTACGTAACGTCCTGCAACAGTGCTACCCGTACCATAATTCCAAGCTGTTCCACCGCCTGCGGCAGAAGACCATGTTGGCGTGTAATCTTGCCAGACACCAATGCCAGAAATTGTGCTGTTAATTGTGGTGAATTGTGATTGAATGTTTGATGTAACACCATCAACATAGCCAAGTTCTGCAGCAGTAATGGTGGTGCTGTTAGATGTGATAGTTCCAGTCGTGCCTAAAGCAATAGTGCCAGCAGTAACATCAACCGTTCCGGTCAATGTTGGCGCAGTCAAAGACTTGTTGGTCATAACTGTGGTGCTAGATGCAGTGACTAGGGCAGCAGTATCAGCAATACCATGCACAGATGTTGTGGCAGCAATGTGCTCCTGCGGTTCACGAACATCACGCCCAGAAATAATGTGCTTGACTGTAGCACCAGCAGCATGAGCAATGCGATACCCTGCACCCTGATCCACACCACGACCACTAATGTCAGCAACACCAACAGTTGTACCCAACGTCAACGTAGTACCAGAAGCACCCACAACGTTTACAAGTTCCTCAAGGGAAGTGTCATAGTCGACTGCTAAAGTGTAAGGGTATGAGGCTGGGAAACCAGTGACGGAAGCTACAACAATGGAAGTAGCAGCAGCATCAATACCTACAGCCAAATTGGTATCAACAGCAGTTGAAGAGTAGTAACGGTTAACAGCCATAGCAGTGCCTTATCGTGTGTAGTGGACGCGAGGTGGGTAAAGTTCTTCTTGCCTACGAATCTCAACAAGCAAACGTTCCTTGTATTGTGCAAAGAGATAGCGTGAAACTTGCGTACCTGCACCTGAAGGGTTTGACTGATCTAAAGCGTCAGCTTCAACAGACATACCAGTAACACGTGGAGCATCAAGGTAGGCAGCGATACGGTATGAAGCACCAAGGATGATAGTTTCGCGGGTAGATTCGTCAAGGCCAGAATCAGTAAAATCGTCAGAATTTAGATACAACTCTGTAGGTTTTTTACTGTAGATAACTTGCACGGTACGACCAGGAACAATGCCGTCGTACACAGACAAGGTACGGGCAGTGCTGAAAGATGCAATGTTGGCAGTCTTATCAATGCGCCAGCGGCGTACAGGTAGCCATTCCTTTGAAGGACCAATGGTTTGCCACGAACAGGCCAACACGTTTAATGCTTCGGAAGGTAACGGGTATGTGTTACGTGCAGCAACAAATGGGAATGTTGTGTAGTACACACCAAACAGGTCAGGATAAACACCGGTGATAGCGTTGTTGATTTCCTTCTGCACCACTGAACGTGGATAGGAAGGGTTGATTGTGACACGTGTTCCAGATTTATGTTCACTAACCATCGTTCCACGATAGCCACGACCATCGGGAGAAACGTAACCAATGTTATTTACCTGATCAAAGTTGTCAATCCAAATGAGTTCATCGTCAATCTCAATCATTCCGCGAGACAACGATGCACCATCTTGTACTTTAACTTGGTAGTACCAGTCAGATGTGTTGTATGTAGGGTTTTGAATTGCAGCTGTTCCAGACTGTCCACTAATAGTTCCCGCAGTAGAATTAGTTACAGTAAAACTTGTTTTGCTCGGAATACTAGCAATAGTTGCATTAGCAAAATTTAATGAACTTAAACCAGAAATAGTTACAGAACTTCCGACAATCATAAAAGAAGAGTTGGCAACCGTGTAAGTAATAGTAGTTCCATTACCTGTTGCAGCAGAAATAGAAGTAGTTCCGGGCGTATCCGTAACAGCTTGCACTAGATACGTTGCCTGATCCTGACGTTGCGTGTAACCCGATACGCGAATAACAACTTCATCAACAAGGTCTTTAAAAGTAGTCACTGTTTCCCCTTATGCTACTGTGATGTTGTAACGTGAACCAAGCCAACGTTCGATAGATAAACGTTCAGCATTAGTGTGTGCAATGTCGTAGACAAGAATTGTTGCGTAGTAACCAACAGCGTTATCGTACAAAGATGGAACACCACCAACACTAAAAGTGTTTGTTGATTCAGTAAAAAATCCACCGTTAGCAGTAGCAGTAGCTTTCAAAGAACCATTCTGGTAACCACTGTAGGAGGTGGGTGTAACACCAGAACCGGCAACAATCATGGAATGTACATAGGTTGTTCCAGTTGCTGCGGTAGCAGTGCCAGTAATCGTGGCGTTATCTGGCGATGTTGCTACACGATAATCCAGCGCAGCAGGATTAGCAGCCGAATTAAAACGAATCTGAAAACCTTGATGTAATGTTGAAGGGTTACGTTGAGCAAAAATGTTTTGATTATTTGTGCCATTAGATGTGCGTTGCATCACTGCATAAATACTTTTTGCTGCCGTAAGAGGATACGCTGTCGAAGTGTACAAACCCGTAAACTGTCCACCAAACAATACTGCTGGTTGATTGTTGATAGGTGCAGAAGCAAAAGTTGGTGATGTTCCACTTAACTGGTTTAAAGTTTTTCCATTACCAGACAGATCGTTCCATACGGAAACATTCGCATTATTGTCAGGGTTAGGGTTTACAATTCCATTAACTGCTGAAGCATCGTACCAAGCAGACAAACTTGTCGTAGTAGGAATACTTGTGTACCAAGGTTGAATACGTGCCGAAGCTTCATTCTCACCAAGGCCAGTAGTGCCTGCAAGTTTGTTCAATACACCTTGTAGTTCAAGACCAGACGTGCCAGCCTTGTAGTTGAGTGCACCAACAATAGCAAGACCTGTAGTTCCTGCCCAAACATTTGCTGCACCCTGTGCATCTAAAGTGGGTACATCAAAACTGTTTAACGTTCCTGCCAAACGGTTCATGTGGTATTGAAGTGTTTTGCCTGGAATGTACGCCATAATGTACCCACCTTAAATAGAAGTTTTGTTACTTGCCTTTGCCTTTAGGCATTGGACGGCCACCAATACCTGAATAGCCACCACCGGGAAGGTCAGGACGGCCAACCTTCTTATCGCCGGTAGTCGCACCGATACGGATCTTGTTACATCCACACTCAACACACATAACTACTTACCCTTCTTGGCTTTCATGCCAGATACTTTTTTCAAATTAGGATTAGCCTTGACAGCAGCAGGGCCAGCCTTACGTGCACCAGCAGCCAAAATAGCCCCAGCGTTCTTCATAGGGATACCTTGCTTCTTAGCGATAGACTGCTGTGCAGCCTTAAATCCCATACCTTTTTTAACAGCCATAACTGTTCACCATTTCACTTTGTTAGCCCAATAAGCCGCAGACATTTTGCCCTTGGCAATGTTCTTAGCATGACGTGCCTTGAAAGCATCATTACGAGCCGACCCATCAGGAGAACCCTTGACACCTTGCTGGCCAAAACGAATAGTCTTAACTTGGTCACCCTCTTTAGCCACAACAACATGCGACTTTGTAGGATGGCTAGGCGTAGCCTTCGGCTTGTTGTAGCCAGATACACCTGCACGTTCCAGACGAGGATCCTTCTTAGTAGCCATGACTACTTACTCTTCTTCAACTTTGCAGCCAAAGCCTTATCAGCCTTAACATCTTGCTTACGGGTAAGACCCTTTTTATCCATTGCAACATCGGCCTTCTTGAAAGCAGCCTTCTTTGCAGGAGACAAACCCTTCATAGCTTTAGCGTCCTGCTTCTTGTCATCAGACATTTTCTTCATAGCCATTAGATTCCTACTTCCTTCATAACTTGGGCGTGAGCCTTAGTGATTTTGTTTGCTGGCATCATCTTTTCGCCATTGTATGCAGTGCCTAAAGTATCCGAAGCCTTCTCAGCCTCAATGACTTGCTTCATCGAAGTGCCAGAAGGTTGGATACCTTGTGCCCTAGCGTTAGCGTAAGCGTCCAGTTCGCCATCCCATTTCTTTTTAGACATGGCTTTGTTTGAGGAAGCGTCACCAGGATTCAACTGAATGGTGGTAACTTTGCAGGCGAAACATCCGTCCACAAATTCTGTATGGGTATGTTCCACAACGGGTGCTGTTGCACGTGGAGGTTCAAGGGACTCTAGGTCGCATCCGGTACAGCCATACTTTGCAGGTATGCTGTTAACTTTTTCGTCTAGTTTCCAAGCAATAATCTTGGCTACATGTGTATGTATCATAGACATAATTTTATGGCCTCAAGCTACTTTTGTTTATTGCTACACCTTTGCAGCAGTCAGCGTATGAATCACAGTCTTGTGTAGGACAACCAGTTCGGCAAGCCATTATGCGCTGAACTTCCAAATCACTTTGATAGGGGATATATTGTCAGAGTTGTATGTGAATGACGGAACAGTTGAAGCAAAGGCTCCAGTAACACCAATTGCTCTGTAGGTGTTGTTCCCAAGAAAATCTGTTGCCGCAGCTGTGGTACTAGTTGCTTGAAACGAATAGCTATAAGGAGAAAATATTGGGGTATTGTTTGTTACCATGTAAGGCAAAGTTACTGGCGCACCTTGAATGGCTACTCCAATCCAATAACCACCAGCAGGAAGTGACTGAGCAAGGCTTGAGATTTGCGCAACAGTTCCAGCAGTACCAGTCAAAGCAACCGTTGAACAATCTCTAACAAGTGTTGAAGGTGCACCATTTGCATCAGCGTTCCAAATACCGACACGAGCAAGAGCACCAGAAGAACCAGTACCACCAGACCCAATAAGAACCGCCACTGCATCAAGTGTACGTGCAGTAGTAATCCAGAAAGGGACAATACGCAAAGTACCATTTATGTTTGTTTGGTCACCCGTTGTGCTAGTTCTGCCTCCAGACCCAATCCAAGTATTGTTTGGTGGTGTTTGTGGAACTAAACCAGAAATCTTTGAAGCAGCGATAGCAGCCGAAGCATTTATGTCAGCATCAAGAATAGTTCCATTAAGAATCATGGTTGAAGTGACAGTGCCAGTATCAGTGGTGTAAACACCATTAGTCACAGTTGCAGCATTACCCGTAGTGCTACCTGACGATCCAGAAACGTTACCTGTCACGTTACCTGTCAATGGACCTGACAGCAAAGTTGCTTTGACAGTTCCGTTCACATCCAACTTGGCTGTTGGAGCATTTGTGCCAATACCAACATTTCCGCCACCAGTAACCAAAGCAACGTCAGTTGTCGCTGCACTATTTATTTCTAGCGGAGTTCCAGTTGTGCCTTCGTTGATGGCAATGTTTCCCTTGAGTACCCCGTCAAGTTTCATGTCCACAAACGAAACTTGATTACCCGGTGCGCCGCTAGTACCAGAGTTGAGGGTTAATGAAGCATTGCCAGTTGAGGAAACCGTTTGACCTTGCGTGAAAGTATTAGCAACTGCTAAACCAGCCTTGTTGGCCAATTGATCATAAGTTGTCTTAACACTGTTAGGTGTCGCAGCAGTAGTTGTAGAAGTGCTAGAAATTGAATCGGTAAGTTGAACTGCACCAGCAACCGTTGTAGAAGCGGCGGCAATGCTCACAGTCGGTGTTGTACCCGTTGAAACCGATATGGGGGAAGTGCCAGAAACTGAAGCAACTTTATTGTTTGCATTGTCGTTGGCAGATTTTACTGCTGTAGGTGTAGCTGCTTTAGTTGAATCAGTTGTACTAACAGAATCTGATAACTGAACCGCGCCTTTTTGCGAAGTGGTTCCATCTTGGACACTTAAATTTTCATCTTGAAAAATTTTAATATTACTTGAAGGAGTTTGTAGTGCGTAAGTGTTAAATTTGTTTGTTTTTACAACAACAACTTCACTGGTAGCTCCAATGTAAATATCTTTAACACCAGAGTTTGAAATAACATTTCCAGAAACTATTGCACTTCCAACAATATCCCCATTGAATGAAAATCCATTAACTGTTCCAAAACTATTTCCAACATTATTTGCAAAATTAATTCCATAATTTAAACAATTTAAAATAACATTTCCAGAAACCGAAACGTCGTTAGATTTTTTGTATTGAGAATTAAAAGAAATTCCGTTTCTATTACCTGAAGTAGCAGAAGAATTATTTTCATTATCAATATAATTGTTGGAAAAAACTAAACAATTACCAGAATCAATTCCGATATTTCCAGTTCCGCCTAAATGTTTAAAAAATCTATTTCCATCAACAATATGATTATTGGAAGAAACATCAATAGTTAAATTTTCTAAACCGCTATTGCTGAAAACATTATCTACAATTGTTGAATTGTTTGTTTTAAATTGAGATAAACCAACGCCAGAGTTATTTACAATTTGGCAATTTTTAATAAGTGTTTGTTCAATTTTGTAAGAATCTTCTATTCCATTTCCATATCCCTGAAGAAGAATACCTGAATTAGAATTGTTTAAAACTTTAATACCATCAATTACGGTATTGCTAATAATGTTAGCTGAAGCACATAAAACCATTATGCCGTTGCCACCAGAAAATCCAGTTCGATTTGATTGATTGCCATCAATAGTAAAATTAGAAAATTGAACATTAGAATAATCTGAACCAGATGTTCTAAAATCAATAATAGTCCAATTATTTAATGTTGAATTTTTTGCTTTAATAATAGTGTTATCAATTCCTGCACCACTTAAAGAAAAATTACTTTTGTTAATAGTTAGTGAAGCACTAACAATGTAAATTCCAGAAGGAAAATAAACATTATTATTTGATGCAATAGCATTTTGAATTGCTGTTGTATCATCTGTACTGCCATCACCTTTAGCCCCATAATTTTTAACATTAACAATTCCTGTAGGATCAGACCATTTTGTGTTGTAGTTAGTGCCATCAATTTTTGTTAAAACTTGATTGGCTGTACCGCCGATTGGAACACCTTGACCCGCTGCACCAGTATCGCCCTTAGGCCCAGTAGCACCAGTTAAACCCTGAGCACCAACAGAACCCTGCGGGCCAATCAAACCAACCTCAACCACATCAACCGAAGTAGAAGTAGCATCCATGACATTAACAGTCGTAGGAATCTCAACAACAGACGTAGTTTGAATACTATAAGAAGTCACGAACTCACCTGACCAATCACCTGAAAACCACCAGACAACAAAGTAGTAGAAACACCAGACGGGGAAACAACATCAAAATCGTAAACATAGTTACCGGCAGGAACAGAAGCAGTATCGGCAGCTGAAGCAAACAAAGTAAACTTACCGTCATACGATCCGACAGTAATACGACCATTAGTGGTAGAAAATTCGAACACGGTATTAGAAGAACCAATAGATTTACGTACAGTCATTTTGGCTGTGTAGCCAGTAACAATGACATAAATGTTGTTGATCTTCCACTGTGGTGCAGTAGTCCACGTGTCACCTTGCACAAAACTAAAGTTGTATCTGCCTGGTTTCATTAAGTCTGCTCCTTTGTAACAATCTGTGAACCGTAACCGTATGCAATAAGGTTTTGTCTTTCGCCTTCATCAATCGGATAGATGTGTCCACCTTGATAAAAGACCGTGCCGGGAGCAAGCTGCTCAACACCAGGCGCACGGTAATGCGAATACGAGCCATCCGCATTTTTGATAACCGTATCTGCACGGGTTAGTTTGTAACGCCAAAACAGACGGTTGTTACCAGCAGGACCTTCATCCACAGTTGGGGGAATGAAATAGTATTGCGTCATCTGCTGGCTCCTTTAAACTTGTAGGAAGGTAGTGCTACCCCTGCCCATACAGACAGGGGTAACACACCAAGGGTTGATACTAGGAAGCGATGCTTGAGCTAGTAGCAATGCGGTACAGGGCTTCCTGACGGTAAATCTTGAAACCGAGAACGCCGTACCATCCGATTGGACGGAAACGCATCAACTTGTCAACGACAGGGCCGATAACCACGTGTGGCTCTTCCGCAATCGCTTCTGCAAGAGCCTGCTTACCAGCAACAATAGTGCGGTAAACCTTGGTCGTTGCAGTGAACGTGATGGTGTTTGTTCCAACAGCACCAGTGTTAGCCAAGTCAACAGTAATCGTTAGACGATCTGCCGAGATAGCAGTGATACGAGCGTATGAAGCAGCAGCAACACCTGAACCAGGAGCAGTTGCACCACCGGCAGTGTTAGTGCCAGAGATAACGTAACCAACCTGAATAGATGAATCGATTGCTGAACCGAATACGATAGTGAACGCACCAGAAGCACCAGAAGCAGCAGCCTTAGTCAAGGTTGTTGAAGTGGTTGCACCTTCGTAGTTTTGAATACCGCTAACTACACCTGAGTACAGACGTGGAGATTCAACATACATAGCACCTTCGTAAACGCCAATAGCACCAGGCCAAAGCTGACCTGCACCAGACTCGTTGTAGACGTGCGCTTCACGCCAGCCGCCAGAACCAGTCTCTGCACGAAGATCGTGTGAAACTTCAGGATGGATACCAGTCCAGTAGAGGTCATCTACACGTGGCACAGCCTTGTTGGTGCGAAGCTTGGCAACAGCCTTACGTACATCAGCAGAACTAATAGTTCCTGCCGAAGTTACAGAAGCGGTAGAAGTACCGTCACCGTAAATTACGTTAGTACCGGAACGAAGTTCAGTAAGTGCAACTTCATCAATGCTGTCAGCCATGTTGAACGCAATGATGTCAGCAATAGCTGGATCAACGTCAGACAAAGAGAACAGTTCAAGCTTGCGTGTAGCAAGAGCAGCGTTACCGTATTCTGCAAGAGTTACAGAAACGTTTGTGGTGTTTCCGAAACCGATAGCGTCAGGATCAACTGTTTCAGATAGAGCAGTAGTTGCCTTTGAAAGGTCAGTGTACAACTGGAATACGACAGATGAACCTGGCATAGCCTGCTGAACTGGACGCTTGTCAGCAACGTCGCGGATTAGTGGGACTGCACGAAGTGCAAATTCGACATAACGGTCATAGGCTGCCTGTACAAGTGATGTACCAAGCGAACTTCCCGAAGTGTCGGTGTAAGTATTAGATGAACCATAAGGTGTGTTTGCCATCTAAGTTACTCCTTTTCAATAAATTGGGTTAATGTGGCTTAACGCAAACGTTGAGGAACATGTCCCATAATTTGTGCAAGTTCTTCCTTAGTAGTCGCAGACGCAATCTTGTTAAACAAATCTGCATCACGACTAGGAGTAACCGCATTATTAGTGGACGATTCAATACGCTGAATAGCCGCATCATTCTCAGACGTTTCCGTCGTTTCAGACTGTGCCTGAGCAAAACCGAACACGTCAGCGTATTCGTCAAGCCAAGCAGCAATCTGTTCGGGTGCTTCAAGATCGCTAGGAATAAACGCAGCAATCTTAGAGTTCACACCCTTAGTCTCCAAAACGTCTTTGACAGAACGCTGGCGGAGGTTAGACTTAACAGCATCCAACTGCTCCTGAAGAGCATTACGTTCCTTCTCAGCCCTCTTCAGAGCTTTGCGAAGGTTCGCTGGACCGTTATCAACAACCTCGTCATCGAAGTCATCATCGTCGTATTGGTTGGCCATTACGCCACTCCCTTTCGTTTATTGTTTGAGCGCGAACCGAGACAACAAGAAGGGGAACTTGTCATCTG
>Ga0209084_1003541_pt1 | contig 11413 bp, 18 predicted proteins | sample C_130820_MF_Meta_FD_187309 | JGI IMG/M metagenome (GOLD analysis project Ga0209084, IMG submission 187309) | Freshwater microbial communities from Lake Croche, Canada to study carbon cycling - C_130820_MF_MetaG (SPAdes) (version 2) | ecosystem: Environmental > Aquatic > Freshwater > Lake... | reverse complement strand
CTCTTGGTACTTGGCTAGGTAGGCAGCATAGAACTTAACCACGCTCGTGTAGGGGTCTTGGATGACGTCTACGGTGTTGTCAGCCACCAACTCGTCTGGCAGGACAACCGTATCCAACTCAGCCACATAGGTTTGGTCGGGAACAGGCTGCACGTAGATTTGATTCTGCCCGTAGTAGGAGAAAGCAATGGGTCTGCCAACGTAGTTCTGCCAGTAGCGCAGTTCTGTGTTGAACTGAGTCCACGGACGGTACATCAAAGGCACCCGACTGTTACCCCAGTAGATGTTGACGTTCAGAGTATCAAGGTTGCGGCTAGGCGTTGTAGAAAGCGTCCCAGTAGCCGTGGCATTGCCGGTCAGCGTGATTGTTGGGGCAACAGAGTAGCCAGAGCCGGGGTTGGTAACGGCAATCGAGGCAACGCCACCAGTTGTGTTTAGAACGGCAACGGCAGTAGCGGGGACGCCGAGTGCAGAGCTTGGTGACGATACTGTGACCGTAGGTGCTGTCGTGTAGCCTGACCCGGCACTCGTAACTGTAACACTACCCAAGTATCCGTTGGGAAGGTCATTGAGATTAAATGTTTCTACGTTCTGTAGAAGGTTGACCTGACGGATATAGCGCAGGCAACCAGTATCCCGCACCGTTCTCTCACGGGCAGAATTGATGTATGCGGTTAGGTCTTGGTTAGACCAAAAGTTTCCATTGGCGTCGTGGAGCAAGCGCCGCACTTCTGTAATGTAACCTGACAGCGTTGCCATTGAGACTCCATTATTTTAGAACTTCAACCCGAAAGAGTGATTACTCACTCTAACGGGCATCCATTCCCACCGGGGCTGATAAGTGGCCTTTACAGGGCGACAATGTCGCCGTACAAAGCAATGTCACACGTTTGTGCAACGTTGCCCGTTGATACGTTTACATACAACACACGAGCCGTCTGAACGTTCGCATTGGCGGCGGTAGCAAGCGTCAGGTCTACAAACTTACCTGATACTGCGTTAGCGCCAAGGGCGGCATCCGAAACAATCGCAGTGCCTCCACCGCTTGCTGCGGTGAAGACGCCTACGTTTGCGTTTGCCGTACCAGAGAAGTTAGACAGGGTGATGCGCCGCACGATGAACTTAGTTGCCTCCTGAACGACAAGGGTCGTCACATCGCCCGTGGCAGCAAGACTGACAGTCTGCTTCAGGGAGAGTCGACGATTACCAAATTCGTCAGGGTAGTTTGTGGCTACGGCGTTTGCATCCATGTCAGTTCTCCTTAGGTGTTGTACTGACCGGTTGCGTTAGTAGACGGGTTGATCGTCAGCGAGGTGATGGACTTGGCGTTAGCCTCAGCGTTGTTCAGACGCACGTTCACACCATCGGAGATAAGCATACCGCCCGTGTTGTTTGCAAGCAGGAGCGACCACGTGTTTCCAGTAGAAGCAGTCTGGATTTGCACGTTGACGTTAGCCGTGTTGGGCAGGAGGTACGTACCTGCCGGGATCAACAGCGTTGTGCTTGCATTAACGTTAAGAAGCGCTACCTGAAAATAGGCACCAGCCGAGTTAGCGTTGGCGCCAGAGAGAACAATTTTGTTAAGAGCCAATGTCATTTTTTTCTCTCCTTACAGGCTGAGGTAGTTGTAACCACTGACCACAGTCATCGACTTGGGCTTCGTGGATACGAGTTCTGCGATCATCAGCACTGCGCCAACATAACCGATCTGCCAGTTGGGGAGCGTGGACTCAAAGCCCGTGAACGCAAACGAACCCTGCTCGTGGATGTAGAGCGACAGGTAGTTATTGTTAATCAGGTAGAGAGTTCCCTCTGGGCAGTAGGGATCAGGATAGATGGGCACACCGGCAACCATCAAGGCACGGAAAGCTGCTTGTGCGCCGTTGGGGTCGCTGGTAAATGCTGAACCGGGGGTGATGACGTACTGCTCTTGACCGACAAAGTCTTGAGCCAGCAGAGTCCAAGTACCGAATCCGCACACGCCAAAGCTCGGTACTTCTGCACTGTTCTTCACAGTTCCAGAGATGTACTGGAGCAGGTTCTGACGGGTGGGGTTGACGGAACCAGCGGCATAAGCCTTGGACTGCCACCAAGTGTAACTAGTACGGTCAATGTTTCCGTATGTTCCGGTAGCGGAAATCGCTGCGGGAAGTCCGGTAAACTGCTGAGTGTTGGTGCTGTTGTTGTACAGGCTGTAAGCCATTGCGTCCAGCATGACGTTGGTCGCATCGTTCATACGAGCCTCGATCAGGGGGACAATAGCGTAGTCCTGCTGAACTGCACCTTCCATGCCGAGGAACGGCACGGGGGTAATCATCAGCTTGAGGTTGAACTCAGCGTTGTAAGCACCCTGCTGAACGCTCGGTTGAGCGAACGAACCAGAGTAGTCAGACCACTGAGCATTGACAAACTGTGCGCCCTGAACGGGGACAGTCACCGAGGACACACCGCCGGAAGCCTGCTGACTATTTGCGATCAGCGCCGCCATTAGTGGTGTCGAGTTGTAGATTTGCACCACCATTTTCGGGATGAAGGCACGGCGAGTGACATAGGTCAACTCGTTGTACTGTGAACTACCCGAAACTGGAATGATGCCGCCGCCTATAGCCATATCATTCTCCGACTAAAAGTTAAAAGCCCCATTTTGTATTACAGGCCAATAGGACGGGGGTTGCCACGCAGCTCGGCTAGAGCTTGGTGAGCAGCATCCCTTGCCGCCACGATTGGGTTCTTCATAAAACCAGTTGTATCAAATTGCTGCATCACAGGCTTCGGGAAAGCACTGGGAGTGGGTGCTGCTGCTTGCTTCATCCACTGCCAGTAATCTGCCGCCGTCTCATGATCGGCAATCTTCTTCTCAAGCATCACTTTCTCAATCTCAGCAACGTCCTCATCAGACTTTGCCTTGCCAGTGTTCTTGATCTTGTTGCGACGATTGTTGAGTTCTTCCCGTGCCTCTTTCTCAGCAAGTCTGGCTTCCATTGCCGCAATCTTGGCATCGGCTGCCGCCATGTACTGAGCGGAGGTTTCTTCCACTTCCAGTTCAGGAATAGGAAGGTCGGGACGAATCTTCTTAGTCAGACGCAGAAACTCTTTACGAGTATTCTTGTCTTCAGCAAGCGTCTTGGTGAGCAGTGCGAGTTCTTGCAGTTGCTCGTTTGAATAGTTCTCTAAGCTCATGGCTAGCCCCTTTCCTTAAGTTAGATAACTTTTTTGGTGTCGCCCGGCTTGCTAAGTTTCATCATCGTGTTCTTAGCAGTAGCCTTGTTGGGAGATTCCAATCCGCCGATCTCAGAAAACCGGGGGGGATTCTCAATCTGCCCATTCTCTTTTTTGTTGCTGATGGGGTCACGAATATGGCTAGCGCCCCGGGGTTTGAACAGTTCCATGAAAGTCTCCTATTGCATGGGTGGTGTTGGCTGCGGAGCAGTAGGTGCCGGAGCAGAAGCAGCCACTCGCTGCTCTGGCGTTGCTCCCCCTGCCTGCGGCAAGGTTTGCATGAGTTGCATAATCTCTGCGGGTACTAACTCTTTGCTCTTGGCTTCCCGCTCTCCAAAAGCCTTGGTCAACTCTTTGACCACTTTCATAATTGCTGCGCCCTCTTCCGAGTCGGAACCTAGGGCTGGCAGTGACTGCTGTAGCAAGTCCATCGCCATCTGGATGTTGATTCTTGCTGCCGCCTTCTCGCCCTCTTTGGGTTCAGGCGTGGACATGGGAGAGCCGATAGGTGGGGTCTCAGCGTCGGCAAGTGAAGACGGAGGCGTGGTGGGTGTAGCCTCACCGCCTCTTTCAGTTTCCATCAACTTCATTATTGCCTGTTCCTGACCGTCCATCTTTTTCCAGTAAGCGCTTACTTCAGCAAAAGATTAAAAAAATTTGGTGTTTTGTCAAGGGGTAAGTAAGTAAACACTCACCTACCCCCCGACTGGAAGCCCGAGGGCTACCGATTACTTACGTGCCTTACGGCCTTTGCGAGCTTTGCGTGCCATTTTTAGTCTCCTAAAAGTCGGCGGCCACTTACTTCCAAGGGGAAGCAGCCACACCCTTTTCCTGATTACAGATTACCGACGTGTCTTACGACCACGCTTCATTTTCTTGCCGTACATACTACACTCCTTTCACGCTAGCCCCTACTGTAATTCCTGTAACTTCTTTGGTTCTGTGGAGAACCCAATCTTGGTTGTCTGTAGGAAAGGGTATTCCCCTTTTCTTCTTGACGCAAGGATTTCTGTGTCACACGGGGCTGATCGCCCACTCCAGTACCTGTGCCAGCCTGCTTAGCCATCACTGACCCTCCTGCGGTTGTTGTTGAGGAGCCTGCTGAGGCGCTGCTTGTGGCTGTTGCGCCATCTTTCTTAAATCTTCTTTGATGATTTGTTTCATGGGTGGCTCCACCATATCAATGAGCCGCTCTTTGGTCAATGCTCCGGCCTTGAATAGGTTGAAAGCAAGCTGTCGAGAGTCTTCCATAAAGATTGGACTATTGGAGTGAGCGTCTACTTTCACTGTGTAGTCCTTGGTGAACTGCTCTGCAATGAATTTGACATCCTCATCGGTCTTGTAGGTGCGGTTGTCATAGCGCTGCATCATCCGCAGGTACAGTGTCGCCACCTTTTCAAGCGCATCTTCCACGATGAGCGCCCTTTTCTTGGCCCTTGAGGAGCCTAGACGTGCTAGTTGGCTTGCATGACCGGCTGAACGCACGCCAGACTCGCCTCTACCCTGCAATACGCTTGAAATGCCAGACATTTCGGCAAACATGTTGTCAATCTCATTGATTTCACGGAACAAATCGTTTGGAATGTTCGGTGAGAGCTTTTCAATCTTGGCGTTTGGCATATCTGTAGCCAATAGACCGCCAGCACGGTTGAGTGCAAAGTCTTTCTCGTCCAATATGCCCGTAAAACCAATCAAGGCTGTTGGTGGGCTGGTTTGCTTGGACAATAGGTCAAGAATCTCGCCCATACGCTTGTTACGCATGTCTTGCAGGTAGATTAGGCGCTGGACTTCTGACTGACCCCAGTAGTAATCGTACTGTGGGTTGGGACAAATCTGGATAAAGGGCAACTCGCCCTTCAAGAACACGGTTGCACCGGGGCGGTCATAGATAATCACACCCGGGTCGGCAATGGTGATGCATTGGTAGTCTTCTTCCTCGTCGTCATAGACCCAGAGTTCAGTCATCTCACATGTTTCTTCAGCCACGTTGGGCTTGTACATGTTGGTTGACTGTAAATCTAGGTTGACGTTGCCGTACATGATCGGATTGATCTGACTGGTAATAAGACGGCTTACACCCTGCGGGGAATCGGTACGCTGGTGACGAGAGAGCGTGATTGTCTTAATGATTTCGTCACGCTTGGGGTGGTTGTACAGGCGGGACATCAACTCAGACTGCGTGATGTAATACTTCTGGACTATCGCCTCCTGCCTGTCAGAGTAGGGGATGTCTTCTCTGAGTACGCCAATGGCGCCCGGCTCAACAAAGAACGGGTGGACGCTATTGCGCCAAATCAACTTGATAAAGGTTGAGTTATAGCAGAGCGACCAAGTCAATGCGTCGTTAAATACCATGTCCGCATTGCTGTTCAACCACTCGTCTTGCAATGCAGCAATCAGGGTTGGGACTTTCTTGTGTTCTTCCTTGGGTGCAGCGGCGCCAAGGTGAATGTTAAAGCGGGTGGTTTCAGCCGAGTAAAGAAAGCTGACCAACTGGTCAATGTGCGGGTAAATCTTGTTGTAGGCCGCAGGCGAGTCATTGGGCGCAGAACCAAACAAGAAGTAGTTACGCAGCGTGTTGTAGTTCGTCTTGCGCTGCTCCACCGAGATGTTGCATTTCTGCACCAAATCCATCACAAAAAACAGGCGGTCAGCTTCTTTCTTGGGGATACGCATTATTTGGAAATCTTCAAGTTTTCGTGGTCAGCGATGTAGCTAGCCGCTTTGGGTTGAGTCAACTGTACTCCACTTTGCTTGACCGCCGCAAGACCATTTGGGTTTTCGCCAGCAATGCTGTTAAGGCTGTAATTGCCAATGGATTGTGGACGCCCCCACTGCACCGCAAACGGGTTGGTAGGCGCTTGCACTGGTTGCTCAGGAAAGCGACGTGGTTGGGCTTCGCCCTCTCTGACCGACTTGATGTCAGACATGTTGTAGTCCAGCGCTAGTTGCTCTAGCGTCTTGTCAGCCTTCTTGGTGCGGCTAGACTTGACTGCCACAGGCGTAAGGAATACCTGCATGATGTCTTCCTCACACCCTTGTGGGCAGATGGGATCGGTTCCCTCAAAGAACCCGTGTTGGGCACAACGCCATTCTTTTACGACCATGTTTTCCTCCCCGGTAGGTTTTCCAAATGTTCAAGAAAGGTGGGCTGCGTGTAGTCTCTGCGGTTGACTACACCAACGTTTAACTTGACTCCATCCTTGGTTAGGGTGAACCCTATATTCTTCTTAAAGGCTGGCTTGGGTTCTTGGCGGTAGCCGACAAAGCGGGTTTTGTTCCAACGCTCGTACACCACCAAGTCACCCCTCTCAAAAGAGCGGTAGGCTTTGCTGACTCGTATCTGCATACCTTCGGATATGTTGATTGAGTCTTCAAGGAAGGCTTTACGAAAGTCACGCACATCCACCCCCGCTATTTCGCAGAAGTGTTCAATGCTGATGCCACGCTTTTTGTCAGCGCAGAAGCGGCGCATGATCTTGCGTAGCTCTTCCTTGGAATAGGGTCTATCGACCATAGCCTATGTTTTTTAAGTAATTGCTCACTGACTTTTGGTATGCCATCTGGTCAGGAGTCTTGTCTTCAATGGGCGCTTGGCGCTCACGGGTGAGCCTGCCCTGTATCAGGCGGGACTGTAGCTGCTCTGCAAAGGCTGCACAGGCGAGACCGGTAGCCATAACCCTGTCATCCTTGCCACGCCCGTAGGCGGCGATCTGTGACCCATCACGGGTAATGCTCTTCATCTCGTCTAGCAGGTCAAGGGAGTAGACCTTGAGCATCCCACGCTCAAAGTAATCCTTGAAGTAGTTGAGCATCCGCTCCTTGGTCTGGGAGGTGGTCAGCCAGCCAAGGCTATTGGAGATGCCGCCAAGGGAGTCATTCCTGCGCCACAGGTAATACTGCATGTGGGACAAGACGTCAGTCAGGGCTTTGCCGTAGTCGGTCTGCATGGCACCTGCTAGGCGCTTCAGGTTACGCATCTCGTTGATGACAGCCTGACCGCCACCTTGCACTTCAAGGTTCAAGACTGAGTTCTTGTACAACCCGGCGATGTAACAAATCACCCACGCAAACTGGTAGGTGTTTAGTTCAGACGTGGCAAACTCTGCCACCTGATCCATACCATCGGCATAGCAGCGGTAAACTTGAATACAGAATCTGTCTGCCCAATCAGAGCTGCCATAGGCAGGGTCAGCACCGATGACGTAGTAGCCGTTTGCCTTGGGTTCTTCCCAGATGGACAGGGTGGCTAGGCGCTCGGTTGATTGCATTAACTGCGTGTCTTCAAAGTTGGCGCCAAAGACAAAGCGGTAGTTATCCGGCACCTTTTTCTTTGCCTCCTTTGCCGCATCCGTACAACGGGCGGTGGAGAAGAAGTTAGTACCCGTCATAATGAAGGCATAGTCTTCAGTGGGCGGGAACTCCTGATACATGAGTTGGTCGTCTTTCAGACCTTCATACATCTTCCAGCGCCACCAAGCAATCTGACGGCTGTTGATTTCATAGCCGTAGACTTTCTTAATCTCTTTCGTCCATTCTTTTTCCTCTGGGTTTAGTTTTCCATCCCAGTAGGTTTTGTAGATATTGGACTTGGGGTCGGCAGAGTAGAACTCGTTTCTCCACCAGCCACAGAATATGGCTCTTTGGGTTTTCGCCTTCTTAGCGGTCACCCACATGTCATGGAACATATTGAAGCCACGGGCGGTACTCTCAAACATGTAGTAGCGCAGTGGGTTGGTTTCAGCAAGAGAGGCAAGCAGTGACGCTAGTCCTTCTTCGTCTCCCCAAGAACTGGTCTCGGTTCCGTGCAGGAAGGTGATTCCTTTACCTCGACCAAGCGAGCCTTTTGCTCTGAGTCCGGCAACCTGATAAAACAGCCGGGAACGGTTTTTAAGGACAAGTTGATTTCGGTTGTGGGAGAGGAGGGGTATTTTGTATTCCTTGGGTAATCCATCCATGTACATCTGTAACGTACTTCGGAATTGCTCACGGTTCTCCTCCGTATCAGTTGTCAGGGTGCCCTGCATCCCGGGGTTTAGGAAGTGCCAGTACAAGTCCAAGGCAAGGCTGATGGTGGTGATGCCTAGCTGCCTGCCCTTTAGCACAACAAAGAAGTGGACACCTTCTTCTAGCCCTTTACCGACCTCATCCATCACATAGGTCTGGCTACCAAGGAGTTGTCTGCCGAGGGTAATCATCCCCCGCTCCTTAGATTCAATCTTCAGGTTGTCACAGAACTTGTAAAACTGTTTTAGATTGAATTGCATTATTTAGAGTGAAAGAGACACCTGACTCCCTGCGGAGCCTTTTTAACCGACAGAGCCTACTTAGAAGTAAGAGACTCTAGGGTCTTGTTGTTCGTCAAGGATCGCCTTCAGAGTGGACTCAAGAAACTCGTTCTGCTGTCTGCGACGGACGCACTCTCTAGCCAGACTTTCAATCTTGTCTGCTGCTTCCATCCTCAGATACAGACCCTCCATCCTTTTGTCCGATCTTAGGGCTTCCAAAAGTTCTTTCATAATCCCTCCCATAGGGATGCGTTTGAACTAACTTCCACACCTTCCAATACAACCCAACATAACTATCAACTGCCTCTTCCCACAGACGGATCGTCTGGTAGAAGTAGGTGAAGTCCATGCTGGTGATGAACTTCGCCATATCCTTTGCCACCTTGTCCCACGACTCATTCGATAGCGGGGGAATCATTCTGTTCTCCAGACCCGCACACCGCCTTCTTCAGCCCTGGCGATGAACTTCTTGCCCGTCTTCTTACTCATCCGATAGTTGCTGTTACACACACTCTGAAGACTCACACCAGTCACCTTAAACGAATCGTTCACATCTAACGCTTCGTAAGGAAAGCGAGCCGCCTTACTGGGCGCTGGTATTGGCACATTCTTGTCTATCTCATACATGCGTATATCTCCTTCCTAGAGCGAACTATACACACTCATCTGGGAAAAGCAAATTTTCCTTGGGGGGGATGGCGTTGGGGGGCACGCCCGCACAGAATCAATGTCCAATGTAAGTGACCACGCACTCCGCACAGGCTGGTGAGTGAACGCTCACTGCCCAAGTCCATAGTGGGTGCTGACTACGCATCAAGCACACGTCATGCCTGAGCACATGGCGACCCCATTGATAAAATGTATCGGGGGCGGACAGACGATAGGCAACCTCCCTATCATTCCCCGATTCTCATTACCTGTATATATATTACAATACCATTACATATACATATTACAATAATAATACACTTATATTACTATAATAATACAAGATATATATAGCAAGGATGATGCCAAGTATTTTTAGGAGGAGTGATTGACATCGGCATTAAGATAGGTATCCTAAGCATTGTAGTAACACTAACCTAAAGGAGAACACACCATGCTTATGATCGATAAGACGTTTGAAGTAATAACAGAGGAGAGTGCCGAGAACGGTGAATCCTCCGATGCTGGATTTTCAGCGATCAATGAGAAGGTATCTTTTCGTGACCTAGTCAATCTTATGGCGGAAAAATACACTCATCCTTCTCAATACCCAGTAGCGAGAAGCACTCGTGTCTGGTTCACAAGCGAAGTCGATCAAGATTACCGCACGGGTGAGTATCGATCTGAGTCAATCCACTTTAGCTCGGACAATCCGACATTCAAAGCTAAATACTGGATCAAAGCGATGGGCTTTGCTGGTTATTTACGGGATCAAAGAGTAGCGGCCTAGCAGGGTTCAACGGGGAGGGTTCACGCCCTCCTCGGTGCATCTTGCGCCACTAACCTAAAGGAGAGAATCATGCAGGAACGTAAGAGCGTAGCGTGGGCGTCTCTGCTCCACGATGCAGTAAACAAGCCGGGCGTGTTGTCTGCGGCCTATTCTACTTTCCATAACTACAGCATCGGTAATCAGATGTTGGCATGGTCACAGCTCAAAGGCCGTGGGCTAGATTTATCGCCCATTGCAACCTATAAGACATGGCAGAGCTTGGGCCGTCAAGTCAAAAAGGGAGAAAAGGCCCTCTCTCTCGTCATGCCCGTGACAATCAATAAAAAAGATGACGCAGGCGAAAAGACGGGGGATTGTTTCCAAGCTTTCGTGCTTAAGAATAATTGGTTTGCACTCTCTCAGACCGAGGGTGAGGAGTTCAAGCACGAGAAAGCGAACAGCGACTGGGACAAGACAAGAGCGCTTGAGACTTTAGGCATCACCGAGATTCGGTTCGACCTAGCAGACGGAAATTGTCAGGGATATGCCAAGGATAAGAGCATCGCTGTTAGTCCGATCGCTGCGCTTCCCCACAAAACCCGCTTTCACGAGCTTGCCCACGTTGTCTTGGGTCATACGGGCGAGAGTGTCATGCAGGATGACGAGCGCACCCCGAGAGACATACGGGAGGTCGAGGCTGAGTCAGTCGCTTACATCTGCTGCTCAGTCCTAGACCTACCGGGATTGGTCGAAAGCCGAGGCTATATTCAATCTTGGCTAGCAGGAAACGAAGTGACGGATAAGTCAGCACAAAAGATATTCGGGGCGGCAGAGAAAATTCTAAAGGCAGGGAAGGCCGCCTAGTCTCTGACCTTCTCCCCCTTCGCAAGAGGGGGGAGCGGGGCAGGGATTCTGCCGATAACCTAAACAAGGGGGAATTATGAAATTCTCAAAAAAATTCATGCTAGACGAGCTTGAAAAGGAGATCGACTATCTTCAGTCTCAATATGACCTCGATCCAAATTTCGGGCACGTGCAAGTCGAGGATTCCATGCGGCAGGGTGACATAGAACGGGTGCTCGCACTTGGCAGGCTCGACTGTCTGTATGAAATCATTGAAGCGATTGAAGACAACTCTTGGATGGAGTGACCATGACTAAATTCGATGAGCTGATGAACCGTGGCGGAATCCACTTCTGGCTATTCACAATGGTGGCCTTCAAAGTGTTCATGCTTTTCCTAGTCCTCGTGATGGGCTTCTGATGCCCTTGCGAGACCTTTCCCTAGCCTACCCCTTACCTGCCCCCTGCGGGGGGCTTGTAGGGGCTTTTAGACCCCTTAGTGAGGATCGTAGCCTAGCAGTGCGTTTGAGAACACCCGCCAGCGAGTCCCAAAGGCTTTCTGGCGGTATTTAATAAAAGTATATGTTTATTAAATTGTCTTTAATATAAAGACAATTATTACTACAAGGTTTTAATATATTACCACC